>WLWH01001885.1_pt1 | contig 12722 bp, 5 predicted proteins | sample 6712741 | NCBI WGS metagenome assembly WLWH01 (sample SAMN12718694, study PRJNA515312) | sponge metagenome | isolation source: marine sponge | host: Mycale hentscheli | place: New Zealand: South Island, Marlborough, Capsize Point | collected 2003-05-01 | reverse complement strand
GTTTGATCAAGACCTTTCTTCTTACTTGCTAATAATGCTTTAGAATTAACTAATCTAATTCTAAATATTAGGTTATCTGCATTTAAATCACTGAAAACACATTCTACTTGATTTTTAAGAGAGTTTGTAAGAGCAAAGTGTATATCATTCATAGTTACATTTCTGTCCATCATATCTTCTTTGGACAATTCAATTCTAATAATCCATTTAGAATATTCATCGCCCGTTGATAGTTCGTCTGTAATAGCACCACATTCCGTCATAATTTTACTGAATTCCATATATTCCTCAATAAGTGTTTTATCAGCGTCAATCAGTGTTGAAGATGGTTTTGGATCAAAACAAATACTTATAGATTTTGTAACATCTCGTATACTTGTGTATTCTAGAGAATATTTTATTTCCTGTGCTCTTTCTAATTTAGTTTGTTCGTTTGGTTTTAGATAAATAGTTGTAGATGGTTGTTTGGGGTTTTCACTAAGTGATAAAATTTCTTCAATTCGAGGAACACCTCGAGTAACATTACTTTTACTTGCTACACCAGCAAAATGGAAAGTGTTCAATGTCATTTGCGTGGTAGGTTCCCCGATACTTTGTGCACTAACCATACCAACCATTTCTCCTGGATGAACCAATGCTTTATGATAATTTAAAATAAGTGTTTCCATAAGTAAAACAATAGCTTTTCTGTTGAATCTTCTAATCATCAATAATTCTTTAGGTGTTAAATAATAATACCAAGCTAATTTGAATAAATCAGTAGGTTGTGTTAATTTATGTTGCATTAATGTATCAAATGCATCATCAACTAATTCATACATTTCCAATGGTGTAATATTTACAATAAAATTTGGTTGAATATTTAATTGGTGTTGAATATTATTCATAATTCTGTGAAAATGAACAGGTATGTGCACCGTTATATCTTTTTCAAATTTGAATACATTTTCTACTAATTTTTTTCTGTATTCGACCATATCCACAATCAAATTACTTGTTTTTCTTTGCAAATCTTTTTTCTGCTTTTTCATTCTTTTTCTGGTATTTGCATCATATGTTGTTGTGAATATAGACTTAGATGTGTCATCTTCAGGAATAGACATATGTGAATAGATTTGTTCTAGAGTCATTTGTCCCAGAGGTATTTGTTGATTTTCTGTTTTTGTTGGATTGATATTGTCATCACCATATCTAAACTGAATAACTTTATTTTTATTATTTCTAACAGTCATATCATATTCTACCTTAAGATCTTCTTGTCCCTTGATAAGTCTTCTTTGAATATATCCAGTCTGTGATGTCTTTACAGCAGTATCAATAAGACCAACTCTACCACCCATTGCATGGAAATATACTTCTTCTGGAGTTAATCCTTGAATAAATGAACTTTCTACAAATCCTCTAGCAGCAGGGGAATCATCAAATTTTGTAAAATGTGGAAGGGTTCTATCTTCAAAACCATAAGGGATTCGTTTTCCATCTACATTTTGTTGCCCCAAACAAGATATCATTTGTGCAATGTTTAATGCTTTACCTTTACTACCAGAATTAACCATAATAACAAATCTATTATCCGCTGATAAACTGGTTCTTCCTATTTTACCAGCATCTTTTGCAGCAGCATTTAATAATGCATTTACTCTGGTTTCAAATTCAACTTCATTACTTTTTCCTGTAGAATTTTCAAATACTCCAAGATGTAATTGGTCAATTAAACTATCCACATCTTTCTTTTTTGAGTTTACGGCTTGAATGATTTTTTTATTTGTTTCATTATCGGCAATTAAATCACTTATACCAACACTATATGCACTTAATTTCATATATTCTGTAACTATTGATTGAATGTTATCAATAAAATCAGCAGATTGTTTATAACTAAAATCATTAAATATAGCTTGAATAAGTCCTTTAGAACCCTTACCTAATGCTCCTTTATCTAATTGCCCTCGTAGATATTTTCCATTTTTAATTTCAATAATATTATTTGTCGTTTTGTTGTCTTCATCAGTTTCTCCATATACCCCATTTTTCATTCTACTTGATAGAGGTGGCAGAATTTGACTTAAGATTTCAAAACTAGAAATTTGTTTATTTGGGTCCGTAAATAATCTGGTATCAACATTATCATAATACATAAGTAAATTCATAGCGTGTCTGGTATCAAAGTTAATATCTTTTCTTGTAAATCTAGTACATCCTAATAATGAATCTTGAAATATACCTACAATTGATGAATTGTTTTGTGGGGATATAATTTGAGTAGGAACAGCTGCAAGATTCATAAGTTCTGCTTGAGATTCTTCATCTTGTGGTTGATGAAGATTCATTTCATCTCCATCAAAGTCAGCATTGTAAGGCTTTGTATCAGCAACATTCATTCTAAAGGTGTTTCCTACTTTCATAACCCTTGCAATATGACACATCATTGACATTCTGTGAAGAGTGGGCTGTCTGTTGAATAACACTGGATCTCCATTAAGCATATGACGATGAACAATATCACCGTTATTAAGTGTAATTGTATTTCTATCTACATATTTAAGTGATACACTCTCGCCAGATTTTCTTTGTAGCACATTTGCTCCAGGATATTTTTCAGGTCCATTTAACACAAGTTTTGTTAAGAATTCTTTGTTTCTATCATTTACACAACTAGGGAATGTAATATTTTTTGCAATTTTAAGCGGAACTCCTAATTCCCTAATACCAAGATTAGCATCTGGTGTAATAACACTTCTTGCTGAAAAGTCAACTCTCTTACCCATTAAATTTCCTCTAACTCTGCCGCCTTTGCCCACTAATCTTTCTTTAATAGATTTAAGAGCTCTACCACTTCTTTGTGCAACAGCTGCAACTCCAGGAATCCTATTATCAATCATTGTTGCTACATAATACTGTAAAACAGTGCTCCAATCCTCAATTACCTTTTCGGTGGCATTGCTTTGAAGTTTATCTTGAAGAGTTTTATTTGCTTTAATAATATTAACAATAATATGTGAAATATCATCTTCACTTCTTTGCTGTGAATCATGTTTAACAGATGGTCTTACTGCCGGTGGAGGAACCGCTAGAACTTGACAAATAAACCAATCTGGTCTAGACCAGATTGGGCTGAATCCCATAAAACTAACATCTTCATCACTAATTCTTCTAAATATTTTCAAAACCATTTCAGGTGTTAACTTCATAGTAAGTTTATCTTTTACAGTACCATCAGCACTTGCAACACCATCTACATTCAACCATTCAGCGTATAAATTTGCTAGGTCTTGTTTATAAATTTTTCTTGGTTGAATGCATCCACACCCATCACTAGTTTCATCACCACATCTCTTAATTTTACTTGCACGCTGAAATACATATTCCCATCTTTTTCTTAAAGGTAAGTTTAAAATATGTTTATGTATTTCTTTATTTATCTTTAGTTTACTACATTTAAAACATACACATCGTAATACTTTTAAAATGGTAGTTAAATATTGAATATAATATACTGGTCTTGCTAAATTAATATGTCCAAAATACCCAGGAGTTTGCATATAGTTTAATCCGTCTGTAGGACATATTAGTCCTGGTTCTAAAACCCCCATCCTAGGATCAAACAAACCATTAATAACTGGTTTATTATTAATATATGTATCTCTAGAGGTAATTTCAGCTACAGAACCCTTCCTTATTTCTTCTGGGGATAACACACTAAATTGTATTCCAATTATTTTAGCAGCATTCATACTGTTTTTACCTTTGTGAGCCATTCTTATATTAATAATAGATATATTTAGATTGTTTTCAATTTTAATAAATAAGTTTTTGATAATGTAAAATTGATTTAAAAAATTAATATAAAAATTATCGACATAAATATATAATGCCCAAGAGAGACAAAGATATGACGGATTCTCCTAAAAGAGGAAATTATAAATTACGCAGTCGTAAAAAAAAGAAGAAGGAGCTTGAGAAAAAACAAGGTGTAAGTAGCGACAGCGATGATAGTAGTAGTGATTGGCAACCAGGGGATGATGAAAATTCAGAAATGGATAACCGGGAATTTCAAAAATTCATACAAAAAATATTTCCTTCCAAGAGTGGAAAAGAAAGATTAAAACAATTAGAAAAAATTGATAAAATGATAGAAAAAGAAGAAAAAAGTAAAAAGAAACGAAAGAATAAAAAAAATGAAACTGAAGAAGAAGAAATTGAAGAAACGGAAGAAGAAGAAACTGATGTCGAAGATGTAGTTGATTATGATTGTGACGGATTTCCTGAATGTGAAGATGAAGAACTAGATGAGATGACAATGAAGGAAATGTTGAATAATAATATGAAATTTAATATTATATTCACGGTAGGAGAACCTGGATTAGGTGCAATGGGATTTCCCGATGATTATGAAGAAGAAGATTATGAGTTTGAAGAGATTGATGATGAAGAGGAAGAAGAAGATGAAGAGGAAGAGGAAGAGGAAGAGGAAGAAGTGAGAACAAAGGAAAGTGATAAGGAAAAATATGAAAGACTTTCTAAAAGGCAATGTAATGATCTAAGTGAAGAAGAATGGATGGAACTGGCTAGAATTCAAGAAAAAGAAATGCGTAAAAATGGCACATATCATTCTACAAAATATAAAAAGAACGATAAAATTTTATACAAACAGAAGGGATGGAAAGACTTTAAAAACGGAGTAGTTACAAAAGTTAATTCTAATAAACAAAGAAGCAAAGTAACATATGACATTAAAGTAGGCAAACGGATTCACAAGAAAGTTCTATCAAATCGTCTTAAGAAACATGAAAAGGATGGGAAAAAGGATGATGATATTCTATTAGATGAATTGAAAGAATTAATCAAAACCAAAGAAGGTAAGGGTAAAGAAGCTATGGAAAAGAAATTTAATCAATTAGTAAAGGCAAAAGAAAAGAAAGATGCAGTAAAACAAAAAAAACAAGAAAAGAAACAAAAAGATAAAAATTTTGTGAAGTTGCGAAAAATGATGAGACATCGACATGTAAATAATGATTTTAAATATTTTAAAGATATGAATCTAGATAATCAGGAAAAGATTTTATCTAAGTTACAGGCAGTTAATGACTTCTCAAAAGTAGATAAACCATACAAAATTCAATTATTAGAATCAGATATTCCCGTCGAATTCAAAGCGGACGCTTTAAAAAAAATAAATACACTTGATTATATGGATCCCGGGTCAGGAGAATATTATAAGATAAAAAATTGGGTTGATACTTTTATGAGAATTCCTTTTGGAAAACATGAAAATTTACCAGTATCTATCGCTGATGGTAGAGATAAATGTAATGAATTTATGGAAAATGCAAAAAATATTTTAGATAATGCTGTTTATGGTATGGAAGATGCAAAAATGCAAATATTACAAATGGTTGGACAATGGATATCTAATCCAAATTCAATTGGAACTGCTATTGCTATAAAAGGTCCTCCTGGAACAGGTAAAACAACGCTTATTAAAGAAGGTGTAAGTAAAATTTTAAATAGACCATTTGCATTCTTAGCATTAGGAGGTGCCACAGATAGTTCATTTCTAGAAGGTCATTCGTATACATATGAAGGGAGTACTTGGGGTAAAGTTGTAGATATTTTACTAAAATGTAAATGTATGAATCCTGTTATTTATTTCGATGAATTAGATAAAATTAGTGATACTCCTAAGGGGGAAGAAATTGCAGGTATTCTAACACATTTAACTGATACAACTCAAAATGATAAATTTCATGATAAATACTTTTCAAGTGTAGATTTTAATCTAAGTAGAGCAATGTTTATATTTAGTTATAACGATGAATCTAAAATAAATCCAATTCTTAAAAATAGGCTTTATAAAATTACAGCGGGTGGTTATGAAACAAAACAAAAATGTGTAATTGCAAATGATTATTTGATTCCGAAAATTCAAGAAAATGTTAATTTTGAAAAAGGTCAAGTCATTATACCTGATGAAACTATTAGTTATCTCTGCGAAACCTTAACAGATAAAGAAAAAGGTGTTAGAAATTTAAAGAGAGCACTTGAAATTATTTACACAAAATTAAATCTATATCGTCTTATGAAGGAAGGTTCCACTCTATTCAATAAAGAAGAGACTCTTAATGTGGAATTCCCATTTACAGTTACCAAAGAAATTGTAGATAAACTGATCAAAAAATCTGATACTGGGGGTGGTATACCATTTGGTATGTATTTGTAGATAAAATACAATAGTGATTAAATATTATATTTTATAATTCAGTAAAAACATCTGCTAAGTCTTTACCAATTTTTAATGGTTCATCTTGCAATGTCTTATGAGTATAAATCGGGTGTTTCATACACCCTTCCATTGTAATACCTCTAGTATAATCATCAAGAGTATCTTTTGCTCCTTTCATATATACATCATCATAATAATTCTCTAATTGAAAATGTTTATTCTTTTTATTTAACTTTTTGTTTATACTATCAAAGTATGGTGGTTTACATCCATAACTATGAACAAGAAAATGTTTTTTACACCCTTCATCCCCATGTAAATCAAAAACTAAATCATATCCGTATTTCTCCATTTGTTTTTTAATAGCTTTTACTTCATTAGATTTAGTATGTAACCAGTCTCTATTTAAATTAATACCTTGCCTTGTTACATACCAATGTCCATTAAAATTTCCGTCTGGATTTGCATTTGGAATTATATAAAAAGTAAATTTTTTGAATAATGATAATTTTCTCTCCAAAACTCTTTTTACAAATCCTTCTAATATCCAGGAATTTATAGTTTCTCCAGAATGTTGTCCACTTATAATCCAAACTCGTTTTGGACCATTTCCTAATTTCTTCATTAAAATAGGTCTTTTCTCTTTAGTTTTACCAATTGTTTGCATATTTGGTAATAATTTTTTACTTTTAGAAAAGGGATAAGGTGGATAAAACGAAAACCATATAGTGCTTTTTTTTGGGTTTATTTCCCAGGTTAATCTTTTCTTTTCAATATTAACTCTTGTTTTCATTCTTTTCCAAGTTTTATTATTATAAGAATAACATACAGTGTATCCTTTCCAATCGTTAAAATAGTTTCTAATATTATTAATATGAAACTTTGTTCTTGTTTTTAAATTTGTTGCTTTAAAATAAAACCAATTTTTATATTTCCTTTTAGTAAATTTTGGATATGGTTCTTCATGAATCTCTAAATTAATTATAGGATTTAACTTACTATCACAATTTGAAGATTTATGTATTATATTTCCAGATTCAAAATTACTACTAATCTTTATAGGTTTACATTTACGCGTTTTATTTTTTCTTATTTTATTGTGTTTTTTACTTTTTGGCATATATAGTTTGGAGAGATTTTTAATATTATTTTAGTAATAATATTAAATTTAATTATCATTTGGATGAGATTTTGATTTAAACACCTGAACAGCCTTTAATCTACTAAGTCTATCCATAGAACCAGTATTAGATTGTAATTTAGATTGTGATTTTGTAATATACCCGTTTTTAAACATAGTTCCCTTTCTTGCTTCTTCTCCTACCAAATTATTATTTGTTGAGACAGAACTTAATTCAAGTTTATCTTTTAGTCCTAATGTACGTTGTTTTCTGTTTGATGAGTGTGGTGCACCATAACCGCCAGACATAAAAAAACCATTTTGAACACTATTATTATTAGGAACAAATGTTCCTACTACTTTTGTATCTTCATTTCCTTTCATCATATGTGCTTTTGTTCTATTAGGTCTAGGAGCGGCACTTCTAGGTTGTGCAATAGTAATGTTTTTTGCACATTCTGTATTATTATTATTAAAACATTGACATGAAGCTCTACTCTTTAATCTTAACATATATATTAGTTGAATATTTTATTTGCGTGTGCATCATATAGTTGTTCTATAACAATACTGAATGAATAATCTGTATTATTCAAGTCTACAACGCGTCCTAATTCGTCAAGTAATCGTATTTTAATTTTTTTAATATTTACAGGCCCAAAATATTCTCTTCTAGATTGATAAAAAATATCATCAAGTTGTTGTAAATTAGGATTATTTGGAATTTTTGCTATAGCATTTTGATCATTAAAAACAGATTCTTGGAAAGGAGAAGTTAATGTATTTGAATAGTTTTTATTAAAATCATCAATTGATAAAATATAATATTTAGTACCTAAAGTATCATAAATAGCTTCTGGTGAAAATCCTTCCAATCTATTATAACTTACACCACTCGAATCTACATAATCATCTTCCCATCTATAATATTGTTGTCTGTATCCAAGAATCCATCCCATATTTAACTGTATTGGTCTATTTGTATCAATAGAAAGTTTCCAATCTATATTGAAAGCATAAGTTATTGCTCCAGCAGGATCAACCGGTTGACCACCGTCTTCTAAATTTCTATAATCTCTAAAAAAACGAAATTTTCTTGAAATAAGATCAAAATCACAAGCAATTCTATTTAATGAAATATCGGAAAATACATAAGTGTTCAAATAATCCTTCAATATAGAACCTGTATATATTCCATCTTGTATTTTTATTATTTTTTTTATTTGACTTCCAGATATGACACCTCCAGATGAATTCAATTCAAATAGTTCTACAGTAAATTCATTAGTTCCCATAGATGAACTAAATGTATAATTTGAATTTGGTATTTGAACACTTTGAACTGTTAAACTTATAACATTTTTAAATTCTTCTGGTAAGTCTAAAATAAAATTAGTAGCAGTTGTATTATAATATTCTTTACGAAATTTTGTATTAATATTTAAAAGCTGTGTTTTTGTTTGTTTAGCAAATGGATTAATTTTATTTGTGTGAAAATTGCTTGCATTCTCTTTTTTTTTAATAACAAAATTATTATTATTTTGAAAAGTTTCACTGTTATCTAAATTAGGTATGAAATCAGTTTCTATTAATTTATATTTATCTTCTCCTATTATTGTTAACAAATTATTTTTACATTCTGTTAAAAACATTATCATCTTTTCTTTTTCTTCGCTATCCATATTTTCTTCATTAATATTATTTAGTAATGTTTTATGTTTATCTTCGATTGTCCCCTTTGTAGGGTTAACACTTTTATCTAAATCGAAAATATCGAAATAGTCTTCTTTTGAATAATTATCTGTATCTAAATCGAAATTCATATAATAAATTAGTATATTTTAATTTGTGTAATATATACATATAAAATGAGTCGTTGTTTTGGTTCATCTTCAAAATTATCAGCTAAAGAATACACAAATAAAAGAAAAAATATTAATCTATTTTGTGATGTAAGAAATAAATTTATAGCAAATGGTTATAAAGCAACAGGCACTGATAATGCTTGTGTAAATGATAGTGGAATTTTTGTAAAATTCAATAGTCAAAATGATCAATTACAAATTAAAAAAGGTTATGAGTATTTTTTAAGTGATACAAGACAGGATTTGTCACAAAATTATATTGGTCAACAAACAAAAGACCATTTTTGCGATATATTTGATAATATTGCAAATAATACAGATATTAGCAATAATTATACATATCATTCTACTATTTTAACAATTGCTCCCGCAGGTGATACTGCTCAAAGTTTAATTGTTGATTCATCTGGAATATATGTAAATAGATATGCGGAAATAAATAGTGGAATTGCACCAACAGGAACTAATAAATTTCCAAATGGGAAAAAAATCATATATCAAAACTGCGGAGAAGATTTGCCTATAAGAGCTAGTGGAAGAATGCAAATTGTGCGTGCAAGTGAATTACCTCCTCCTCTTATTTCTAGTTTTGAAATTATTATTGTTTAAATTTAGCATATAATATATTTTTATATATTATATGGCAGCTACAGCCTTTTTAGAAGTAACATTCACAAAAAATTTGGCAATAAAACCCGGTAATACTACGGATTTATCTAATAACTTTACTATATCTAATGGAGGAACATCTATTACCATTCTTACTGCAACAATAAATGGGAATAAAGTTAAATTAGAACTAAATTCAACCGATGTTCCAAAAACAGGAGATTCTTTAACAGTTACATATACTGATAGTGTAACTTGTAGTTTAGTAGATAGTGGAACCGGATTTCCACTTGGCGATTTAACAGCAGTTAAAGATGCTACACAGAATAGAACAGTTAATCCGCCACTACCAGAAGTTATAAGTGCAGTTGTTCAACATGAAAATCCTAAACAAATCAGGGTAAATTTTACATCAAATAGGGAAATAGATGAAAATTCTGAATCAATAGGAGGCACTGCTGGTTTTGGTTTCACACCAAGTGCTATTAAAACAAGTGGTGCATACAGTAACCCAGCTTGGGATTACAATATAGAAGATCCTTCTTGGAATTCAGATCTTCCTGCTCCAGCAGGAACAGAATTAATATTAAAAACACATCAAGGAGAAATACAATTCGGAATGAATGTATCAATGACATTGGATGGAACTAAAATAGCAGATCAGTTTGATTTATCTGCCAACAATGCAACTATATCTGTAACAAATAATGTAAAGAAAATTTTATTAGATAATGCATATGTTAGTCAAGTTGACCCATCTTCAGTTGTTTGTTATTTTAAAGCTGGTGATATAAGCGGAGTTAATATGAAAGTATTAAATTATTTCAATCCTCCAACTGATAGTTATAAAGTAAAAATGAATAATGTAGAATATGATGTAAGTGGTGTAAATAGTGTTGCATTCAATGGCACTCAATGTTCTGAACGAGGTATTCCTAACAAATATGCGGATATTTCAGGGATTAAATTTTCTTTGAATGCCTTTCCTTTTCAATATAATAAAGATATTAGTGTTTATTGGGACACACCTCCACTTAGTGATCCACAGAGATTAAAAGACGGTTATGAAAACGAAATATTTGCATCTGGTTTTGAACCAGTAAATGATGCTAGTTTTGTAGCTATAACATCAAATATGATAAAAGGTATAACTGTTAAAGAAAGCACATTAGTAGTTAATGAGTGGGACGGAGATATGCCCGAAGATTTATCATATAATGTAATTTTAAGTTTTATTACAGAAAGTGATTCAGTTGATATTAGTGGATCGTTAGTAAATGCAAATGTCAGTGATTTTACTTTTACTAATTCAACAACTGGAAAAACATTTAGCCCAGACGGTATGCTTGAATTAGAAGATCCATCAAGAGTTAGATTACATGTTGACTTCAACGAAGATAATTTTGATAAAATTATTAATAAAGGTGATAATGTATCATTATCATATGTAAAGTCAGAATGGCCTTCTTCTATAAAAGATAATAGTGGTAACTTTATGTTACCCAGAAGTAATATGTCTATGACTAATAGTATGGATTTGAGTGGCGATATTATAAGTCAAAGTGGATACAAACTAGTATTGGGAGGATCAAATGATACTCTTGAATTAGCATATAATGTGGATATTTGTTTGAATTATGTAGATGCATCAGACAATATTTATAATCCAATTGATAATAATTCTTTAAAAGGGTTTACTGTTTCAGTAGACGACCCTACAGGCGTTGAAATTGAAAAAATTACAAAAGGTGATTCTACGAATAATGCAATTATTCAGTTGAATAAACCTTTATATGCTATATCAGTAGTAAGTGGAGAATTTAGTAATTCTAATTCTGTTACAAGGAATAAATATGGACTAAAATTAAATAATGAATCTGGATTAACAGTAAATTTAAGTGGTATTCCTGCACCAGGAAATAGTGATAAATGGGCATATAATTCTGGATATAGAAATAGTTTGGGTGTGTTCGATGTATCGTTTAATCCACGATTAGATACATTGGGAGATGGTTCTGGATTTAAATATAAAGCAGAATATCCGCAAGTAGGTAGTTTATATACACATTTACAAACAAATGGATTTGTTGATATTCCATCAAGTAATGTATCTATGAATAGTGACGGAAGTATTAGACTTATTACTGGTTTTAATTCTTCAAACACTGATACTACATATATAAATAATCCAGACCAATCTGGTCCAAATAATGTTAGAGGATTTTCAAAAACACACACAGCAGGAGGTTCAGGATATGGTATTACATTGAAATATGTTGAATCAAATGGAAATAATACAAGACCAAGTGGTCCTCTAGGTTATCTACCTGATTTTGAAATAGCTGTTGCAGACGCAAGTAATAATATATTTGATCCTTCCGGTATTAATTCCTTTAAGGATGCTCAGATTTTTCAAGACAAACCAAATGTTATTTATATTGCTATTAAACAACCAGCATACTTTGATCAAGGAGGAAATAAAGTAGTGGGGTATTTTGACCCTGTAAGTATTGATATATCTGGAACATCATTTAACTTCACAACAACTGGTAATGATGGGGTAGGAGCAGCTGTTTCAGGCATCTCTACTACAACTAATATAACTCCTGGTGGAAGTTCTCCATCACTTTCCAATACTAAATGGATAGTAGTTCCTTTCAATAAAGATTTTACTTCAAATGCTAATGTTACATATACTAGAACATCTGGTAGTGAAATAACAGATCAAAATGGAGGAATACTTCCTGATTTTCCAAGTGGTATCGATGTTGTGAATAATATTCAATGGTATGTATTAGTTTCTAATGCATCATTGGATACGGGATATCCTTTAGTTAAGTATGATATACCAACAAATGAATATGATAAAGTTTATGTAAGATGGAACCCAAATTTTACAGATTTT
>WLWH01001884.1_pt1 | contig 12726 bp, 12 predicted proteins | sample 6712741 | NCBI WGS metagenome assembly WLWH01 (sample SAMN12718694, study PRJNA515312) | sponge metagenome | isolation source: marine sponge | host: Mycale hentscheli | place: New Zealand: South Island, Marlborough, Capsize Point | collected 2003-05-01 | reverse complement strand
AAGGGCAAGATATTATTGCACTAGGCAAGCAAATTGTAGGTGATAAATCCGCAGACGAGATAACTAGAAAGCGTGCAGCCATTGCCAAGATTAGAAAAATGTGGAGAGGTAAAGAGTTAGTAACATTAACTACAGAAGAGGGCGACATTGATAATCTAGCAATTATGAGTTTATCAGTTACCACAGTAGCAGAAAGCAACGATGCTCTAGATATTGAGATAAAACTAAAACAGATTAGCACTACACTTTTAAATAAATTTACTTTCTTTGATGCAAAGAAAAAGAGTAAAGTTGCACAAGACCAAACCGAAGCGTTAAAACAAAAAGGTAAAGCACAAGGCACACAAACTGATTCTAGTGCTGCGTTTAAGCTATTAAGGCGATAGATATGCAACAGCTAACAGAACTAACAAACGAAGCTAATCAAGAGCATATTGTAAAAGTAATCACAGGAGAACTATTTACACTACAGCTTTTTTACTTGCACAGGAATGAGAGTTGGCAAGCTAACATAATCTATAATGATATTACTATAAATGGGATTAAGATTAATCAATCTGTTAATATTCTTAGACAGTATAAAAATATACTGCCGTTTGGCATTGCTTGTTATTCAGATTACGCCACAGACCCTTTTTTGTTAGAAGACTTTGCACAAAATAACTACTTTTTAGGTATTTTGACCGCAGATGAAGTAATAGAGGTAGAAAGGCAAATTGCGTTATGACGGTTGGCAAGTTTGGCAGAAATTATAGATTAGTATTATTAGATAATTTAACTGCTAACACAGGGCTAGAGTTACGCAATGACAAAGGCTCGCAAAGTTTAACTATAGATTTTGATATACAGCGTGGTGTAGGTGCTGATTTGAACAGCATGACTTTACGTATTTATAATTTATCAAGAGATAACCAAGCACAACTATTCCAAGCAAGATTAGATTTAAGTAATAAAAACACGTTTACTGCACGACCTATCATACTACAAGCTGGTTATAATGATGGACTATCGGTAATTTTTAGGGGTGGTATTAGAGAGGCTTTCACATTTAGGCAAGGCAACGACTTAATAACTCAAGTAGAAGCATTAGATGGCATTCTAAGCACTACACAGACTTATGCTAATATAAGCTATGATTCTGCTACTACAGCACAGCAGATAGTAGATGATTTAGTTGCTCCTCTTACATCACAAACAGATATTGAGGCAGGGCAAACAAAATTAAGCACTACAACAGCAGCACTAATTGGTGATAATCAACGAGGCTATGTAATAGCTGGCAATGCTTACGACATACTGCAAGAATATACTAGTAAAAAGGCATTTATAGACTTAGGAGAATTAAATATACTAAGCGATAATGAATGCATACGACCTAGTGTGAGAGTAATAGATGCAGATACAGGATTACTAGGCATACCACGCTTAGACGGCTTGCGTGTAACTATAGAGACTATTTTTGAACCTAGAATAAATATTGGTGAATTTATAGAGGTGCAATCTAGCGTTGCCAAACAATTTAATGGACAGTATAAAGTAGCAGCGGTACAGCATAAAGGGATGTTGTCCGATACAGTAGCAGGAGATGCTAAGAGCATATTTCAGCTATACGGTGGTGATGTTGCAGACAATTTAGTAACTATAAACTGATGAAAAAAGAGCTAATTTATAAAGCAAAGATGGATGATGTGTTGGCATCATTAAAAGAATCTATCTTTTATAACTTTAATTCTCACAAACTAGGAATTATAGAGAAAGTAAACGCTGCACAGATGACAGCGACTATTAAGCTAGTTTATAAAGTAGAACAAGATACAGATACAGTTACCCACCCTTTGCTTGTTAATTGTCCTTTGCACATGCCAGTTAGTGATTCTGGAGGTTTGCAAATACCTATAAATACAGGTGATACCTGCCTAGTGCTGTTCAATGACAACGATATAGATACATGGTTTACAACTGGAGAAGCAGATACCTTACCTAGCACTACCAGATTGCATAATATCAACGATGGTATAGCTTTGGTGGGCGTGAAATCTCTAAGTAATGTCATTCCTGATTACTCTACCACAAGAACTAAGCTAAACTATCAAGATACTAGTTTAACTTTAGATGATAAAGTTGATTTAAAGAATGCAGAAACAACATTAAAAGCATTGCTAACTCAAGTGGTTACTGTATTAAATACATTAAATGATCAAGGTGGTGCTAGCGGTAGCCCTATAGTTATAGACCCTGCCCCTATTACCGCAGAAATTAATAAACTGCTTAAATAATGAAGATAAGAGCTTTAGATACTAATAACGATTGGACTTTTGGCAAGTCATTATTCAAGCGTGATAATAATGCTGTAGCTCAATCCATTAAGACTAAGTTGCAATCATGGCGTGGTGATTGTTACTTTGATTTAACCGCTGGCGTAGATTGGAGCAATATTCTAGGTTCAAAAATAAAGCAGTTAGCAATAGCAGATATTAAGCGTGTAATAGCTCAAGTTACAGGAGTATTAACTATTGATGTGAATTTTGATACAATAGACAATAGAGTTTTAACAGTTAGTTATACTGTTAGCACAATTTATGATGATATTATAACTGACGAGGTGCAAATTGCCTAGCGTATTAAATGCAAATGGATTAACCATTCAATCTATAGATGAGATTCTAACAGATTTACTAGACGGTTATAGCTATACAGATGCGAGCGGTGCAGTTGTTAATATTAAAGGCTTTAAAGAAATTTACGGTGCTGATATTAATACTGATTCTGATACCCAAGATGGGCAATGGCTAAATAGTATTGCACAAATTATTAGAGATAATCAGGAACGCAGTTTACAGCTTTATAATTCCAGAGACCCAGATAATGCTGTAGGCACTCAACAAGATAGCTTGTATGCTATTAACAATATACAAAGGCAAGTTGGCACAAAAACCCAAACGCTAGTAGATGTTACAGTAGATAGAGCTTTAACTTTGCAAGGTGGAAGCTATACAGTTGCAGATGGTGCAGGTAATGAATTTATACTAGTATCTGATGCAGTGTTTACAGGTGCAAGTACACAATCTGTAACTTTTGAAGCTGCAAACATTGGTAAACTTATTACTACTCCTAACACTATAACTACAACAGTTACTAATATTTTAGGCGTAGTAAGTGTAAACAATCCTCTAGATGCTACTGTACTAGGCACTGATGAAGAATCAGATGTTGCTTTTAGGGTAAGGCGTACACAATCTGTAGCCAATACAAGCGTAAGGTATTTAGAGGGCTTAATTGGTACACTTAGAAATATCACAAATGTAGAAAGTGTGTTGGTGCTTGAAAATACAACATCTAGCCAAGATTCTAACGGCATACCAGCACATAGTATTTGGGTAATTGTTTCAGGTGGTGCTGATGAAGATATAGGACAAGCCATATATGCTAAAATAGGCGGAAATGGCATGAAAGGCACACAAAGTGTAAATGTTACAACATCTCAAGGCTCTATATTTGTTGCTAATTTTGACAGACCAGAACCGCAAAATTTATACATTCAATTTAATATACGTGAAACTGTTGGTATTGATGAACCAGCTTTGAAAACTTACATAGCTAATAACTTAACTTTTGATATTGCACAAAGTGCATATTCTAGTGATGTAATAGCTGTAGTTGTAGATGGCTTGGATGCTCAAAGCTCTGTTGGTAAGCCTGTAGATTTATTATTATCTACTAATGGCGTTGATTATAGCGAGTATTTAACAACTACAACACCGCAAAAAAGGTTTAACCCTGATGTAAATAATATCAGTATTACTATCTTGTAATGACTACCCAAGTTACACAATATTATGCTGATTTATTAATAGCTCAATATGCTAGCAAAACTAAGGCAGTTAATACTATTAAGCTTACTGCTGACAAATTAATTGATAATGAGATTATCGCAGTTATACAAAATGGTTTTGATATTAATACAGCCGTAGGTAATCAATTAGATATTGTTGGCAAAATTGTTGGCACTTCACGCTACATAACAAACACAATCTTAGATACTACAAAATTTTATATTCCTTTGGATAGCTCAGGAACAAAAATACCTATTTCAGGCACTAAAATTGCTTTAGCAAATAGACAAACAGGCGGTTCCGCAACAAGTTTAAGTGATGATGAGTTTAGATTTTTGTTAAAGTTAAAAGTTATACGCAATTACTCTAATAATAGTTTTAAAAGTATGGATGATTCCATACAACAGTTTTTTCAGAGTGCTTTAATTGCTAGCTATGGTATAATGAATATTGTTTATTTTGCCGAATCTAGTATATTTGACATTGTTATCAAGGGTGCTAGTAAAGATTTGCTACCACGTCCGATGGGTGTAAATATTGTAGGCATTATAAAAATTGATGCGGACACTTCTTTGTTTGGCTTGTATGATGGCACGAACGATAATGATATATTAATAGGTGGATTGTATGATGGCGATTTGCAAAATGCAGGTGAATTATTAGGCATAGATGATATAGTTTTATTATGACGAATTTTATAAGAAAAAAACTAGGAGAATATGCTGGTGATGTAACTGCAACAGATTTACAAGTTGTGGGTTCAGATGCAGCAGGTTTACCAGTTTTAAGTGACGACCCAGAAGTTTTACAAGCCAACAATGCGTATAAGCAAGGATTGTTAAGTATTAAAAATAGCTCTAGTAATGATTTAGAGTTGAAAGAAATTAACTCTCTATTTTACATCCACAACTACCATCTTAATTATATTTTTCAAAAAGGGCTGCAAGAATATAATGCTGATACTGCATATCAAGTTGACAGCTATGTGCGTGATGGCATTGCTATTTATAAATCAATCACTAACAATAATTTAAATAATCCAGTTTCTGACACTAATAATTGGGAATTTGTTGCGACTTTAAAAAGCGGTTCAAATGTTGTATTTGTAAATACCTTATCAGATTTGCCAACACCTATTACAAATAATATAACGCTGGCTGATAACACTGCTTATATTATTTTTGGAACTGTAAATGTAGGCACAAATAGCATAACTTATGGAGCTAATTCCTCTTTACTAGGCAATGACATTCTTACTAGCAAACTAATTTTTGAGGGTTCAGGCTCTAAGTTAATTGCAAGAAATCAATCATTATATTTGCGTGATTTATTTATAACTTGCGATGCTGGTCAATTATTTGATGCTTTAGATATTGATTATTTAATAGACCCCAGCGTAGACCCCTTTCAAGGGCGTTCTAAATTTTTTAGAGTTATAAATTGTGTGTTGTTCGGCGGTGTGGCTGGCAATGGTTCAGATGTTGGTTACATTGAGGGCTTTGGAACAACAAACTTTAATAATAATGTTGTTAGGAATTGGGATGTTGGATTAAAAGCATCTAATGGTTTGAGTTTTGAAGCTACTGCTAATAAATCTGTATTATGGAATCAACAAAGTGCAGACATGATTACTTTGCGTGATGATAATTGGAGTAATCAACCTAATAATGCAACAGGCTACATACCCACAGGTATAAACGCTTTAATTATCACTGGGAATATTTTACATCCAAAAAACAACGAATTTGCATGGAAAGTTGAAATTGGTCATAATACTGGAGCTGGGACAATATCTGGGAATACCTTTATTTTAACAGGCAACACTACTGGAGGGATATTAAATCCAACAGGGCAAGATTATAACGACCTTGCAAACTTTACAATTAAAAACAATCAAGGCGGTAGAGATAATACTGCTTTGATTCAAAGTTATATTGAGCCAGACGGAACAACAGCTACTACTGCACTTACGCAAAATGTAGTTACTAAAGTGGATTTTAACGATTTAATTTTATCCTCTAATAACTTATTTTTTAGCCAAAGAATTTTGGTTAATTCTACTCAATTTTTTGAAGTGCAACAAATTATCACAGGACAAACAAGCACTAATACAGCAAAAATTAGAAGCATTGATAGTGCTAATAATTATTTATATGTTGATTACATTGTAGATAGTTCAGACAATCCAGCACAATTCACAGTTGGAGAAACTTTGCAAAGTGCAACTGCAACGACTACATATAATGGTATAGATGGCTCGTGGAAATATAGCGGTAATAGAACTATACAATGTGAAGTTTTAGGTAATTTCTCGCTTGAAAAAACACAAGCAGGAAGCGACCCATACGCACTCTATTTATATAAAAATGCAACAGAGGTTTCACCTTTAAGAAAAAAACTAACTCTTAGCAATGGTGAAAACAACCAAGCTACTATCTCAGGAATTTTTGAGATAGTAAAAGATGATATTATAGAAATATACATTGCCAACAATGGCTCTAGTGATGATGTAATTTGCCAAGGCATGAATATAGTTTTTAGTGAAAGATAATGGCTAAACTTACAAGAAAATTAAAAAAGATTTTTAGCATAAACTCACCGTCTGATGTAGGTGTATGGGGTTCAATTAATGCGACCACTTCTACTGACCCTGATGTTATACAAAGCACAGGATATGAAACTGGCGTTAGTGCTGCCGAAGTATCTGGTAAAAAGCTATTACCTAGAAAGGACTTTAACGGTGTATTGTATGAAACTAGCTATCATTTAGCGTATTTATATCAATCTGGTGTGCCAGAATATAATGCTGCTACCACGTATTATGCAGGTGATATTGTAAGAGGAGATAGTACAAGTTTTATATATAAATCCCTTGTAAATGATAACGTAGGCAATGCTTTAACTAGTGCTAGCTGGTTGTTGTGTGGTGATTTAGCGACTGGATTAGTAAATGATAATTTAGCAGACAATGGAGATTTTATCATTACACAACGTGGTACTACTTTTACTGCTAGCACTACTTTTACCAATGATGATGGTAATTATACTTTGGATAGATGGAAAGTAGGCAATTCAGCAGGTACTACAGGGGTTATAGATGTATCACAAATAACTAACCTAGCAGATTTGCCAGATGGAGCTAGAGCAGGTATAAGTTTGCTACATCAGCAAGCAGATAAGCAAAGCTATATTGCACAATATTATGATAACGACACCACAAAAACTTTATTAAACAAAGATGTATCACTATCTTTTGAAATCTACAATTCTGATTCAGTTATACGTAACTTTAGAGCAGCTATATTAAGCTGGCAAGGTACAGCAGATAACATGCCTTTTTATCCAGTTACTACTTGGCAAACTGCGAATGATTTAATTTTTGATAGCAATTTTACTATAGAAAATACCACTACAGCCTTAACTGCTAACGCTACATCATGGAATAGATTTGCAATCAATGGCGTAAATATAGATACCGCAAACACTAATAATCTAGCAGTTGTAATCTGGACTGATGAGACTATGTCAAATGGTTACGAATGGAGAGTTACTAAAATTAAATTAGAGCAATCTAGTATAGCTACAGCATGGAAAGCTAAAACTATTGCGGAGGAAGAAAGCAATATATTCAAACGCACACAGACAGTGGTAGGAGGGTATGCTGGGAGTGGAGTAACAGGCATTACACAGGGAGGCTTTGTTGCCACCCACACTCCTTTAGATTCTGTAACAGATGCAATATGGCTTGAAAATATATCCTCGCTAGGATTTGCCACTAATGAGGTCGGCAGCGATGTAGATAGTGGCTATTATATTAATGCTACAGGCAATGGTATTTGGTACTTTAGACGTGCGACTGTTACTCAGCAGGACACACGTTTTCACGACAAATTTTTAATATTAAATGAGCTATAATGAGTGATTATAACTATTATATTAGATTAAATAGCGATAGTTTAATTACTTATGCGTATGTATTGCAATGATGTAGACCTAGATTACGATTACAAAAAAAACTTTTGCACAATTAAGTAATAAATTTATAATAATAGCATTATGAGTAAATATCACACACTTACACAAGCTAACCCTGTTGTTTATTTACCAATGAAAGCAGGATTTAATAGCAGCCAGATAGAAATTGCTGTTTTACAATCTAGCACTTTAAATAATGCCACTGTGAAATTTGATAGAGTGTATCCAATTTTAAATAATAACGACCCAGTTGCTAACTACACTGCAAATCATTACGCTTCTATTATTGTTTCATGGGAGCAACCACAAGCTATAGAAATTACCACACCGTCAGCAGGGCTAGGGCAATTAGGATTAGCTGGTGATGGCTGGTTAAGAGTCTATTTAAATAATGCACAATCAGCTTCAGTTGCACAAGTTTACGTATCATTGAATTAACATGGCTACTACTGCAACTACTGTTAATACATCACAAGTTACTAGCATAAATACTAGTATATCTACTGCAGACTCCACTCCTGATATTGATACTGCAAACTTATTATTTCAAGATGATGATGGATTAGTAAATGCTTTATATCAAGATAATGATGGCACAGGTAAAGCACTTTTTAGCGAAACAAATTAAAAATGGCAGATAAAAAAGTACAAGAACTAAATAACACACGAACAAGTGTTGTAGCAGGAGATATAATCGCTATTGGTGGTGCTGATGGCTTTACATACAAAGCAAATCTAAATATTTTACAAGGTTTTTTGTTAGAAAACAGCCTGACAACAAGCACTATAAAAGCTCCACAATCTACAGTTGTTAAAGCTGCTATAGATGCTATTAACACAATATTAACAACTGACAATGCAAGTTTTGACGACTTTCAAAAAATAACAGATGCTATAGAAGCTATACAATCTACTTTAACTGTAGATGATGCGAATTATAACACACTTCAAAAAATTGTAGATAAATTAAAAGCAGCAGAAACTAAACTAGCTACTATAGCTGCAGGTGCAGAAGTAAACGCTCAAGCAGATTGGGACGAGACTGATAATACTAGTGATGCTTTTATAAACAACAAGCCAGCACTTGGCACAGCATCTAGTAAAGATGTAGGCACTGCTGTAGGCAATGTTCAAGAAAACGGTGCAGTTTTAGCTAATTTACAAACCTTAGAAACAGACGCGACAGGTAAATTTATTACCGCTGCTAAAAATACGGCTTACAATGCCAACTTTGGAACAGGCAATACAGATGTTGCAAGAGGTGATGCTTCATACTTAAAATCAGATACTTACACACAAACAGAAATTAATAACGCTTTAGCAACTAACTCTACAAATGATAGAGCGAGAGCAAACCACACAGGCGAGCAAGCTATAGCAACAGTTACAGGCTTGCAAACTGCTTTAGATGCTAAAGAAGCTACAGCAAATAAAGGACAAGCCAGCGGATATGCAGGTTTAGATAGTAATGCACAAGTACCTCTATCTCAACTACCAGCTAATGCCAAAAGCTCCAAAGTAGTAGCCGATATATCAGCAAGAAACGCTATTGCAAGTGCTGACAGGTTTGAGGGTTTACGTGTGCATGTTTTAGATGCCAGTGCTGACACAACCGTAACTAGCGGTAGTGCTGGTTATATTTTAAAAAGTGGTTTATCTAATACCGACTGGGAAAAAACGTACGAATCAGAAAGTTTAGATATTGATTTAAGTGATTATTTCAACAAAACTACTGACACAACTGATGATATTACCGCAGGTACTGCAAAATTCACAACTCAAGCAGATATTGATAAATTAGCAGGAATTGAGGCAAACGCAACAGCAAATAGCACAGACGCTACTTTATTGAATAGAGCTAATCATACTGGACAACAAGCATTATCAACGATTTCAGATGCAGGATTGTTAGCAGGAAAAGACACTATTGCAACTAGCGATATAGATAATAACGCAATTACTACTGCAAAAATACAACAGTTTGCTAGTAAAAGTGTCGTAGGTCGCACAAGTGCTGGTACTGGCGATGTTGAGGAAATTGATATACAAACGACTTTAAAAGCAGATTTAAATTTAACTAAAAGCGATGTTGGTCTCGCTAATGCCGATAATACAAGCGATGCCGACAAGCCAGTCTCAACTGCTGCTATTAATGCTTTAAAAGCAAATTCAGCAGTTTTTGTTAATTCACTAACTGGAGATGATAATAATGATGGTTTAAGTTTGTTTTCTCCTTTTGAAACAGTAGGAAAGGGTTTAACCGATGTCACAAATAGTGGTAATGTAATCATTTTAGGCTCTGATACACAAAGTATCAACCATACTTTCACATCATCACAAAATTCTATAAAGGTTAGCATTTCAGATGCCTTCAAAATTAGTGGAACACTAAACTTGGTAAATGGAAATACCTCAATGGAGTTTTACAACGGAAAAATGAATGCGACTATCACAGATGATAGTGCAGGAACATTTTACATGAACAATGTTAATGTAGGTGGAGCAACATTAAATTTTAGCAGAAGTGGATATAAAGCAATTAGAGGCTCAACTTCCACGCCTACATTGATTAATTTGACTGGCTCTGGTGGAACTTTAATTTTAGAAAACGTATCAGGTGGTGTTATTCCAATTAACGTAGGTGCAGGTTGGACTGTTTATGTTGTTAATTCATTGTTAGGAATAGGAACTAACAATGGAATAATAATTGACGAAAGCACAACTTTAACTAGCGTAGTTACTGACCAAACCACTTTAAATGCGATTACAGCAACAACAAATAATACTTTAGATGGACTTCACTTAATCAATTTTAGTAGCCCTAGTATAACAGGATTAACTTTAAAAAAGGGCGATATAATTTACAAAGTAGGTCAACTTCATTTTTTAAGCTACACATTTGAATCTGCTCCGAATGTTGTATCAAAAGCTTTATCAGCGACCACAAGAGAAGTTTACTATAAAAATGTTGATGAGTGGACTACTGTTGAAAGCAAACTGTCGAAAGCTAGCAATTTGACAGATGTTGCAAATAGACAGACTGCTGTAGATAACTTAACAGATGTCTCTAATGCTAATAATGAATATGTATTAACAAAGGATACCTCGACAGGAAATGCAACGTGGAAGCCATCAGCAGGTGGCGGTTCTGGTACTAATTTATCTATAGGCACAAAAACAAGCACTACAGTAAATATAAATTCAGATACTGGTAATAATGCTACTATACCATCTGCTACTATAAGCCTTGCAGGTTTGTTGAATGCTGCAGATAAAACTAAGCTAGATGCAACTTCTGGCACAAATACAGGCGACGAAGTATCAGCAACAGAAAGCATTGAAGGTGTTGGAACAATAGTAAGTAAAACGATAGCCGAAGCAGGAACAGATAATACTAACAAGTTTTTAAATGCTTTACGCAATAAACAGGCGTTTGATGCTTTTATATCAGCATATGAAGCACAAAAAATTCGCAGCACAAGGATTCAGCCAAATGAAATTTCTTACAATTCCGATATTGTTTTAGAAACTCCGACATCACAAACGTCTCAAGGCTCAATTACATATTCCAATGGCTCTTATACTGTCAGCAAAGACTGTATTTTGCAAATTTCTGCAACAATTTCTTTCAGGAATAATGGTTCTGCTTCAAACGACCCTTGCGACTTAGAAGTGAGGAGGGCGAGCAGCGGCATACCCTTTAGTACGTTTGTTAAATTAGCTGCCAATCCTTCAAATTTGGTTAACTCGCAAAAAAATATACTACAATCAATGACTCCAGTTGCAATCAGTTTAAATAATGGCGATTCTATTAACATTAGCTTAATCGGTGTATCTTTAACGCAATTTATAACGAATGCAGTAGTAACAATTGTTGAGCTTTAAATTTAAATCATGAAATTATATATCAAAACAAACGCAGATAATGAGATTTATCAGGCAATGAAAGTGGCTTTTGATGATGCTATTGAAATTGAAACAGACATTTCTTTTGATGATATTGTCGGCTACAGCTATATTAACAACAAAGTTGCTCACAATTTGAAATCTTACAAAAGAGAAAAATCAAAAGAGTTAGAAATTGCTTTTAACGCTGCTAAAAAAATCACTATTCAAAATGGCAAAACTCTAGTGATTGCACATGATACGCCTGAGCGACCAGAGTTTATTCAATTAATTGAAAATATTAGCAATTTAGATACTTTAAATAACGCTGTTTTTATTTACAAACAACAAACAGATTCAGGCAAATTGGCTTTACGTATATTACCAGAAATCGCTGCGTATATTTTTAAAGATTTTTTTATCACAACTTTAAGCAGCGGTACAAAAGTAAATTCTAGAGTTCACAATAAAACAGTAACGTATGAATTGGCTTTAGAAAAAATTAATAATGCTCAATCAATTAATGATTTAGATAGCATTACATGGAATTTTTTAAATCCTCAAGGCATTTTAATAGACGTAAATGCAGAAGCTGCAAAAATGCTAAACGCAGTCAATGTATCACAATTTGCCAAAGATGCTATTAATGCAGCTAAAGACCCAGTAACAGGTGAAATACATTTAGTTAAAACACTGCAAGAGTTGGCAAATGATATTTAAATGCAAAAAAATTATTTAATACTTTTACATGTAAAACGCACAGATAAAGCAATTATACCACGTATCATACAGTTTGGCTCTTATTTGCAAATTCTTAACGAGCGTGTAAAAATTGTAGGTATCAAGCAAGCGTTTATAGAAGCTAAACACTACAACGTAAATCATACCGCACTTGTATATCGCGAGAATGGCGTGTACAAGGTATTTCAAGCAAATACTGCTAACAATGTGCATACATTACCTTTAAGTGTTTATCTGGCAAATACGAACGCACAAATATACGCCTCTGTACATTACGATGCAGAATTTACAA
>WLWH01001882.1_pt1 | contig 12737 bp, 11 predicted proteins | sample 6712741 | NCBI WGS metagenome assembly WLWH01 (sample SAMN12718694, study PRJNA515312) | sponge metagenome | isolation source: marine sponge | host: Mycale hentscheli | place: New Zealand: South Island, Marlborough, Capsize Point | collected 2003-05-01 | reverse complement strand
AACCCGGCAAGCTCCCCCAACAAGAGGTTTTAAAAAATAAAAAAAGTCGAACATATATGTATAATGAACCCACCTTCGATACCATCGCTTTCGCGGGAACCATCGTTTGACAGTTTAGTATCGTACGAAGACCTTGTTGACGAGTTATTCCATGGAGCTGATCTCGAGTACGAGCAACACGACCCCACCTCAAGACCCATTTACGGTCACGAATCCTACGAGCATTGGACTGACGCAAGAAAGTTCCCAAAGTACGGCCTACGAAACTACGGAAGAAACACAGTACGCCCTGACAGAGTCCCTTACATCGCCCAAATACACACAATGACCAAACCGGTAGACCAACTAAAACAAGACTTTGACGAATTAAGACCTTTAAGAAGAATACCTAACCCTCCTGAAGGGATTCCACAGAACCGACAGTACGCCCACGGTAAAGGTTTTCCGAAAACGATAACGTTTGGCGGCACCATTATCGACTTAACAAACGACGAAGTTATCGACTTAACAAAAGACAGTCCGAAACCAAAGAAAAGAAAAAGAAAGAAAGACGACAGACTCATCATGTCAGAAGAAGATGAAGTAATTTCAAAACATATGTCTTGCACCGGACAGCAAATGAAAGCTTTCACAGAAGACAAATTAAAAGAACTTTTAGGACCTCATTATAAAAAATAAAAAAATCTACATACGCTATATAAGATGAGTCCCCAACCGAGAAGCCGAGCACCCGGAAGCAGAATCTACGGAGGAACAATCGAAACCCAGGACTTACCAACGGAGTTGCAAGAAAGAATAGGTCAATTTACAGGGTCCATTCCAGACCCTGTAAGAGACAGGCTTCTTCCACAGGCGTTTCGCCACCCATCAACTTCCTTACCTGCAGCGCCGCCATCGGCGCCGGTAAAAGAACATGTTCCAAGTTTTATGTCTAAAGACGACCAAATGGCCTTACGATTCCTCTACCGGCATGGTATTGGTATGCCTGACGTCCCGGCATACGATAGCGATGGCAACAGGATAGGTCTCAAAGGGAAAAATGACATCTACCTTGGGGTTCCATCTACTCGGTTGTCTGGACCTGGCCGACCCAACCAAACAGGAAGAAAGCGAGCACGCTAGAGGTTAATGCTTTTTAAAATTTAAGCTGAGTCAGCAATAGCAATCAAAGCATCTAATGCATCTAATTCTCTTTTCTCTTTGTCAAGAGACTTAATCCACAGCGCAAGGGAGTCGTCCTCAGGGTGTTCAATGGCCTTGTAGTTCTTCGACAACAAAGACCTGGGCGAACAAACGGAAACATGGTAGTTGTTCATGTCCTTCTTGCAAACCTTTCCGCAGTCCACGCACCGGTAGTCTCCGCCAGTAAAGTAAGGCATCATGCGCTTCTTCTCCTCACTACTGACGTGCTCCTTGCCATAGTGATGATGCAAGTTACCCTGCGATTTCACTTTGACCGGACAGCATGGGCATTGGAAGTCTCGTTCTTCGCCATGAGCATTGCGCATATGCTGCACATAATTACATCGAGCTCCAAAAGTCCTGTCACATTGAATGCATTCAAAACGCCTTTCCTCGTGTTGATTAATGTAGTGCATACTCATGGTGCTTGTCTTCTTGTAATGACAGTGGAAACTGCATTTGGGACAATAAATGTGAGTTCCCACCTGCTCATACCTCTTTAGCTCCTTCGTAAAACGTGGGCGGTGGCCAGACGCTTTAGCCTTAACTGGTGACATTTTCGAAATAATTGTGAAAAATAAGCGAAATCATATCCCAGGACATCATTTCGCGGAAACGCGGAAACGCGCGCGTTTTTTTTTCTGACTGGTTAATATAGATATGCACGACGTACAAATCAAACAGCTATCGAAAGCCCAGTTGTCGCGACTCCGCAACGGTCACGGCTGTAAATGCGAACTTGCCGGTAAAGGCATGGCCCACAACAACGTCCGTATGAGCGACGCCAACGTTCAAAAACTCATCAAAGGTGCCGGAAAAGGAAAAGCCTCCATTGTCTCTCTTTCGCAAGAAGAACGCGAAGACAACAAAGTCCACGGAACCGGCCTTATGGATGGTGCGCGGAAGGCAATGTCAGGCTTCGCAAAAAGCAAAGCAGGTAAAAGTTTGATGAAACAAGGTGCAAAGGCAGCGACAAATCTTGCAAAAAGAGAAGCTGCGAAGCGTGGTATTAGCAACCCTCTTCTAGACCAAGTGATTGATGCAGGTGCACACGAGGCAGTAAAGGCTGCTACTGGCGGAAACCTTCTAAGTTCTGCCATGAAGGCAGGTAAGAAATTCGCAGGAAGTAAGGCAGGTAAGAACTTGATGAAACAGGGTACCAAGGCAGCAACTAACCTTGCAAAAAAAGAACTAAAGAAGCGTGGTGTCAGCAACCCTCTTGTAGATCAGCTAGTCGATGCAGGAGCAAGCGAGGCACTAAAGGCCGCTAACGCAAAATTAGAAGGTGGAAGCTTCTGGGGAAAGAAAGGTCACTTGTTTGGTAAACACAGCGGCGTACGCCACGTTGCAAATGCATTGAAACCGGTTGCTTCGATGGGTATGGACTTAGCCACCATCTATAACCCAGAGTTGGCCCCTGCCCGCGCTATGATTGGTGCAACGACTGGCGTTGGCCTTTACGCTGCCTCCACGGGAAGAGGTCTGACTATGAGCTCCATGGGAAGAGGTCTTACCATGAGCTCTGCGGGAATGAGAGGTGGTGCCATCGGCGCTCGCAAAGGCGTCCTCAGCGTTGGTAACGGAGGGTCTTTCCTCCACTTGCAAAATCCCGCTCTTTCGTCTAACCCTTACTCTGCTAACTTTTTCTTCAACACCCACTTCCCGCCTTCGATGCAAGAGGAAGGCATCTTCGGTCCGTATAGTGGAAGATAAGTCTTTAGGGCAAAAATTAAGTTAACATTATCTCTTTAAAAACTATAATGTTATCCAACTTCGACGTAGAAAACCTCGCAAAACGCATGGACGTTCCCTTGGCCTTTGTAGGGTTCAAAGACGACCTTCCCAAAACCATCAAACCCAACAAGTACTACATGATTAACCTTGAAGACGAATACGGCACCGACGGTGAACGCAACGGTGGCAGCCACTGGACCGGTTTCATCGTGCGCAAAAACGGCAACGGTAGAATACAACCCGTCTACTTTGACTCCTACGGTTCGGCACCTCCCAAAATTGTCTCCAAACTTATCGAAAAGAACTTTCACAGAAAGGTAGACTACACCACCAAAGACATTCAGTCCCTTGTCAACGACATGTGCGGCTGGTATCAACTCGCGTGGGCCCATTTCTGCTTTGGACAATTTGGCACTCACGACCTCTACCAAGACACTGACAACTTTCTCTCCTTTTTTGAAGACTTGAAAGAAAGTAACGATTTTAAGAAAAACGAATTCATTTTAAAACACTTTTTTAGAGCAAAAGATCCTGAACTACAAAAAGAAATTCCTTACTTCCCTGATGACACAAGAGTTGACAACGGAAATACACCTAATTTTGATAAATACACCAAAGATCTAAAGGGTATGAAAATACCGGTACAAGCCGACTATAAATACAATGACGCTTGAATTATCAGAACCAGAATCGCCAAGGAGCGTCGTGGTTGAAGAGGAAATTGGCGACCAAGTTCCAGAAGGGGAAGTCCCAATCAGCCTCGCTGATAGTGATATTTCCTTTGTTGTAAATGCGCTTCAATGCGGCATAAGTGCGCTCCACGACGTCCACGCACTGTGGTCCTTGGGCCAAGAGGGGGTGCTTAGTAGCGGGCGGAATGAAGGCGCTGACTACGATTACATCACCTTCCATATACACCGCCTCCATACCTGTGTCCGGAAGATACTGTTTAAACTGCGAACATATCTCTATATGAAGCGTATGGTTCGCAACCCAGAACTTAGAGACAATTGACGTGTCGTGAATGTTCAGACCTAGGGGTACTACAAAATAGTCGTCTGGAACTGGGCAATATCGTGCCGCCACCACTTGAATAGGTTCGTTTACAATGTCGCGCTCCATCAACGTCATGCGGGGTTCGTACCCCCCTTGTTCCGACGCAACAAGCAAATCGCCGAGAGAAAGACCTTGACTGTTCATAATTGAAAAAATTATGAAGAATCACTAAAAACAGGTGCTGGTTGCCGGCCAGAAAAAACGCGCACGTTTCGTTAACCAGTTTTTTGAAAAAATTGAAATACCTGGTAAACACGCGCCAATCACATACCATGAACAACGGCAGAGACATTTGTTACAAATCTTTCAAAGAAGCAATGAACAAAAAAGGTGTCTCTGAAATAGTCGAATTGACAACCTTTCAGGAAATCGCTATGGTCAACGCGGCTTTGGCACAACTTAAAGAACAAACGGAAAACCGCCAAAAAAACATTGTCAAAAATTTGGTTACCAACCAGAAAAGCATCAACATCTTTGTGGAAAAACTCGGCGAAGTCGTTCAAAACCTCAAAAAAATGCATGACGAAATTGAAGTCCTCAACGATAGATCGAAACGCATGGAACAATTCATCGATGGCGTCTGTGAAGGAAAAGGAGACAAGATGATGAATCACTTTCTTAACACCGGCGACTACATGTGCGAAATAGGCAGACTCGACGAACGCATCTTTGATTTGAACATTCGCATTGACTGCGCACTGCGCCGTTGCGAAAGAAACAAAAACAACGTAGAAACTTTACAGACGTGGCTTAAGAAAAAACATTGTTAATAATTTTAAAGAGGTTTTATTTTTTAAATTATTGTTCCGCTTTCTCAATGGCGTCTTCTACTGTGACCATGATCGGCTCGCCTGGCTTCATTGCGTTTTTCAGTGCCATGACTAACTCGTCGTCAACATCTGTCTTGGTGGCTTTGGCGGCCTTCTCTAGGATCGAAAACAGTATTACCACAACGGCTTCTTCTATTTCGTCATCGATAGTCGATTTGTCTAAAGCCCATTGTACAATGTACTGGGCTATGGGTAGCAAAATGTGAGCAAGACTCATTTATACAATGGCTATAGAAATTTTACGGTGCGGTAGGAAGGAGTAATGTTACGCGTAAAGCGCCAGGATCGTGGAGTGGATATACCCGAATATACTTTGCGTTAACTGGTGTACTAAATACAATATTTTCCTGGCTGGTAGTGTCGCTATTGGCATCAAATATACCGTCGCCACCTCCGACGTAAGAGAAGTCGCTGTCGCTAGTACCCGTAGTACTGAACTTAATGGCAACTGTGCTGTTGTATTTTCCATCAGTCAATCCAGATCCCAATGTTGCTACACCCGCAACGCTAATAGCCATATCCGATAGTGACGTTTTAATCTGAACCCAGTAACGTTGGGCAGCAATATTCTCAATGGAAGGTCGAAACGGAGCATAACCGTAACTGGTTAACGTTGAGAGTCTATGAGCCCAGGTCAGGTGAGGGTTATTTATATTTTCTGCTGGGTAATCTAAAGGGGAGTAAGCTCTTTGTGATTCGGGAACGTCAATTGCCCATAAACTTTGTTGAAGTTGACCGGACACCATCGGATGAGGACTATAAGCCTGGACGTCCGTTGTCATAGCGCCAAGTGCCATCGAGTCTTGTGATTCTCCTCTAAACAAGGTTGCAACGTAATACTGAATTCCTTCAGAAAGGTCAGCGTTAGTAATAGTCTTTGATACAGACAAGTCATATGGGTTGTGGGCATTCGTAATAAGACTACTGCTCCAATGAATATTGTCTTCCGCAGATGGAGATTTGTCTAGGAGAAGACCTTGTAATTGAAGAAAGCTGTTTCCGTTAGCTCGAATTGAAGCTGTCAGTGTATGTCCTGACTTCGTTACTGTGTTAATGATAACCTCTCCTCGAGGAATAGTAAAGAAGCTAGTAGTTGGTGTAGTTTCTTGTTGGGCTGCAACGGCGTCTGATGGTGTTACCTTGTGCTCAACAACCGTCTTGACGCTCGCTCGCCATTGGTACCCGTTTTCGACCTGTGACAAGGCTGCCGACATCGTAGCTGCATCGCGGTCAGTAGATGTGACAACGTGCGAATACTGGATAACGCCATTAACGTCAAGCCCTTCAAACAGCGCTTCGTATCGGACAAACGTAGAACCGAATAGCTCTCCAGTTGTCGAGAACGACACAGAAACGGTTTGATCTCCACTAGTAGAAGCAACGCCTGACAGAGGCGCTGTTGGACGTAGCGCTAATTCGAAGTCCGTCTCGTATGCGCTGAATGCTCCGAGGTATGGCAAGGATCCGTCAGCTGCGACGGTCGTGTCTCTCGTAAGTGAAGCAGAGCCTAAATCCGAGGTCACTGTCATTTGTGGAAGACGTACACTATTCATAATATGTCCTATTCCCCAATTACTTGCAAAAATAGTTTGCACCAAAGCGGGATCAGAAATCATCGAAACTTTTCCAGTCATATTTTCCCTGTGCGCTGACATACTTTCTCTGGAAATGACACCATATTCGTCACCAGTAGCATCTGCTTGCCACCCTAAGTCAGCAACGAGGTATTTGCCGAAGTCATCAGGATATTGTGAGTGAATCGAATCATCGAAAATTTTGGCCAGCATAAACTTATAAGGATTAGCCGCACCGAAAGCTACGACTGAGTCTGCGTCCGTAATAAATTTGACTGTCGGGATTCCCAAAGGCTCCTCACTATTAGAATTGCGGGAAATTTCCGGAAACTGGTTAATAACTTCAATACTGGTGGTAGCGTCTCCGATGTGACTGTAACCTCCAACATTGTCAATAAGTAAAGAAGCGGTTTTTGATTCTTGCCACAACTCGAATGCTATTGGAAGCGTTGACTGGTTGCTTTCGCTGATCGCAATCTGATCAGATTCGTACACAGACGACACCGGGAAAAAGCTTGCAATAGAAGAGGAGTGTTGTCCGGCAAAAACGCCCATGTTACCAATTGCCTCGATATCGCGACCTGTAGCAGACTCCACTAACGAGTACTTATGAGAAATTGAGCTTGGGAAATCAGTGACCGTCTTTACGTTTGCGATGCTAAGAAGATCAACTGACGTTTCCATGATTCCTTTCACGCTGCTGCTGTGAAATTTTGTAATCTCGAAAGTTGGCTCCGCAAGAGCAGCTCCGTCTGCCGCAGGGGCAACCATTGAAACAGATGACACAGCAGAGAAAGCAGTCGATCCGTGTATGTTCTGTGCCTTCACAGAAATATCTAAGCGCGATCCCAATGAAATTCCAGCTGCTGCGAGCAACTCTGTGCGGGTCAGAATAATATCTTCTGTCTGTCCAGACGCAATTGCCTTTTCGAACAGTTGTTCGGAGGGGACCAGAGTTGTTGTAGTGTTGCCTTGCAAATCAGTAGATGAGCTCAATGTCAACCAACTTGCTTTGAAAACCATCTTGTAATCGTCAGATGCCCACAATTCTGGTTGTGCGTCAGCTGGCGCACTCACTGCAAAAGCTGCTTCTTTTCCTTTACCGATACCATTCAAATTAAATTTGAAGCCCGATGACGCAGCAAGGGCGACACTATAATGTCCGTGTGTAGATGGTAATTTCCACACCGAAACCCACACTGCAGCATCTCCCGATGGCATCGGTAGTGTTGGGAACATTAACTCGTTACCGACAACAATGCCCTCCATACCAGGACTGAAAGATCCATCGCCGTGTTTAAACCTAAGGCTCCAAGTACCGTCTCCAGGTACGTTGATAAAGTAATTTTCCGGGTCGTTGTATGCCAATTTCACGTCCGACAAATCATCGTGAGACGACAAACTGAGATAATCATAGGCGGCGTTGAGACTGGCTATTGAGTCGTCTTTTTCGGTGTCAGAAGATGTTACAAATTCGTCTCCACTGCGCTTCACGGTAAAGTTGAAGCGAAGATGGAAAGGGGAACCTCCTTCAGCCAACGACAAGCCCATGACACCACTTCCACTTTCGTCTAACTCAACAGTTCTTCCGAATGCTTCTACGTATTGAGGCCTACTCAGTTCACTAATTACAATAGGCTCGTTAGGAATGTTGTTCATAGCTACTCGAATTGCAGTTGATGGAAGACTTCTCATTGGAAGTTGTCCAGGTGTTAAAAGATCGCTCGTGACACTGACGTTAATATCGACATTGTCGTAAAGACCGTCGGTTGGAAACGATTGAGGTCTAACTAAGTCCAGTCTCCACTTTCCGTCGATATACATTTCAGGAGCCAACAGAATTTGTACTTCCTCGATCAAAGTTCCAGCAACCAAGTAACATACGGCTTTCATACCTGCCTCGTAGGCTTCAGCTGAAGTGTCAACACGACTTACATTAATTCTGCAGGTCGTTTCCGTCGCTGCGACAGCTTCTATTGTTGGCTGAGCTGGTGCTTTTTGCCCAGTGAATTCTAGTTGTTCTTGCGTTGCGTCGGCGTATTTAATTAATGCAGAGTAAGAACCTTCTGCCAATTGCGTTAAGCGATGCTCAGACACAGGAGCCGAGAAGTACTTGGTCTGAACAAAATCCTGTGCGTCGATTTGTTGGTAAAAAAGACTACTAATTTGCTTTCCGGCCGGCGCTGTGATAATCACCGATCGCCCATGTTCAAAAAGGGTGTTGGAGTAAGTAAACGTCGCCATTATAAACTCTTGCGAGAAAAAAAAATGATGGTCAAAAGAATTCTATACTAACGACGTAATTTTGGCCTCCCTCCGGCGCGTAGCACATCACACTAGGGTGCAGAGAACCAGCTGGGCTGTTTACGACCATTCGTCCTTTCGCGTCATTCCCTCCGGCTTTCAAAAAAGGCTCCTGGACAAATTTTGCCCTGCCGTTGATTATGCTAAACGTATATGCGTAATCGCCGAAGGTGCCCACGCCGAAGCCGTTCCGATTAGGTTCTGCTAAAGATATCGTAGTACCGTTTTGCTCAGACACCAACGAAGTCGAAGTGAAACGTGTAGCGTCTGGTATTTCGGTAATTGTTTTTTCCACCACCACTTTAATCACAGAATTGCTGCTAAAGTTATTCTGATAAGTTCTTCTTCCCAGCATATGTCTTTATATAATGGGAAAATATATTACCGCGACACGTTAGGAAACGAGTTCATTCGGCGACCCGCATGCCCGTGCGCAGTAGGGCCTCCCACGGCTTGGTTGGCGGTTATGTGACGATCCAAGCTTTGTGTGTGCGATGACGAGGAAACTCCGAAAGTCGTCGAAGCTCCTAAATTTGCGTGATGGGTTGTCTGGTCCTTAATGATTAAAATAAACACCATATTGGGATCCTGAATGTTGATAGGTCTTCCTTCCGCTGTCGTCAAATCGATGATCAAATTACTTACCTGACCGACTATCATTTTGTTATAAGCGTACTCAGGGGGCTCCACCGAAATAAGTGCGCCAATATCCCCCTTGGCAGCTATGGGGTACAAAAACGTCTGCGGACTCGAGTACTTGTTCTGCACCAAGTTACAGTTGATAAACACCACACTGTTGGGGTTTACATTAGGAGTCACTGATGACAACAAGGACACTGTGCCGTTGGGAAATGCAGCACCCGCAGTGCCTACCGGAAAGTCGGAAGAAGGGTTTTGGGCATATGTCGCTCCAGCCGCTTTCATCGGTGCTCCTACCAATTCGTCAAATTTTGCTGGAAAGGAAATTCCCGGAACTTGCGACGAGGCAAAGGCGTAACTGCCTACCGTGGCTCCTGAAAAGGCGTTGACGTTAAAACCAGCGGCTGGTTCAGTATACCCAGCAGGAAGACTTGTCGGTAAGGCAAACAAGTTCACCTGAATGGCGTACTGCGTTGGGTTGGTCTGAATTTGTAAAAAGTACACATACTTTCCTGTACTCGTTTCAATAAGGTAAATGTTGTTCGTGATGCAAAACTGTTCCAGGAACGCCTGGATATCTGTGATTTCGTATTGGCCGTTGGGAATGGTGACCGTATATGTGATTTCTCCAATACCTGTAGGCAGCGGTGCACCTGTTGAGTCATTTCCCAATTTTGGCATCGTAAACGTAAAGACGTTATTCTGCAATGGACTAGAATTTACGTTTTCCCATGAATAATATAAATATGCAGCACCTAAAGCTATTTCAGAACCTTCAGTGTTTACTGACCCAGGAAGGTTGTAAATAAGCCGACTGTTATTTGTATTAGGTACTACGTTTTGTCTCGTAAGAACTATAGTGTGCATTATAAACTTTCTTAAGATTTTATTTTAAAGGTCCTCGACGAGAGTTGTACGTCTTAACTTTGGTTTTGGGTGCCAAAGACGGTTGTGGTAAACCAATATTAGCACCCCCAAAATTCCAAGCAGGTTGGTTCATCAATTCAGGCATTCTCACGCCTCCTAAAGTAGCTGGGTTGTCCGGTATTCTTTCCGCGTCCACGTCCGGTATTGTGTGGAAACGACGCTTGTATAGGCCTGATTTACCAAGGAAATTCATATATCTAATGCACAGATAAAGATTCTTCCGATGCAATGTCAAAATCTTCACTAGAAGTGTCGTCCAGTGGTGTCAATTCCTCTTCTGCTTCGATTTCACGATAGTCACGCAGGTAATAAGAATTGTTGTTGCGTTTATACACGTCCTCCACGTAATGCTCGCTTTCTCTGAAAAAACGTTTAATGCTGGCAGCACTGTTCTCCGGCTTGTTTTTAACATTTTGCGGCAAGTTGTACCACTGTGGACAAGACTGGATCGCCATCACTACCTGGTTAATGGAAAAGTCGTAGTCCAAGCGGTAATTAACGTCTTCCTTGCGCTTCTCGTAAAGTTGGACAAAAATACGGTGCGCCAAATACGATCCTTGTAAATACTCCTGAGATCGGACACGAACACTCTCCGGTACAAAGTCGTTCAATTTGTACTTATTGTCCCGCAATTTCCACAATTGACGCACAATCATGTTCATGAAAACCAGGCGGCGGTCCTTCCACCATTGACGTTCTTTCAACGTAGGGTCTAAAGGGAAAATAAACTTTTTCTCGTTCCATTTCGCCTTGTTACTGGTAAACGTAGACCGGTACAGTTGGTCAATAAAACGTTCAACCTCGGCATTGCCGCACTCTTCGCGAAGTGGAGGGCGCGCATTGGTCTCCAAGCTCACGGTGCAGTGCAAATGAACTTCGGTTTTGTCCTTGTACAGTTGGCGGGCTTTTATCGTTCCACCCCCTGTCATGTCTTTGATAACATTGTTACTTAGCGGCACGTCCTTGGGGGGTTCTCGCATTACCACCATACGTTTACGGTCCACGTTGGCCAACTCCGGATTTGCATTTCCACTGCTTTTGCGGCGAGGGTCTTCCGTCAGTACCGAGTAAGAGCAGTGGTAAAAGTAATCTCCCAAGAGCAATTCCAGTGCGCTGTTTAAAAGACCCTTGCCGTTGCGGCCACTGCCGTTTTGAATAATAAAGTTTTCCAAGCAGCCGGTGCAGCCAGAAGCCGCGATTGTGAGCCAGAGGTCGCGTTCCGCGGGATCTGGGAAAATACGGTTAAGTACCCTGGTGTTGATTTCGTCTTCGACGCGTCTTTCTTTTTCGTCAAAGTTGGGAATCAATTCAAAGTCGTAGCCGCAAGTCATGGTCACCTTGTCCTCCATTGCAGCGGGGCGGAAAACTTTCCGGCGAATATCTAAAACCCCATTGTTAAAACCCAAAAGTTCGGTATCTAAGTCCCACTCCGTGTTGTATTGCACCATGCGTTTCGTTGCTTCATTCAGAGCGCCAGTAATCCATGAATGAGTGCCAAGTTTGACTTGCAGCTTCTCCCAGGCTTCGTTCAGTTTTTTCTCTTTTTTCGCTTGGTCCTCCGTAAACATCGAAAGGAAATAAGCTTTGGCTTCCTTGCGTATGGCTGCGTAAATGCAGACATCGTCAAACACCCATTTGGTACCGTTCCAACAGCACCACTGTTTCTCAGGCATCATGTAAATGTAACGGTCCGTTAAGTTGGCACTCATCAGCACATTGACAGCCGTCTCATGGGTAAACGTCCGAAGCTTTTTTATAATACCGTCGACCGCCTCAGGGGATAAAGCGGCAGTTACCACCTCCGAACAAGGCAACTCTTCGACGTTCAGGCCTTTGTCCATCGGTTTCACCACAAACGTAGCGGCGAACTGGAAAAGGCGGGCAACAATGTCTTCGATAAGTTTGACAACCGCATCGACCCCACCAGGGTACGCTTCCACATTGCGCTTGGCCAATTTAAGACCATCAAACTCGTAAACACAGCTCATGTAGCGGCTTTCTTTTTCCGTTTTCAGCAGTTCCGGGTATTGCTTGGCCAGAGTAGCAATTACAGCGCCCATTACCTTTGCTTCGTACTCTTGAAGGTACAGCGCCATGAAGCGGCCGTCCTTGTTGGCGTGCCCGTCGTCGTTGTTGTTGCGATAGACGTATTTCTCCAAAGCTTTATTGTGCTTGCGAAATACAGGCACCAGAAAACTAACGGCTTTCATGAAATCAGCAACAAAGGGCGGTGGAGTCAGCGGAAACACCTCACTGCCACGCTGACGTTGGTCCATGCGCATGCCTTCGTAAGTCCCAAAGAAAATGAGGCGAATGAAAAGCGTCTTGATTTCGTCCTTGGTGGTGCTAAGACCCTCGGCCAGTTCTTTCATGACGTTGTCTCGTTCAAAGACATAGGTAGAAAGAGCAGGCGGCCCCGGTATGCCGTTGGCGCGGCAAATGTTAAACAAAATGACTGGCTGCGCGTTGCTCATGTCGATGTCGTAGTATT
>WLWH01001877.1_pt1 | contig 12756 bp, 10 predicted proteins | sample 6712741 | NCBI WGS metagenome assembly WLWH01 (sample SAMN12718694, study PRJNA515312) | sponge metagenome | isolation source: marine sponge | host: Mycale hentscheli | place: New Zealand: South Island, Marlborough, Capsize Point | collected 2003-05-01 | reverse complement strand
CCACGACCCGCCCGGGGATCGATCCTCTTCCTGGACTGGTGGCGGCCCGGGTAGCAGCGATGGCTGTGGCGGCGTGCCGCGTATGTGCTGCCGTCGCCGGCGTCTACTCCGGGATCGCGATTGCGACGGTGGCCGGAGGTCTCGCGACACCGGCGGCATCACAAGCATTCTGGGCCTCCGTTTTGGCCGCCAGTGGTTCCGGCGTTGTTAGCGCCGCATCGTTGCGACTCGAGAGATCCTGCCTACTCCCGTCGGGTGCCGACAACGACGATGAGTGACCTACAGTCCTCCCTATGAGCGAGACCTCCGACGTGCCTTTGGAAGATCTGCCGTTCGACGAGCTTCGGCATCAGGCGTTCAGCATCGCCGAGCATCGGATGGATATCGGCTTCTTCACAGACCTTTTCGGGCACATGCCGGGGATGGTCGCGATCGAAGGAGAGCAGGGAGATCTCGGAGCCATCGGCGGCACCTTCATCGAGACCGTGCGGGCCGTGCGGGAGATGTTCGGATCCGGTGATCTCGACCCCGATACCGAGGCTCTACTGCGCGCTCGCTTCGCTACCTACATCCGCGAACACCAAGCCGGATAGGTCTCATCGGTCCGCGTCACCGGTGACGAAGAAGAACGAGGCGACCGCTGCGGAGAGCGACGTAACTGGCACTCCCTCGAGTGCGAACTGCATGGCCTGCAGGTGGGCGAAGCTGGGGGTGCGCGCCTTCAAGCGAACCGGATAGACATCCCCATCGCTGACAAGAAGCCACCCGGCGATTCCCAAAGGATTCTGGGTCCACACGTGCACGACACTCTCGGGGCTGCGCAAAGTCTTGGGCAGTGACACGGAGAACGGATCATCGGCAACGTCGTGAAGCTTCGTCACGCAATCACCGATGACCGTGGCGCTGAGCCGAACGGATTCGACGAGGGATTGGTAGCGCGCGTGAGTGTCCCCGCGCGTGAGGACAGGTGTGCTCCAGTCGACATCGATCTCGTTGTAGGCGAGGTACGGGTCGTCTCGTCGGATGTCCCAATCCACTCCGCTTGCCTGACCGACAGGTCCAGAGCACGCGAACGTTCGCGCTGTGTGGTGGGTGAGTCGTGCCAATCCGCGCAAGTCCGTGCACTCGTCGATGTATTCCATCCACGAGGTGGCGTGTTGCTGGGCAAGCGAAACGAGCTCGATGATCTGAATCAGGGAGGACTCTGGGAGTGCGTGTTCGAGCCCTCCGATCCGGTTGATCATGGGATGGACGCGTCCGCCGGTTGCTCGTTCTTGCCAATCGACCCACGCCTCACGAAGGGCCAGAGCACCCGGCGCCCCACGGGCTCCGAGGAGCAGGGCACTCGCGCCGATGCGACCTGCCTCGGCAAGAAGCATGCGCGACCACGTGGCTCTTGCCGGCGGAACGATCCCGGTGGCCTTCTCGACGGCGAGTGCCACGCCGAGCTCTGAGGACACACCGGACAACCAATCGTGTCGGTTCGCCAACATCATGATCTGTCGAAAATCGCGCGCTTCGAAGAGCTTCTCCGCGCTGCGATGCATGAGTCCTGGCCGAACCTCGGCGCCAGTGATTATTCCCGATGCGTCTATGTCGAGATCGATTTCCAGGCCGCCGTGGTTCCCCGGGTGATAGTCACCGAGGTCCAGAGCTAACCGATCCTCGTCGGGTGAGCCGAGATAGCGGGCCATTCCGATGGCGGCCGTGACGTGAAGTGAATCGCTGTCCGTCACCCAACCATCGTTTCACTCAGTGCCGGGGTGGCAGGTGTGGGCGTGCACGGCTCAATCAACCAATCGAACGATCCAAGATCGGGGGGCCACGATGCCAGTGAACGTGAGCCCACTGCAGAGGTGCTCATCATGTCGAATTGAGAGCGCACCGTGGCGTGCGAAGAAGCGCAGGAATCGAGAGCCACGTGGGACGTGATGTTGACCGAGCCGTCGGGTCGCGGGCGACAGGGGGCTCCGTCGACGAAACCCTTGACCGTTCCGCCGTCCCACAATCCCGAGCGCCGATCATCGAGTCGATGGGCGTAGTCAATGGCGATTGCGTGGCCGCTGCCGAGTATCCGGGTAAGGCGGCGCCACAGGAGATCACGTGGGAGGCCGACCTCACGACGTGCCAGCGGTTTCGTCGCCGGCCACCAGCGGTCCAGCCATGCACGTGCCTCGCCCGGCGATATCCCACCCAGGAGGGCTTCGGCGGCGGGGTCCGCGAGGTCTGGGCCCAGTACCTCGGCTCCGGTGGCGGCCTCGACCTGAACGATGCGTGGCCGGAGGTCATCATCGAGTTCGATCACCGGGCACGCCACGTCATCGAGAAACTCGTGCGCAATCACCAGACCTGTGATGCGCCCATCCATTCCAGTGATGTCCCCGACGTCGCGGGTCACGTGCACCTGGCGCCACTGAATGGTGGAGGGCAGGTCGTCGGGTCGTGGCCGCACATCCACCCCGATGAGGGTGACCTCGTCGTCGACGAGTGCCGCGAGTTGGGTGAGAAGGGCTCCTGAGCCACTGCCGATGTCGACAATGCATCGAGGCAGCGAACTGTCGGTGGCTGGGCGCGGCTGCCCGTGTGCCGGTGCAAGAAGCGCGGCGATTCGGCGAGCGGTCGCCGTACCTGCGTCGATGGATGTGCGGAAATGCTGCTCGGGCGCATGGTGTGTGTAGAAGGTGTGATTGGCGTCGTCCCATGCATCGACCCACGCGCGAAGGGGAAGCGTCGCCGGGGCATGGGACATGTCGGCACGCTAGTACCCCCCTAGGCTTTAGTGCTGTGAGCGACGCAGCGCCGTCTCGTTTGCGGATTGCCATCGTGGGCTCCGGTCGCGTCGGGGCGGTCCTCGGTGCCGCCTGGCATCGGGCCGGACACCGCATTGTGGGAGCGACAGCTCGATCGGAGACTTCGCGACTTCGCGCTGACGCGCTGTTGCCGGGTGTGAGGATTGCGGACCCGTCTTCGGTGGCTGCCGATGCTGATCTCGTCCTGGTCGCCGTCCCTGATCCCGATCTGCCGGGTGTGGTGGAGGAACTCGTGGAATCCGGTTCGGTGGGTTCGGGGCAATTCGTTGTGCATCCCGCCGGCCGCTACGGCCTTCGAGTTCTCCAGCGCGCTACCGACGTGGGGGCGATCCCGCTCGCTATCCACCCGGCTCTTCCGTTGACGGGAACCACGATGGATCTCGAGCGACTCTCGGGAGCGGCTTTCGGGGTGACGGCGCCGGAGGGAATGCGCACGGTAGCCGAGGCGCTGGTCGTCGAACTCGGTGCCGAACCGGTGTGGGTTCCGGAAGAGGCGCGTGGTCGGTACCACGCAGCGTTGGCCTTCGCGGCGAACTACTCGATGACCCTCGTGAACAGTTCCCTCGCGCTACTGCGTGATGCGCATACGGAATCTCCCGAGAGACTCATCGGTCCGCTCGTGCGCGCGAGTGTTGAGACAGCACTCGAGCGGGGTGAGGGCGGTCAGACTGGTCCGATCTCTCGGGCCGATGACGCGACGGTGACAGAGCACCTGGCATTGCTGAGCCAGCAAGCACCGTTGGTGGCACAGGCCTACCGCGCACTCGGTCTGCTGACGGTGGATCGATTGCTCGATGCGGGAGTTCTCGACACTGAGCAGGCATCTCGAGTACTGCGATCTCTCGAGGAAACACCATGATCATTACGCGCATCCTGGACTCAGTGGATCGAGCCCAACGTCGTGTGTTTGTCCCCACCATGGGTGCGCTGCACGAAGGGCACCAGGAATTGATCAGGGTGGCTCGCCGGAACGCGGGAAGCGATGGAGAGGTAGTCGTCAGCGTCTTCGTGAACCCGACACAGTTCTCAGCTGGGGAAGACTACGACTCGTACCCGCGAACCATGGAGGCCGACGAGGCCCTGTGTGCTCAGGAAGGCATCGACATCCTCTACGCCCCCTCTGTCGACGACATCTACCGATCGAGTACGAGGAGATCCGCGGTAACCATCGACCCGGGACCTCTGGGCGATGAATTGGAGGGCTCATCGCGACCCGGACATTTCAGCGGAGTTCTCACGGTGGTGGCTGTCTTGTTCACCAAGGTTCGCCCCGATGCTGCAGTGTTCGGCGAAAAGGACTTTCAGCAACTGGAGTTGATCCGTCGCATGAACGACGACCTCGGGTTTGGCATCGATGTCCTCGGTGTCGACACCGTTCGAGACGCCGATGGGCTCGCCCTGAGTTCGCGGAACTCTTATCTAACGGACGAACAGCGAGAAGATGCTCGGGCCATTCCCCAGGCACTCGCCGCCGGACGCGCCGCAGCCGCCGCAGGCCCAGACGCTGTGGTCACCGCAGCACAGCGCGTCTTGGATGATGCCGGCATCACCATCGACTACCTCGAGGTTCGAGGAAACGATTGTGAGTCGCTGACATCTCCGGGTGCGGCGCGACTCTTTGTTGCCTGCCTGGTGGGAACCACTCGGCTGATCGACAACTGCGCCGTGGAACTGGGGAGTGTGTGACGCGCATGGGGCATGCCCGCACTCGAATCCCCGGTCGTCTCGCTGCGCCTTCTCCGGGGTGGACCGCTCGGGCTGACGTGATCGTGGTGGGCTCGGGAGTGGCCGGCTTGACGACCGCCCTGAGGGTTCGAGCGCTGGGGCTCAGTGTCCTGTTGGTGACGAAGGCGACGGTGAACGAAGGCTCTACTCGGTGGGCCCAGGGGGGGATTGCGGCCGCTCTTGCCGATGATGATTCACCCGCCGAGCACATGCGAGACACCCTCGAAGCGGGTGGAGGGCTGTGTAACGAACGGTCCGCCGACATTCTGGTGACCGAGGGTCCCGATGCTGTTCGAGAACTCATCGCCTGGGGTGCGCACTTCGACACCGATCCGACAGGATCGATCGCGTTGACGCGTGAAGGTGGTCACCATCGCAATCGGATCGCTCATGCCGGAGGTGATGCAACGGGAGCCGAAGTTTCTCGAGCTCTCGTGGCTGCGGTCGGCGCTGATCCGGGAATTGATGTCGTGGAGAACGCTCTCGTCCTTGACTTGATCACGTCGGCCGGTGGCCGAACGGCCGGGGTGACACTCCATGTGATCGGACCAGGCCAACGGGACGGTGTGGGCGCAGCGTTGGCGCCGTCAGTTGTGTTGGCGACCGGCGGTTTTGGCCAGGTGTTTGGTCAGACGACCAACCCGTACGTGGCAACGGGTGACGGTGCGGCGCTGGCTCTGAGGGCGGGAGCGGCTGTCGCCGATCTTGAATTCGTCCAATTCCACCCGACCGTGTTGTGGTTGGGTCCGGTGGCCAAGGGTCAACAGCCATTGGTGTCCGAAGCTGTGCGTGGTGAGGGCGCGTTCCTACTCGACGCTGACGGACAGCGCTTCATGGTTGGTGAACACCCGATGGCTGATCTCGCACCCCGAGATGTGGTCGCCAAAGCGATCATGCGGCGCATGCGCGAGTCGGGAGCAGCCCACGTATGGCTCGATGGCCGAGAGCTGGGCGCCGATACCTGGGTTCACCGGTTCCCCACCATCCTCGAGTCGTGCCGGATGCGCGGGATCGATCCGGTGAGTGACCTCATTCCCGTCTCTCCGGCGCAGCATTACGCCTCTGGTGGTGTTGTCACAGACACCGACGGCCGCTCCACGATTCCTGGTTTGTACGCCTGCGGGGAGGTTGCCTGCTCCGGTGTTCATGGAGCTAATCGGCTGGCATCGAATTCCCTGCTGGAAGGGCTCGTCTTTGGTCGGCGGATAGCCGACGCCATTGAGGTCGATCGAGCCGGGCGGGATGTTCCGGAGTCGAGTGATGACGATGTGGCCATGGGTGTGCTTGCCAACGAGGTGCGTCGTCCGTTGCAGCAGACGATGGACGCGAACGCTGGTGTCTTGCGCAGTTCGCAGTCGCTGGCGAGCTGCGCGCAATGGTTGGACGATGCACTCGACCGGCCCAGCGGAACGCCACGAACGGAAGACTGGGAGACGACGAACCTGGCGACCATCGCTCGCGTGCTCGTCGAACACGCTCAGGCACGTGAGGAGTCACGAGGTTCCCACTGGCGCGAAGATCACCCTGATCCGCAGCCTGAGTGGCGGGTTCGCTTGGTCACAACGATGGATTCTCACGGGAATCTGCACACGGTGCGTCGTTCCCCCGATTGGTTGCCTGGATCACTCGAGGACTCGGAGGTCTAAGTGCCCTACTCGACCCACGGATTGTCTGCCGAGACGATCGCGTTGCTCACAGACGCGGGCCTTCGTCCCCTCGATGTCGAATCGTTGGCTGTCCGGGCCCTGGAAGAAGATGTCGACGGAGGCGTTGATGTCACAACGGTGGCGACCGTGCCCATGGAGCAGCGCGGGCGCCTGGCTCTGGTGGCTCGCGGTGGTGGAGTAGTCGCCGGGCTTGTGGTGGCTCGAGCGATCTTCGAAGTGGTCTGCGGCGATGACATGACATGTGACGTGAGTGTCGAGGAAGGTTCCCCTGTTGAGCCCGACACGGAGTTGATGGCGGTGACATCGTCCACCCACAACCTCTTGCGGGCCGAACGGCCAGCGCTGAACGCAGTCAGCCACCTCAGCGGCATTGCGACCGCGACCCGCGCGTGGGTCGCGGCAATCGCCGACACCGACGCGAGCATTCGCGATACCCGCAAGACAACCCCGGGTCTGCGCGGCGTCGAAAAGTACGCGGTGCGTGCCGGTGGCGGTGTTAATCACCGCATGAATCTCGCCGATGCTGCTTTGGTGAAAGACAACCACGTGGAAGCGTCGGGTGGAGTAGAAGAGGCCTTTCGCGCTGTGCGACGCGCGTTTCCCGAGATCCCTATTGAGGTGGAAGTCGACACCCTGGAGCAACTCGACGTAGCCATCGATGCGGGCGCCGACCTCATCCTGCTGGATAATTTTTCGGTGCAGGAAATGGCCGAAGCTGTTCGGCGGACATCGGGACGTGCGCTCTTGGAGGCATCCGGAGGATTGACCCTTGACCAGGCGGCCGCTGTCGCGGCTACGGGGGTCGACTACCTTGCCGTAGGTGCATTGACGCACTCGTCCCCCGTACTGGACATCGGCGCAGATCTAATCGTGGTCAGTGAGGAGAGCTAATGCTGCTGGCCGTCGATGTCGGAAACACGAACACTGTCTTGGGTCTATTCACTGGGGAAGAACTGGTGCGGTCGTGGCGGATTACGACGCACGCGCGTGCTACCGGTGACGAAATGGCTTTGACGTTCCGAGGCCTGTTGGACGAGCAGCCCGAAATCACGGGATTGGTGCTCTGCAGCACGGTGCCGAGCGTGCTGCATGAGTTGCGGCCGATGTTGTCGTCCTTCTTCCACGAAATCCCGGTGGTGATTGTTGAGCCGGGAACAAAGACGGGCGTGCCGATCCTGACGGACAACCCCAAGGAAGTCGGGGCCGATCGCATCGTCAACACGCTCGCCGCCCATCAGCAGTTCGGTGGGCCGTGCATCGTCGTGGATTTCGGTACATCCACCAACCTTGACGTGGTCTCAGCGCAGGGCGAATTTCTCGGCGGTGCCCTGGCCCCGGGTATCGACATCTCGCTTGAGGCGCTGTCCGCGAAAGCAGCGCAACTGCGAAAGGTCGAAGTCGTTCGTCCACGGTCACCTATCGGCAAGAACACGGTGGAGGCTTTGCAATCGGGCGCCGTCTTCGGATTTGCGGGACAGGTCGATGGCCTCGTTGATCGGATTATCGAGGAGATCGGACCGGTGACGGCGGTGGTGGCGACCGGGGGTCTGGCTTCTGTGGTCATCGGTGAATCGGAGACCATTACGCACCATGATCCTCACCTCACACTCACCGGCCTTCGGATGGTTTTTGAACGAAATGTGGGCTAGAGGAAGTCGCATCGTCGTGACAGACGACAGTCGGGAGTGGGGTATCCAATAGCCTTGCCCATCGTGGACGGCAGTGACCTCGAGGATGACCTCCCCGAACAAATGCAGATCCGTCGCGCCAAACGCGAAGAACTGCAGCGCCGAGGCATGGATCCTTACCCGGTGCAGTTGCCCATCACACATTCCATCGCTTCGGTGCGATCAACCCATGGCGATCTGGAAACGGACACTGCATCCGGAGACGTCGCGGGGATCGTCGGGCGAGTGATCTTCTCGCGCAATACCGGAAAGTTGTGCTTCGCGACCTTGCGAGCCGGTGACGGCAGCGAGATTCAGGCGATGCTGTCACTCGACAAAGTGGGACCAGAAGCCCTTGACGCCTGGAAAGAGCTCGTGGATCTCGGAGATCAGGTCTTCGTTCGTGGTGAAGTCATCACCTCTCGTCGCGGTGAGCTCTCGGTCTTGGCTGACGAGTGGCGCATGGCGTCGAAGTCCTTGCGACCGCTGCCTGTTGCCCACAAGCCGCTTAGTGAAGAAGCCCGTGTTCGACAACGCTATGTCGACCTCATCGTGCGGCCGGAGGCAGCGCAGATGGCCCGGCTGAGAGTCGAGGCGGTCGCCGCCTTGCGATCAGACCTCACGAGTCGCGGGTATCTCGAGATCGAGACTCCCATGTTGCAGACGCAGCACGGCGGGGCTGCGGCTCGGCCGTTCACAACGCACTCGAACGCGTTGGACATGGATCTGTTCTTGCGTATTGCTCCCGAACTCTTCTTGAAGCGCGCGGTTGTCGGTGGCTTGGAACGGGTCTTCGAGATCAATCGCAATTTTCGAAACGAAGGCGTCGACTCAAGTCATTCGCCGGAGTTCGCGATGCTCGAGTTCTACCAGGCGTATGCGGATTACCAAACGATGGCGACCATCACCCGAGAACTCATCCAGGGTGTCGCTCTCCGCATCAGCGGTAGTGAGCAGGTTTCACGCGCGGACGGATCGAGTATCGATCTGTCCGGTGAATGGTCGATGATCGATCTGTATGACAGTGTCTCCGCTGCCGTCGGTGTCGACCTTTCTCCGCAGACGCCGGTGTCCGAACTCGAAAAGCTATGCGAGCAGGCAGAGATTTCGGTAGCACCGACCTGGGTCGCGGGGAAGATGGTCGAAGAGTTATTCGAGCACCACGTCATTCCGTCGCTTACAACGCCGACTTTCGTGATGGATTACCCCGTAGACACCTCGCCGTTGGTCCGGGCGCATCGATCCAAGCCGGGCGTTGTTGAGAAGTGGGACTTGTACGTTGGCGGAGTCGAGCAGGCCACCGGGTATTCGGAATTGGTTGACCCTGTCATTCAGCGAGACAGGCTCACCGAGCAGGCGAGCCTGGCGGCCCGTGGAGACGACGAAGCCATGAGTGTCGACGAAGATTTCCTACGGGCGCTGGAACACGGAATGCCGCCCTGTGGAGGCGTCGGATTGGGAATCGACCGGCTGCTGATGAACCTCACCGGTTACGGAATTCGGGAAACCATCTTGTTCCCGCTGGTCAAGCCGGAGCGACGGTGAGCAATCCCCGTATCCGCCCCGCTCGAACGCCGGACGTTCGCGCCATCCGTAGTTTGATGGATGAGTATTCCGGTGATGGTCACCTTCTTGCCAAGGCGGCTGTGACGATTTTCGAGGACATCCAAGAGTTCGTTGTCGTCGAGGTCGACGGCGAGGTGGTGGGCTGCGGTGCGTTGCACGTCATGTGGGAGGACTTAGCAGAGCTTCGAACCGTCGCTGTCGCCGGGAGTCACGTGCGGTCGGGTATCGGCTCGATGATTGTCACTGAATTGATTCAGCGAGCACGAGACTTGGGTATCCGGCGGCTGTTCTGCCTCACATTTATGGTCCACTTCTTTGTCGAGCATGGATTCGATGAAATCGACGAGGCTCCGGTGGACCACGACGTATACGAGCAATTGCTTCAGTCATATGACGAAGGTGTGGCCGAGTTTCTTGGCCTCGAGCGCGTGAAGCCCAACACCTTGGGCAATCATCGAATGCTGCTTGAACTTCGATAGAGGATGCCGACGAGAACGTAGGGCGATCAGCCGGTGTTGCGTAAGCCCGTGGCGATTCCGTTGATGGTGACCGACAGGGCCCGCTGAAGTTCGATGTCAGGATCGGTCAAGCGGCGACTGCGCTCAAGAAGTGAGATCTGGAGAGAGTGCAGCGGGAGAAGATACGTATCGCGCGTGGCTAGAGTCCGCCGCAGGGTCGGATTGTCTTCGAGCAACTCCTGCTGTCCGGTGACCAGCAAGACCTGTTGCGTAGTGCGCTCGTGCTCTTGGGTGATGGCGTCGAACACGTGATGCAAATCTTCGGGCACCAGACGATCGACGTATTGCTTGGCGACCTCGAGATCTGTCTTCACCAGTGTCATGGCGACGTTTGAGATGAAATTCGCGAAAAAGTGCCAGTTCTCATACATATCGGTGAGTTCGGCGTCGAAGCCGGCTGCTCGCACCGCCTCCAGGCCGGAGCCAACACCGAACCAACCGGGAACGATCTGTCGCGACTGAGTCCAACCGAACACCCAGGGAATCGCTCGCAGATCGTTGATGCCGCTGCTGCCGTCCGGACGTCGCGCCGGTCGCGATCCGAGGTGCATCGCTCCGAACTCTTCGACCGGTGTGGACAACGAGAAATAGCGCGGTAGGTCGGGATCCTCGACCAGGGCGCGGTAACTCGATTGAGCATGCATGGACATGGTGTCCATCACGTCATCCCAGCGCGCGATCTGACTTTCCGACTGTCGAGAGTGACGGTGCAGAAGGGACGCATCGAGTACCGCCGCGACCATCTGCTCGAGATTGTCGCGAGCTAGGGCCGGGACGAGGTACTTGTCGCTGATGACCTCTCCTTGCTCGGTGACCTTGATCTGACCGTCGAGCACGCCCCATGGTTGGGCCAGGATCGCCTCGTACGTGGGCCCGCCGCCGCGGCCTACCGTTCCTCCGCGACCGTGGAAAAGGCGCAGGCGGACGCCGTGCCGAGCCGTGACGTCTCGTAGTCGGCGCTGAGCTAGGTGAATCTCCCACTGTGACGATGTGATTCCGGCATCCTTGTTGGAGTCGGAGTAACCCAACATGACCTCTTGCACATCACCCCGCGAGGCAACGAGGGATCGATAGACCGGATGCTGCAGCAGCTGATCGATGATGACGTCGGCATTGCGCAGCTCCTCGGCCGTCTCCAGCAATGGAACGAAGCCGACTCGAGATGTTCCCGTGGATGTGTTCACCAAGCCTGTCTCGCGTGCCAGCACCACGGCGGCCAGGATGTCGTCGGCGCCTCGGGTCATGGACACGATCACGGATTCGATGGGTCGGGTTCCGTAGGTATCGAGTAGCTCGCGGACGGTTTCCATGGTCTGGTAAGTCACCGAGGCGGCCTCATCAAGCGCCGGTGGTTGCGGAGACAGTGGCCGGAGAGCACTGAGCTCGTCTGCCAACAGCGTCGTGCGTTCCTCGCGATCAAGATCGTCGTAGCCGAAACCGAGACGCTCGAAAAGTTGCCGGAGCGTGTCATGGAACTTCTGCGCGTGCTCGCGTATGTCCAAAGTGGCGAGCGGTAACCCAATTGACGCGACCACTCGGATGGACTGATCCAGAATTCCGTGTGCTGCCAGTTGACCGCGGTGCTGGAGGAGATCGTCACGGATCAGAAGAAGGTCATCGAGAAGTTCTCGGGTGCTGTCGTAGTCGCGTCCTACCCGGTGTGGCCCCCGGTCGTGCAAGCGCTCTCGCGTGAGTCGCAGACGCATTCGGATGATGGTGAGTTTGAGTCGAACCGGTTCTTCAGCATTGATCCGAAGGAAGCGTGGATCGAGATCTGGGAGGAAGCGCAAGTCGGATTCGACAGAGTCGCGGAGCGCGTCACTGGCGCCGGCAATGCGTTCAGAGATAGACAGATCTTCCAGCAAACGATCGATGTGTGGCATCAAGTTCAGTACTGCGTGATCACGCTGAAAACGAACCACATCGGCCGTCACATCGGGTGTGACGAAGGGGTTGCCGTCTCGATCGCCTCCGATCCACGACCCGAAGCTGACCGGACGCGCATCGGGAGGCAGTTCGACCCCGAGGTCTCGGAATGAATCAGCAAGGTCGTCGAGAACTTGCGCGAGGGGTCCTCGGGTGAGGTCGTCGAGGTAGTAGAGGGCATTGCGTGCTTCATCGAGAACCTGCGGCCGCTCGAGTCGGAGCTCATCGGTTTGCCAGAGCAGATCGATCACCTGAGCCAGCCGTCGCTCGCGTTCGCGATCCGACAACCCTTGATCGAGAAGCACATCGGCTATCCGACGTAGTTTGACCAGCACCGAGCGTCGAGCCGCCTCTGTCGGGTGGGCGGTGAAGACTGGTCTGACTGACATTGCCGAAGCGATCTGTCCGACCAAGGCGGGGTCAAGGTTCGCCTCCCGTGCTGCGTCGACGACGCGATGAAGTGGACCGGAATGCACGCGTCTATCGGCTTGCGCGTCGTGAGCGCGCTCCACCTGCTCCGCCACGTTGGCCAGATCGAAGTAAATCGAGAACGAGCGGGCCAACGTCGTTGCCGTGGCGACGTCTACGGAATCGAGAACTGTGGCAGCTGCGGCAGGGTCGCTGCGGACAGCCAACCTCACGGACTCGACCATCTCCAGCAGGGTGTCACCTTCCTGCCGGGCAAGCGTCTGGCCCAGGAGATCGCCGAGCATGCGGATGTGTGTCCGTAGGCGGGCGCCATGAGACTCTGAGTCCATGGGTCGGAATTGTTCCGTATCGCCTATTTCCCCGAGGTTTCGCGGTCGGCGTACCCCGCCAGGGGTAGCCGTGGTCGCGCTATCGGCCACCATGCAGAACAATAGAGAAGGCCGGAGAC
>WLWH01001876.1_pt1 | contig 12756 bp, 17 predicted proteins | sample 6712741 | NCBI WGS metagenome assembly WLWH01 (sample SAMN12718694, study PRJNA515312) | sponge metagenome | isolation source: marine sponge | host: Mycale hentscheli | place: New Zealand: South Island, Marlborough, Capsize Point | collected 2003-05-01 | reverse complement strand
TGGGTTTTTTGAGGCGAAAGGGTTTACAAAGTAGGATATACAAATATACTAGGGTCCCAAACGAGATGAAAATAGAAAACCTTACTGAAGACGAATTAAAAGACATTATTCTGAAAAAGCAGTTGGAATGGATCAAGTTATGCCAGGATAATTTTTTAATTTTTGCAGAGTCTGTTTGGCAGGATTTTATTTATCGTAAAACAAAGGACCCAAAGAACTATGGGCACCATCAAATTATTGCTGAATCGTTTCAAGATATTGCAGATGGAGACGCAAAGAGGCTCGTGATCAACATGCCTCCTAGACATACTAAATCTGAATTTGCATCTTATTTATTCCCCGCTTGGTATATTGGAAAGTATCCAAAGAAAAAAATTATGCAGGTATCCCACAACGCTGAACTTGCTTCAAGGTTCGGTAGCAAAGTTAGAAATTTAATGAACACTAAGGAGTATAAAGAAATATTCGGAAATGTTACATTAAGAGAAGACAGTAAAGCAAAAGGCAGGTGGGAAACCAATCATGGTGGAGAATACTTTGCAGCGGGTGTTGGCGGATCTATCACAGGTCGAGGGGCCGATTTGCTTATCATTGATGATCCACATACGGAACAAGATTCCTTGTCCGATACAGCAATGGAACGTGCCTACGAATGGTATAGTTCAGGACCCAGACAGCGTTTACAACCAGGAGGAAGAATCTTAGTTGTAATGACTCGTTGGGCTACTGACGATCTTACAGGAAGGTTGGTTAAAGCACAGAGTGGTACCAAAGCAGATCAATGGAAAGTAATTTCTTTTCCTGCGATCATGCCTGATGATAAACCAGTATGGCCTGAGTATTGGAACAAAGAAGATTTAGATTCTGTGAAAGCCTCAATCTCTACAAAAAACTGGAACGCACAGTATATGCAGGACCCAACTTCAGAAGAGGGTGCAATTATAAAAAGGGAATGGTGGCAGGATTATAATAATGAGCAACTTCCAAAACTGCTCCACGTGATACAATCCTATGATACTGCATTTTCTAAAAAAGAAACTGCCGACTATTCTGCCATCACCACTTGGGGTGTCTTTGAACCTATAGAAGGTTATGAAAAAGCTATTATATTATTAGATGCTCAAAAAGGTAGGTATGATTTTCCAGATTTAAAAAATGTTGCATTAGAGCAATATCATTACTGGGAACCGGAAACCGTGATCATTGAAGCTAAGGCTAGTGGTACACCATTAATTCATGAACTAAGACGTGCAGGAATTCCTGTTATTGATTATGTTCCAGCTAGAGGACGAGACAAGCATACTAGAATAAATAGCTGTGCACCTGTATTTGAATCTGGTATGGTGTGGGCACCTTTAGACGAACACTGGGCACAGGAAGTAATTGAGGAATGTGCAGCGTTTCCTAATGGTCAGTATGATGACTATGTTGATTCTATGACCCAAGCTGTGTTAAGATATCGACAAGGTGGATTTGTTTCAACATATTCTGATGATTGGGATGATCCTCCAATGAAATTAGAAAAAGAGTATAAATATTATTAGGAGTTAATATGCCAGTAAGAATGACTAGAGAGGGAAGAGCTGAAACAAGAGAAGCTAAAAGAACAGAACAAGATAATCAAAAATCTAAGTCTGGTAAAACAGCAGGTTTTAGTAGCACTTCACAAAAAGGTAATATCGTTCACGGAAAATTAAAATCTCAAAAAGAATTAAAAAAAATTACTGGTTCTGAAGATTATAAAAAATCTGATTATGAAGGCAAAACAAAAATGCTTAATGTAGCAACTGCTAAAAAAGGATTAGCTTCAAGAACACATGGTTCAGATAAACCTAATAAAGAAATAGGCAAACAATCTTTTAAAAAGAATTTTTCATTTTCAGGCAAACAAATGAGCGATCATTACAAAGCAAGAAAATCAAGAACTCAATCTGTAAGCAGAATGAATCCAGTTCCTTACTTAACAGGTGGCCAAGCAAAAATTGCAGCTAAAGCTCCACCACCAAATAAAATTGATGCAAAAGATTTTGCTGTTCTAAGAGCAGAAAAAGCAAAAGGCAGAGGCATGGGTTTACAAGATGAGAAAGTAAAACCAGGCAAAGTTATAAAAGCTAAAAGAGGCACAGGTATTCTTGCAGAAAAAGGAACAAGTAAAAATTTTGCAGGTTATACAAAAGTATTTGAAGGACCTCGAGACAAAGGCAGGGTTGCAACTATAAGTGGTGTCAAACCAAAAATAAAAAAATCTAGAAAGACTTATAAGTCAATGGATGAAATGAGAAAAGCAAAAGGTTTTAAACCAGGAGAAACTGCATCTCAATTTAATAAAAGAAGAATGATGTTAGCTGGTGCTAAAGAAGCAGCTAAGGCAACTAGAATAGGAAAAATAGTTTTACCTATCGCTGCTGCAGGAGTCGCTGCACAACAATATTTAAAATCTAAAATGAAAAAAGATAAAAATAAAAAAACCTTAAAAGATTTTAGAGAACAAAAGAAACCTGGAGTTCCTTCAGAAAAAACAAAAACAATTAATTCAGCTTTGAATAAATTGAAAGCAAAAAAAATGGGTGGTGGCATGATGCAAAAACCTATTGGTTATAAATCAGGAATGGGACCTGGGGGTGCTGCTGGTTCTATGGCAGGAAGACCAGGCGGAAGAAGACCAATGCAACAAGGACCTAAAGGTGGAATTGGATCTTTATCTAAAAACAGAAGCAACGATGATTTAGTTATATTGGTTAATTCTGGGGACGGTAAAGTAATAAAAATGAAAAGAAGTGATTTTAAAAATAATATGTCTCCTCCTAAGAAAAAAATGGGTGGTGGCATGATGCAAAAGCCTATGGGTTATAGTACAGGTGGACCATCTGCTGGTTATAAATCTAAAGAAGATAGAAAAAAAGCTGAAAAAAATATTAAAGAAGCACGAAGTAAAGAAGGGTTAAGATCTTTCTTATCAAGCGGAAATAAAATAAATCAACCCATGAGAAAAGAAAGATACATGGAAGGTAGAAAAGCAAGACATTCAGCCTTTAAGAAAAAACTTGGTAGAACTGCTGCTCGTATAGCTTCAAGTTTAAACCCTGTCACTACTGCTGCAAGTGTAATTGGAAAAGTCATTGGTAAAGGATCTAAAAAAAGAGATTTTCAAAAAGGTGACTACGGAGATATATCTGTTAAAAAAATGGGTGGCGGTATGATGCAAAAACCTATGGGTTATAGATCTGGTACAATGGTTAAAGCAAGAGGTTGCAAACTAGGTAGAACTAAGCCTACTAAAATTACATAGGAGGGACAATGTCCCTAAAGGCATTACTTAGAGCTGGTAAAGAATTACTTAAGGCGAAGAAGCCTTCAGCAACACCGACTACCGGAGAACAAACAAGACAAATAACATACACACCTAAACCATCACAGGCACAGGCTAAAGAATTAGTTACACAAGAATTAAAAAACCCACCAGTAGTTTTAAAAAAAACAAAACCCCTGCAGATGGGCGATGACTTAGCACCTGCTTTTGGTTCATCAACATATGACTGGGCTATGAGAATGGGTAGATCCAAGTACACTGCAGATGAGTGGCTAGATCATTTAACATCTACTAGAAAAGTAAACTTTAAAATATTTGGTAAGCCTGCTCAAAAAACTGTTCGTGAACAAAAAAGATTTAAATACGATTCAGGCCCCTTTGCCGGTAAAGAAGTTAATGTATCCAAAGAAGAATTATTCGATTCTAATTTAGCAGTATTCAATGAAGCAGGAGACCTAACAGGTGGCCTGTTATATGCAGCAAAGAAATTTGGTCTAAAGTTAGATGCGAATGAAGTAGGAGCAATGTTAAAATTAAATCCTATCAATAGATTAAAACCAATTGAACTTGGTGTTAACAAAAGTGCACAAGAAGCATTTGATGTAGCAGCAAAGAATGCAAGAAACACTATTAGAGATTTACAAGTTAAATACAAAGATAGAGATAATTTAAAATATGAGTTAGATCAAATGCAGTATTATTTAAAAGCAGATAGTGGTGCACCAAATAGAGCAGCTTTAAGAGATGTAAATGAATCATTAAAAATGTTGCAAAAAGAATTAAGTATTGATGAAAAGAAAGCATTGAATAAAGTTATTGGAGAAGTAAATAATAAAGTTGGACCACTGCAACAAAGTAAAACAGTATTTCAAAATGAAACCAATTACACATTACAAGGCGGTAAAGATTATAGAGAAACTATTTTTACACTTCCAGAGGATATTCCAACTAACGCATCACTTAGAAACAAAGGCGGACATTTCACTGATATAATTGGAGATACAAATAATATTTACCACATTAGATACGATACAAGGTTCACACCTGATGGAAAAAAAGTATTTATGATTAATGAAATACAATCTGATGTAAATCAGAGTATTGCTAAAACTATGACTAAAGCCCAACAACTAGCAGGCGAGAAAAGGTTGAATCCTTTTAATGCTGATCTAGAATTAAATTTACTTGTAAGTCAACGAGGTAAGATGCTTAAAGATTTAGATGATGCACTTGCTAACAATGAGTTTGGTAGAGTCAATGCAATAAGTGGATCAATGAAAGATATTAATTCAAAATTGAAAAACTTAACTACTAGACGAAATACTTACAGTGATGACAAAAAAGATTACTTCCCAATGGTTGAATCAGATTCATACGGAGACCATGCAATTAAATACTTGATGCAGAAAGCAGCACGAGAGAATGTTGATTACGTAGCCGTTGCCCCGTTTGACAAAGTAAGTTTCAGACAAGGATACAAAGCGGGTAACGAAAGATTTTACGGTTATGCAAATGGTAAAGGTATAGGTAAAAAAGGTAAAGCAGTTATTCCAGATGTAATGTCTAAGAATGCAAGATTCTACGGATCAAAAGCAGGACCAACAAAAATATCTTTATCAGATCCAACCAGACCATATAAAACAATTGGTAATGATACGTTTAAATATCCAAAAGAACATCCATTAAAAGGAAAAGAAATTAAAAGCCAATATCATAGTAGTACTGGTCAGAATCCTGCTAAAGGGACTAAGAATATTCCAGAGGGGGATCCACGCTTGTATTTTGATGCATATGCGATTAAAGTGGTACCACTAATGAGAAACACACAAAAAACGTACAAGTCTAAAGGTGGACTTGTAGTGGATATGTTTAAACCAATAAGGTACAATTAATCATGGCAGTAGAAAAAGTAACAGAAGAATTATCAGAAGAAGTGGTTGAACAACCAGAGGGTCTTCCAGTAGAAGTACAAGTTGAAGGTGAAGAAGAAGAAGTTGTTGAGGAAAGTCCTCAACAAGATTTTAATTCAAACCTTGCAGATGAAATGGATGAGAGAGCCCTTAAAGATATGGGTATTGAACTTATTGAAGAATACAAAAAAGATAAAGCATCCAGAAAAGAATGGGAAGATGCTTATATTAAAGGTTTAGATTTATTAGGGACTAGATACCAAGAAGTATCAAAACCATTTAAAGGAGCCTCCGGTGTCACGCATCCTTTGTTAGCTGAATCAGTTACACAGTTCCAAGCACAAGCTTATAAAGAATTAGTACCATCTGATGGACCTGTAAGAACACAGGTAATTGGATTACAAACACCGGCTACCGAATCACAAGCAGAGAGAGTTAAAGATTACATGAATTACCTGCTGATGGAGGAGATGGAAGATTACACAACTGACATGGATCAGATGTTATTTTACCTACCACTTTCAGGATCTACATTTAAAAAAATTTATTATGATGCATTATTAGATAGACCTGTATCTAAATTTATTCCAGCAGAAGATTTAGTAGTTCCTTACTACGCATCTGATTTAAAAGATTGCGAAAGAATAACTCATGTAATTAAAATGACTGCCAATGAAGTTACAAAGAAAATGGCTGCAGGAGCCTACAGAGATATAGAATTAATTGATAGTAGTTCAGAACCCGATTCAGTACAAAAAAAATTAAATGAACTAGAAGGTATTAAGGGAACTGGTACAGACTATTTACACACAATTCTTGAAATGCATGTTGATTTAAATTTAGATGATTTTGAAGATTTTGATGACAAAGCTAAAAAAATTAAAATTCCATATATTGTAACTATTGATGAAGGTAGTGGAGAAGTTCTATCTATTTATAGAAACTATAAACCAGATGATCCTAGTTACCAAAGAACAGAATATTTTGTTCACTACAAATTTTTACCAGGATTAGGTTTCTATGGTTTTGGTTTAACACACATGATCGGTGGTTTATCACAAGCTGCAACACAATCTTTACGACAATTGATTGATGCAGGTACTTTAAAAAATTTACCAGCAGGATTTAAATCACGTGGTATTAGAGTTAGAGATGATGATCAACCAATTCAGCCAGGAGAGTTTAGAGATGTGGATGCACCTGGCGGAAATATTAGAGATCAGTTTTTTAATTTACCGTTTACAGAACCTTCACCAACTTTATACAATCTAATGGGTTTTGTAGTTCAAGCAGGACAAAAATTTGCAGCTATCACAGATGCAAGTGTAGGTAATGATACTCAAAATAGAGCAGTTGGAACTACGATGGCGCTAATGGAAAGAGGATCTCGAGTAATGAGTGGTGTTCACAAAAGATGTTACTACGCAATGAGATTAGAATTTAAAATTTTAGCTAGAATTTGTGGTGAATCACTACCACCTGAATATCCATACGATGTTTACGGTGGCCCAAGACAAATTAAACAAAAAGATTTTGATAACAGAGTTGATATTTTACCTGTTGCAGACCCAAATATTATGTCTATGGCACAAAGAGTGACATTAGCACAATCACAATTACAAATTGCACAGTCAAATCCACAAATGCACAACCTTCACGAGGCGTATAGACGTGTTTACGAAGCACTTGGTACAAAACAAATAGAAGCACTTCTTAAACCACCACCAAAACAACCTGAACCTCTTGATCCTGCAAAAGAAAATGCACGTGCACTACAAATGAAACTACTCACAGTGTTTGAATTTCAAGATCACGATGCACATTTACAAGCACACATGGCATTTATGCAATCTAGAATGGTTCAAATTAATCCTCAAGTGTATGCATTACTACAATCGCATATTTCAGATCATATTTCTTTTAAAGCTAAGGCAGAAGCTACTCAAATGCTTATGCAAAATCCAGAAATGGCACAAATGGGACAAGAAGACCCTCAACAATTTGAAATTATGTTTGAAGCTGAGGTTGCAAAAATTGCAGCGAGAATTACTCAAGAATTAGTACAAACAGAAATGGCAAATCAGAAAAAAGAAGACCCATTAATTAAAATTAAACAACAAGAAATTGATTTAAGAGCTATGGATCTTCAAAGAAAAGCAGAAGAGACTAAATTTAGAGCTGAACAAGAAAATCAAAGAGCATCTGATAGATTAATGTTTGATTATGACAGACTCGACCAACAAGATGATCAATCCGATGAAAGATTACAAGTTGCTAGAGAAAAAATGAACAAAAAATGAGAAACGGATTAAGCGGAGGTGTACGATCAGGGCCACCACCTAAAAAAGGGCCAAACCCACAAGGACTAACCGAAAAGAAGTTTAAAAGTGTTAAAAAATACACCAAAAAACTCATACGAAAGTCTTCCAGTAAAGTCTAAATTAATTTTTCTAGCTGGGATATTTGATGGAGAAGGAAGTTTTGGCATTTGGTCAAAGGGAATAGGAAGAAAAAAAGAATTTGCCTGCACAATAGAGATGACAGACCGAGATACACTACAAAAATTCGTAGATATGTTTGGAGGTCAGATGTTTCCTTGTAAAATAAGGAAACCACACCATACTCCGACCTGGAGATGGAGACAGAACGGCTACAGGGCTTTTCAAATAATAGATAAAATGATAGACTTCATGAGTATTAGAAGACAGGATAAATATTATGTGGTTAAGCGCGATAAAATTGGCGGCACAAGCAGGTACGCACATCTTCAAGAAGCGTCAAGAGACAAAGATGCTGATGGCGGACGCACAAATGATGCATGCAAGAAAGATGGCTCAAGGTGAGGAAGCTTACCAAGGTAAACTTTTAGAATCAAGAAATTCGGACTGGAAGGACGAGGCCGTTTTGGTAATTTTAAGTTTGCCCATAGGAATTTTGGCCTGGGCAGTCGTATCGGATGATCCAGGAGCGATGGATAAAGTAAAACTATTCTTCGATATGTTCTCGCAGCTCCCTTCATGGTTTACAAATCTTTGGATCCTTGTCGTGGCATCGATATATGGAATTAAGGGAACTCAGATCTTTAGGGGTGGAATGAATAAGGATAAAAAGTGAAATATTTAGTTTCACTTATATATCATTGGTCAACTAATTTAGCTTCATGGTCTTGGACTAAACTTTATGGAAATAGAAAAACAGGATTGGGTTATAAAAATGCGAAAAAATAAAAAAATTTTAAAAGCTTTCCAAGGTGCAGAAGCTGATACCAAAGGACCAGCGGGAGGCCAAGCAATGTCTCCTGGAACTAGCACAACAGGTGGTACAAGGGAACCAACAGGTGATGGGGGGTCTCAAATTGGTCCAGTTGTAAAAGACGTTCAATTTAAAGCACCTCTTCCAAACATAGGACTTATTACAGGTGCGCTAAATTTTGGTGCAAAACAAAATTACAAAAGTAGACAAAAGTTTTCGAAAAAAGAAGGTTTGTATAGAGATTTTTATAAAACAACCGGTAAAACTTTACAACCTAATTCAACTACTGGAAAAAAATACACTAAAGATGCAGGGCTTGGTAAAAAAAATCCTATTACTCCAGATAGAAATGAGGGAAAAAAAATAATACCTAAACCTACTAAAGCTGCAACAGCTGCAACTGTTAACGAAAATTCTTATAAGAAACCAACGGTAAAAGATGGTGTTTTTAATTACACTGTAGGGTTAAGTAATGGTGGAATGCTTATACAAGGTAAACCAAAATTAGCTAAAAAGGGATGGAAATGAATTTAGAAAGAGATTTACAAAAACTAAGAAAAGAAAAACAACAAAAAGAATCTGCAATTGCTCAGTTACGAAAAAGAAGTAAAGATTCAGTGGCTAGACCTAGAGCAGAAAAAAATATATTATCAACTAATCCAGGGATGCAAAAAATATGACAAAACTATGTGCTAGAGGCAAATCAGCCGCAAAAAGAAAATTTAAAGTTTATCCATCAGCTTATGCTAACGCATATGCATCAAAAATATGTGCGGGTAAAGCAAAAGATCCATCAGGAGTAAAAAGAAAAGATTGGGGACCTAAAGGTGCTAAAGAAGGTCTATCAGTTAGACCTTATGATCCAAGAGATAAAAAACAAAAAAAAATTACTGATAAACAAAACCCTATTTCTGAATACGATCCTAAAACTAAAAAATTAAAATATACTGCTGCGCGTGGTGGTGGTATGGCGGTACAAGGTTTAAATTTTAAAGGCGTATTTTAATGAACAAGAAAGGTTCTTGTTGGGAAGGTTACGTTCAAAAAGGAATGAAGAAAAAAGGGAATCGTATGGTTCCCAATTGTGTGCCTGCAATGAAAACAGGTGGATTAACAAAATGGTTTAATGAAAAATGGGTAGATATCGGAGCAAAGAAAAAAGGTGGCAAGTATCAAGAGTGTGGACGAAAATCTGCGGGTTCTTCAAAAAGGAAATACCCGAAGTGCGTGCCACTTGCAAAAGCCACAGCGATGTCAAAGTCGCAAAGGGCGAGTGCTGTCGCGAGAAAGCGCCAAGCCCCGAACAGTGGCCCTAAACCAAATAACGTAAGGACATAAAATGTGGAAATGGATAAAAAAACTATTTAGACCCTGGAATCTTAATAAAGTGTCACCAGATATGAAATCGGTAAAACCTAAAGTAGACTTAACAGGTCTAACTAAAGGTGATATAAAAAAACTTATTAAACAAGGAAAAATATAATGCCAAAAATGAAAAAAATGATTAATAATAAAAAAATGAAAAGAAAACCTGCTAAAGAACTTGAGCGTAAGCCTGGTAAATATGGACCTACAATTACTTCAAAAGAAGATACTGGAGATGTTGTTGCTCAGATGAAAGAGGGTGGATATTGCAGGGGAGCTGGTGCAGCAATTAAAGGCACAGATTTTAAAGGCGTTTTTTAGTTTACAAAAATCATAAATAATATATAGATTCGTTATGAGTCTACGAGCAACATTGCTACAAGCATTAGAAGACAGATATACTGCTCAAATATCAGAAGCAGATGCTACACTTCAAATATATTTAGAAAAACCGGTAGCAATTGGTGAGCACCCACAACACGTTGATGAAATTGACAAATTAATTACAAAAATATCCGAAGCAGAGGAAAAACTAGGTATACTTCAACAATTTAAATTATGATTGAAGGAGATAGTAAAGAATACGAAATATTAATAGAAGCTTGTAAATCTTTAACAACAGATAATTTACTTACAGCAGAAATTGGAGTGAGAAAAGGATTAGGATCTAAATTAATATTAATGAATCTTCAACATAAAAAACATTGGCACCTAGGTATTGATCCATATGGTAATTTAGATTACCAGCACTACGATAACTCAAGTTCTTACACTGCTGATTATACCAACACCATGAAACAACAATTAATTAAAGATTTAGATTACCCTAATTTTACTTTGTACCAATTAGGTGATGATGAATTTATGAATCGTTTTTCAGATGGAGTTCCAATCTACAGAGAAGAAAAAGAAATTTTAAATAGTTATGATTTGGTTCATTTTGATGGTCCACATAAAACAATTGATGTAATTAAAGAAGCAATATTTTTTGGAGAAAGATCTCGACAAGGTTCGGTGTTCGTTTTTGATGATTACCCAAAGTTTGACATGGATGCTGTGTTAAAAATTATAGTTAATGAATATGGTTTCATGTTATTGAAACAAGGAAAAAGTAAAATTTCATTAATAAGAAAATAAATGGATTTAGATACAATATCACTCGTACAACATAAAGTTAAGAAAGCTCTTACTCGTTTAAAGGACAACGCTATATATAGTGTTGACACCATGGAGAAACTACAATATGTTAGGGGTCAAATCAGATCATTAGAAGATCTGCAACAGGATCTTAAAGACCTGCTGACAACAACGGAGTACGATGATGAACAAGTCCACGGAGATACCGAAACGGACTGATGCACTTCTAGATGCTTACAAAGCTAAAGAAGAAATTGAAACAGTCCTAGATCCTAAAGCGATCGATAAATCAACATTAGATAGTTTACCAACACCAACTGGTTACAGAATATTAGTATTACCATTTGCTGGTCCTAAAAAGACTAAAGGTGGTTTGTGGCTATCTGATACTACACAAGAAACAATACAGATGACTACAGTTTGTGGTCTTGTATTAAAAATGGGAGATCTTTGTTATCATGACAAAGAAAAATTTCCTAAAGGACCTTGGTGTAAACTAAATGAATGGGTTATTTTTAGTAGATACGCAGGTTCAAGATTCAAAATAGACGGAGGAGAAGTGAGAGTGTTAAATGACGATGAAGTCATTTCAACTATAAGCGACCCTAACGATATTTTGCACCATTATTAAGGAGGACTAAATGGCAGAAGATAAATCAAATCCAGAAGTTGAAATAGATACGTCTGGTATTAATGAAGAAACAATAGAAGTAGACGCACCAAAAGTTTCAGATGAAGCTTTTGAAAAAAAACAAGATGTAGATTTAGGTTATGTAGATGTAAGTGGTGGTGGAAAAACTGCTAAAGAACTTTTACAAGAAACTAAAGAAGAAGAACCTAAAACTGAAATAAAAACTGAACCTAAACTTGAACAGACGGAAGAAGAAGAATCTGGTCTACAAGAGTATTCAGATAAAGTTCAAAAAAGAATAAAAAAATTAACCTTTCAAGCTAAAGAAGCTGAACGTAGAGAAAGAGCAGCTGTTGAATATGCTAAGGGTTTAAAAAGTAAGTATGAAAGTGCCGAAAAGAAATTTGAGGAAACTGATACAAATTACTTAAATGAATACAAAGCTAGAATTGATTCAGAAAGAGATAAAGCAAAATCTGAATTAAAAGTAGCTCTAGATTCACAAGATGCTGATCAAATTATGGAAGCTCAAGATAAGCTTACAAAATTAGCAGTAGAAAATGAAAAAGTTTCTATGACTCTAGCTGAGAAAGAGTCTAAGAAAAAAGAAGTAGAGTCACAACCTGCTCCACAGACTGAAACAGAACAACCACTAATTAGCGGAAAAGCTCAACAATGGGCTACTGATAATGAATGGTTCGGATCTGATAGAGTGTTAACTTCTGCAGCAATGGGAATACACGAAGACCTTTTGCAGGAGGGAATTGACGCGGAGACTGATGACTACTATAATCAAATCAACAAACGTATGAAGGAGTATTTCCCTCAGAAATTTGCCGAGACTTCTACAGAAGAAAAAACAAAAGCTGCACCCGTCCAAAACGTAGCTTCTGTTAGTAGAAGATCAGGTGGACGCAAGTCTGTGAAACTCACCAAATCACAGGTAGTTATCGCTAAGAAATTAGGGGTGCCGCTAGAGGAATACGCAAAATACGTGAAGGAAGGAGCCTAATATGAATAAAATAAAAACTTCACGCGAGTCTGAATCTAGAACTAAACTTTCTAGAAAGAAAGATTGGACTCCACCATCCAGTTTGGATGCGCCAGCGCCACCGCAGGGATATTCACATAGATGGATAAGAACCTCTGCA
>WLWH01001874.1_pt1 | contig 12772 bp, 19 predicted proteins | sample 6712741 | NCBI WGS metagenome assembly WLWH01 (sample SAMN12718694, study PRJNA515312) | sponge metagenome | isolation source: marine sponge | host: Mycale hentscheli | place: New Zealand: South Island, Marlborough, Capsize Point | collected 2003-05-01 | reverse complement strand
GCACGAAATGGGGCAGCGGGCTGTGGCGCAGCTTGGTAGCGCACTTGACTGGGGGTCAAGGGGTCGCAGGTTCAAATCCTGTCAGCCCGACCACGAAAACCCCCCTGGATTCCGGCATCCAGGGCACTGACTGGCATGAACAACAACGGTGAGAGACGCCCATCTCCCACCCTGTCTCCCACCCGGGGCAGGGCGGCTAGCCTTAGCGCGTGCGAATACTCACGGGGGCCCACTGGCGGCTGCGTTGTTACTGACCGGTTGCGGGACGCAGGTTGACCCATTCGCGGCCAGCCCGGCAGCGCAAGCCAAAGCGGACAACGACGCCGAAGCACTGTCCATGGCGCTGTTGGCCTGCACAATTTATGAAGAACCTGTCACTGACAACGAAAGAGCGCGGTTCGAGGAGTTTATGCGTAACGCCCAGGACGCGGCAGGAGTGGCATCGGAAGCCGCGTACTTGGACCCCCGCTGGCGCACACTGGCCGATGCACTTCCATTCGTCGCTCAGTGGGCCGACATCCAGGACAAGCAATTAGGCCTGGCCTCAGACGAGGAACTAGCGCCTTGGGCGCTTGAAGAAGCGGTTTCGATAGAGCGCTATCTCCGAGTTGTCAACGCGGAGTGCGCTGCGGCAGAAGAGTTGGACAAGCGTTAGGGGTCAATCGAAGAGTCGGCCGCCAACCCGACCGACATTGAGTAGGCCCAACACGCGCCTTTTCAGGGGGGTAGCGGGGAAACGATGGCGGGGTGGGCTCTCTGCTCCGAAAAAAATCTGTACCGCGGGGAGAGAGAAGTTCATCTATTAGGCAGGGGTGGACGCTCCCCAAAAATGAGCGTTGCCACGTGACGTTTAGCTAATCGGTTTCATTGAGCGAACCAGAGACCGGATTTGAGCTCGGGTCATCCCATCCGCCTCGATGTGGACCCATGGGCCGTTGGCGCCGCCAGCCGCGGGCAACTGGCCGTCCACGTTATACAGCGCCTGGCTCGCCGGACAGTCTGCGATAGCCGGCTCAGGCTGACCGTCGGGCGTAGTCAGGCACCCCTGGTAGTACGCGGTGAACTTCTTCCCCGATGCCTTGAAGGCCCACTTTGCCAGGGGTGCGCCCCCGGCGCGCGGGTCGGGCATGCACTGCCTGCTTGGAGCCTGGACCATGTAGACACCTGCATCGGGGTTATCCCCACTGCCCTGAAGTGATTTCTGAATACTCCACTGTCCGGCACAGATGGTTTGCATGAAGCTCGACAACGGTGGCTCCCCTTCCGGCTGGAGCCCCGAACGTCGGACTCCTTTCGTTGTAGGTGCGTAAACCGCATAATCTGCAGAGCTTGCCGCCAGAGACCAAAAGTCTTTGACCTTCGCGGAGTCATAGTCCTCCGCCGCGCCAACGGCGCCGGCTGAAACGCCAAACCCTGCGAGTAGCAGAACTAGCGAAGAAACGGCGCCCAAGAACTTGCGCATGACTGCCTCCCTACGTTGGGTCAGGACCGAAAGGTGTCCGTGATTTGAGATAGCCTATGGCCGGTCAGTCCCTGCACCTCACCGCAGCGCCTCCCCTCCACGCCATCTGGAGCCAGTAACCCAAGCGGCTGCGGTTGTTGACGCCAATTTGACACCAACGCGCAACGACAACAGCGGACAATCACGTTGACTCAAACCTGCTACTTTCATGACCCGAGCAATCGTGCTCGCACTAAAGAATGAGGCCAATCGTGAACGAAAAAGATCTCATTGAGCTTTGGAATGAGAAAAGACGGCAAATCATTTCCGCCCAAATGCCCTCGGTTGTTGCTCTCGCCGTGATTACCGTCATGGCGATGCTCGGCTACTTTGACGGCGATTACACCTATGGGAAGTCCTTTGCGGCACTCTTTTTGGTGTCAGTTGGAGCGCTGAGCATCGTTAACCAATTGGCGGTCATCCGAGAAGGACAAATGATCGTCAAAGACCTGCAGGCTGTGGACAACCCCAGCGCCCTAGCAACCAAGATTGCCGCCAGCGGTTCTTACCTGGTCTATACGCGTGCCCTGATGATCATCTTTAGCCTGGCATTGCTATTGGTCTTGGTGCTTCTCATCCTCTAGTCAATTTGCGACACGGCTGAAAGGTCTCTTGGGGCGGGAAGGGTGCGGTGAAGGTAAGCGCACGGTCATTTGGCTCGGCAAAGAGTTCGAGGAGAGCGGTGAGTACACGTTCATCGCGAAGAAGGAAGACCCTCCTTGCCTCTTCTCGGAGCGGTCGTCGACACCCCAAGACCCGACGGCCGCTTCGACCGTTCCGGGGTCCATGCGTACCCAGTCGGCGCACGTGCACCACCGTGACGGGGAACTCCGGTCAGACAAGTTTCCGTAAAGGGAAGTGCGTGGGGAGTTGTGCTTGCTACCCTCGGGGACCTGGTCATCAAGCGACGAAAAGTGGAAACCATGGATGTCAAAACTCAGTACTGGCTCAACGAAAACCGCAACACCGTTTTCCAGTTCATCACGTGGATCATTGCGCTGGTCCTGTGGGGACCGGGGATCCCACTCGCTTTCGGAGCGCTGGGTGGTAATTCCGACATGGCAGTCGGACTTGCCGTTGTCACGTCGGCAACGGCTCTCGGCCTGTTGATTGTTGGGACGTCGGTCGTTACCGCGTACAAGAACATCACGGCTGACATCCCAGAGGAAGCTCTCGATCTGGCGTTCGCGCAGTCGGAGAAGAAGAATCCTTTCGGTTTCTTCACCGCGGTGACGATTCTTTTGCCTGTCGCAATTCTGGCCGGTCACCTGTTGATCCTGTTCTGAAGACCGCGACACGCCGACTCTGACTGCGAAAGCTCGCCGTTCACCGATCAGGGTGACAGTCACACTGGGGCGCTTGCCTGCTTCTTCCCGAGGGGTATCGACTGCATGGCTCGGCCGGCGATCGCTCCGAGCGCAACGAGTGCGACGCCGACCCAGAACATGACCCAGTTACCGACAATGATCGCTGCTGTGCCGATAGTGAAAGCGATGGTGATGATGATGACCGCTGTCCATGCTGCAGGTGTCGATCCGTGCGAATCGTCATCGGTTGCGATCTCGGGAGACTGCTGAGGTTTGAACGAGGAGCCGGGGTTCGACGACCACGGTCCCACCATCGGGGGAGCAAAGCCTGCCACCCAACGGATGAACGCAATCGCAACCGCCACGTTTGCCAAGACGAACAATTTCACGACCCTCGTGACACTGATGAACGCCAGGATGCCGGTAGCAATCGCATCCCAGGCCGCACCCAGCACTCCGCGTGAGCCACCGACCGGTGTGGACCGGGTGGCGCGTTGAGGGGCGGTCGATGAGTGCGAATTCGATGATCCGGGCCTGAGTTTGCGGGGAGAAAGCCGCGTGAGCCAGCGAAGGAGTGCCATGACTGCCGACACATTCGCCAGGACGAAAACTCTGACGGCGGACACGCGCTAAGGGTATCGCGGCGCGCCGCGGCTCAACAGTGATGAGCCCGTTCGCGTCCGCGCAATGACCCGTTTCTCCCACCCGTTGTCGATACACGGTGGTGCGAGAAGGAAACGATGCCGTGCTTGCGCACTAGTCGGTGATTTGCCCGTTTACTGAAGTTGGCACCGTGTCCAGGAAGATCGTTGGCCGGTTGATGGTGCCGGTGGGTGGCACTTGTCCCGGTAAGGGTGTGGCGGTGAAGGTGATGGCGCCTGCGTTGGGGGTGACTGCTCCGTCGTTTCGAGCGCTCATTCCTACGCGTGGTTCGCTGAGCGTGACAGCGACCCCCACTCCATTGGCCGTGACGGCGGCGTTGGGTGGGTCACCGTCGAACCCGCTTGTCCAGTAGTCAAGGACCACGGTGGTGTCCCACGTTTGGGCTGTGCGCTCGGGCCGGTCGGTGAAGGCCAATATCACCGGGTCCACATCGGTCAGGGTGAGTGTGTAAGTGCCATCGGTTGCCTCGACGAACTGGGCTTGCTCGGCTTTCATGACCATGAGCCACTCGCTCTGCGGAGCGTTGTTTCGGTCTGCGAGGACGGCCGTGCCGACGAGAAGAACAGTGAGCACTAGTACGCCGAATCCGGCAAGGAGGGTCTTTCGTTCCCGGGTCACCGTCACAGCGTAGGTGCTCCATCGGCACGCGTTGTCGTGAGCGGTCACGTGCGGTGGCGTGATTCTGTCGGTTCAGTAACATTCGGCCATGCAACGGACACTTGGTGTGGGTCTCTCGCTGTGCTTAGCCTTCTCAGCGGTGGTCGTGAGCGGCTCGGTTGCTCACGCGGTTGAACGGGTCCGGTTCGATCAGTGCTCGGAACTCCAGGCCCGTTTCCCTACAGGTGTTGCGAAGTCCGCTGTCGCGGCACAGTCGGCGGTGAGCCTCGGGTATGAGCGCCCAGCAGTGCGCAAGAAGGTCTTCCGCAAAAACAGAAAAGCCCTTGGGCCGCCCACAGCGGGAAGCCTATGTTTGAGCAAGATTGAAGTGAAGGAATTCGCTTTTCAATACAACCTTGACTCGAGCCTGCCGGCCGATTGGGTTGCGGACTTCGAAACAATCATCAACAACCTCGGCGCGGTACTCCCTATCTCTGAGCGGATCCACTCCGTACCGGATGTCAAGATGCCGTTCCAAATCTTCGCGTGGAATTCGGCGGTCCCGAACCCGTTCCCACAGATCCCTGGTGCCGGTGGCGCATCGATTAGCGGGAACGATCTCCTCGGCAAGCATATGATCCTCGAGATTCCGGAAAGTGAGTTCACCAACAACTCCCTGCATCGGTACTCGGTCATCGCACACGAGTACTTCCACGTCTACCAAATCGGCCTTTCCGAAGACATCATGGAGCCCACCTGGATGATCGAAGGCGGCGCCAAGGTGGTCGAGGAGTTGTATACGCAGCAGTACTACGGGCAGAGCGAATTCGACAGCGGCCTGTTCCCGGTGAGCGCGACCGTCGTGAGTAACCCCGCAGCCTTCGAGAAATATGACCGAGATGGTGGCTTGGTGGGCAGTTCCGCGGACATCAACTACAACAGCTCAGCCTTCATGGTGCTCGCCCTCGTCGACATGTTGGAACAGCGCGGGATATCCGAGGCGCGCGCTTTCGAGATGGTGCTCGACGATTTTGTCGCCGAGCTACCCGATCACGCGAACTGGCGCGACGCCTTCCAGGCTGTCTTCTCCATGAATGTTCAAGACTTCTATAGCTCTCTGGCAAGTGGTTCGTACCCATCGACAGGGGCGACAGATGACTGGTTTGAAGGACCGGCAATAGATGTTGGTGCCGTACTCCCGAGCAAGTCACTGACGCTGAACGCCATCTTCGCGACGCCTTAGGCCCGTCAGCGCCGGTCGGGCGCTGTCAGGCACCGCACTCATCAATAATGGTCGTCATCAAGGCACCAAATAACGCAGGATCCATCTGGGCTTCCTCGAGCCACGTTTCCTTCATCAACGAGTAGTAGCCGTCGGGATCCGCGGCCAGCCCGGCGCAGATTTGTTCTTTCGTCTCTTCAGGCTGGCTAAACCACATAACTTCGGCGTCGGGAATGTTGTCCATGATGTCTGCCGGATCGACTTGCGGTTCGGATTCGCCATTTCGCCCGACGAGCCAGACTGTCACGGCGACGATCGCCACAAGTATCGCCACCGATGTGACGATGAGCAGCGTCCGATTGCCACGGGTGAGATCCACAGGCAAAGCCTAGGCGCCTTACGTGACGTGCCGTGGGTTGTCGAATTTGTTCGCGTGGTTATCGATCGGAGGGGTAGCGGTCGTTTCATCGTTGGTAACGAAGAGTTTACGTAGTTTGGGCGGCGCAACCTTCGTTCATGGACAAGGATGAGGGCCTCACAGCAAAAGCCCTTTGGAGAGGATCACATGTCAGATATCAAGGCACTTACGCAATCGGTCTATGGCGAGATGTCCAAGGATGGGGATATCGACACGATGGTCGATACTTACTTCGCGGAAGACTTCGTCGAGCACGAAGAAATTCCTGGCCTCGAAGAGACCGGTCGCGACATCCCAAGGGTCATGTTCCGGATGATGCGGGGAGCGATCCCGGATATGCGTGCTGAGGTCGACCTCCTCATTGCTGAGGGTGACAAGGTGATGGCGTACGGAGCTTTCCTGGGGACGCACTCTGGTGAATTCATGGGTATGCCCGCTTCGGGTCAGGCCGTGCGTATCCCCTTCGCGGACATCCTGCAGTGGCGAGACGGCAAGATCGCTGGTCACTGGGGTGTGTCGGACATGTCTTCAATGTTCGCCGGCGGCGCGTAGGGCGTCATCCGGTTGAGTTCCGGTGGGGTGGCCGAGAGGCGAGGCGACGGACTGCAAATCCGTTTACAGAGGTTCGAATCCTCTCCCCACCTCTTTTCGCCGTGCTCGGCGAGGTGACATGTGCGCTGGGCTGTGCACTCGTGGCAATATTTAGTCCATGGATCGAGGGTCGATGGCCGGGCTCATCGTCGGTGGTGCCATCGTTTTCATCACGATGATGCTGGCTGGCGTCCTCGTGGCTCGGGGATAGCCACAACGCCGAACCGGCCAATTCCAACCGGCACATACTTGGCTCGCGGGTTACCCTCTCCTCATGATCAAATGGGTCGGAGACTCCTTCGAATGGTTCGCCCATCGCGCGCCCCACATCCCGCGTCCGTTCAACCAGTTGTGGGAAGCCCTCGGACGAACTGACCCGCAGGCGCCTCCGGCCGACGACGGAGATGACTCCACCTCCAGCAGTTCCTAAGTCCACGCCGCGAACCGGCAAGACTGCGATGACCTATCAGCACATCGCCGAGAGGTTACGCAAAGTTCACCCGAAACAGCCGGTCAACCGGGGATGAATGGGCATAGGCTGATGGCCATGACAAACATTGAGGTTAAGAGTTTCGACAGTGCTGAGATCAACAACGTCCTTCCCGACGGGCTCGGCGAAGCCGCGGTGGTTGAGTTCGGCGACGTGAAGGTGACGCGGATGCGCATCAAGCCAGGTTGGCGCTGGTCAGAACACATCAAGCCGATGGTCGGCACCGACTCCTGTCAGGTTCGCCACCTGGGTGTGGTGACCAACGGCCGCGTTCGCGTGATTCACGACGACGGCACGGAAACTACGTACGGAGCCGGAGATGCCTACTCGGTCATGCCGGGGCACGACGCGTGGGTTGAGGGCGATGAGACAGTCGAAGGTTTCGAGTTTGCCGGAACCTGGGCCGACAAACTCTGATCCGTGGTAGCGCACTGCCGCATCCGCGCTCGGTAGCGCGCGAATATTTCACGTCCCGTCATCTAGATTTCACACGGTCTGGCGGATAGAGTTTTTGCTTTGGGGAAAACTGGGCCATGTCGGTCGTGCGAGTTGCACGCCCATCAGTAGAGAGGGGAACTACATGTTCTGTGTCATTAGCCAATGGTCAGCAACCGAAGATCTCAGCGACGAGCTCGAAGAAACCGTCCAGAGCGCCTTTGTCCCCGGCATCATGGCGTTGGGTGCGGTGAGCGTGCACTTCGTGGAGACCGCTGAACGATCCATGCAGGTCGTGACGGTGTATCCCGATGAGGAGACAGCCAACGTTGCCCGCGAGAAGCAAGAAGCAATTCGCGCCCAGGCGGTCAACCAGATGCCCGTGCAGTACGTGAGCGAGGTTCGTGGGCGAGTCTTCGCGAACGGCTGATCTTCGCGAACGGCTGATCTTCGCGAACGGCTGAACAGGCTCCTGTTCGTCGACGGTTCCCTCGGGTCCCGGGGGAGTCGAAATCGTCCATGGGTGGGTCTGTTGTGCGGTAGCGTCTCTTCGAGCAGTGAGATCGCGGAGGTGAGAGACGAGTCATGGGTTTGAACTCGCTTGACCACTACAACATCGAAACGACGCTGCCCGAGGAGACCATCGCGTTCTACTGCGATGCACTCGGGTGCACGAATTCACCAGAGTTGAGGCCCGACCTTCCATTCCCCGGCACCTGGTTGACCCTCAACGGGCACGCCGCGATTCACGTGAACTTCGTAGACAATGATCGAGCTGGCGTGACCGGTTCGATCGACCACGTGGCCTTCGACGGCAGCGACTTCGACGGCATGTGCGAAAAATTGACGGCGTTGGGCATCGAGTTCGAGACAGCGCAAACGCCCGAGATCAGCCTGCAGCAGATCTACGTGCTCGACCCCAATCAGGTGAAAGTCGAGATCAACATTCGCGGAGAGATCTAGATCTTCCCGATAGGCGCAGCTAGGGTCTAGCGCCGCGCGCCGCCGGTCACGGATGTGTACAGCGCACCGAAGGCGAGCGTGGGCACCAGCCATCCGACGAGAAAGACCCAGATTTGCGGTGAGAACTGGTAGGCGATGATGCCGAAGGTTCCCAAGCCGCTGACGATGCCACCAATCAAGGCGAATCTCTTCATTTCAGATCGTTGTCCTCGCATCGGGTGTGGTCTCAAGCCTGTCAGATGACGGCTCGCTGCCGGTAGGGCACGTCAGCGTTCCTGGCGGTTCGTCTCTGATAGCGCCGAGTGCACGCGTACTTCTGGACCGGCAGGTGTGGAGAAGATCGCGACGGGGATATCGAGGGCCTCTGCGTGCCGATCGGAAAGAAGATCGATCGCCTCATTCAACGCAGGAGGCCGTAGGTAGCCGACCACGTGATTGTCCACTCGGAGCTCGATATCTGCAATCGCCCTCATTCGGGGATCGATCACCGGATGAGCTCGGGATACGAGGAAACGTGGGGGCTGCTCGCCGGTGAAATCGAGTGCGGTGAACGAGTCCACCAATCGCGATTGACCCACGGTCAAGATCGGATAGTCGGCGGGGTCTGTGGAGAGTTCCCCGATGGGCACCGACTCCAGACGCGGACGGCGTCGACTGCGGAAGGGCCACATGGCGATCCTTTCCGGCGGCGACAGACGGCGGCACTCTAACGGCCCGCCGCGCATCGGGCCGGGGCGCTCTCGACCCGAACCCAAATGGAGATCCACCCGCTTATGTCGCATTTGTGTCCCAGAAAAGTGGGATACATGTCACAGACCAAATGTCCGAAATGACAAGAATCGCCACAGGTGCCCTTGAAGCGATCGTGATCGACTGCTGGTCGCACTCACAGCACTCGTGCCGACCACCCACGTCGGCGCGATGGGCTGCGTCCACCACCCCGGACGACGTGAGATTCGTCGCCGGCGGGCGCGCGCCCAGGGGAGTTGCGCCAGTTGGAAAGAGAACTGGCGCAGCGTCGACCTGCGCTGTGACCCCGGCGCCTGGCGACCGGGCCGAGCAAGAAGGTCACGTGACCACAACACCACACCGTTGGACCCGTCGAACAACCGCACTTATTGCGACCCTGACCGCCATCCTCTTGGCCCCCGCACTCGTTGCCGGCGCCAACGCTGTCAGCCGCGTGCCCGTCACATCCGCTATTCCGGTGACAGTTCAGGCGCCGAGCCACTTCGCCCAGGTTGCCCGTCAGCGCCTTGGAGCCCGCGACTCGATGACCGGCTCCGCGCGAACCGCCTCGGTCAACTACCAGCGAGCCCGCGTCCGCAAAGCGATGCTCCACTTCACCACCCACTCGAAAGCGACAAGTGACATGCGGGGCGTGGAGCCGAGCCTGTATCGCGGCAGGTTCTTCGACTCATCGAAGGAAAGCATCCGGCGCTGCATCGTCAAGCGGGAGAGCGAAGGTCACTACGACGTCCGCGGCGGCGGTGGTAACCGGTACTTCGGTGCGTACCAAATGTCCGACGCGCTCGCCGACGGCGCCACCCACATGATGCTGAAGGAACACAAGAAGATCCTCGGTGAGAAAACGGCTCGCTACCTAATGAAGCAATTGAGGGCGACGCAGCCGAACGCATGGCCGCGCTACTGGCAGGACGCTGCCTTTAGCACCGTCTACAACTGGGAGTCAGCTGGTTCGGGTGCACGCCACTGGGCCGGCGGTCGCTGGCACTGCTGAGGGCGCGAGCGCCCAATAGGCTCCACCCGTGCCGTCGCCGAAAGGTCTCATCGATCGCCGACCGCACCTCAATGTCGAGCACATCCTGACAGACCTCACCCCACCTCCTCATTTCCGAGACGCCAGTTTCGACACGTACGTCCCCGGCGACCCCACCCAGGAGACCGCACTCACGGCTTTGCGCTCCTTCGCCGGTCGCGTCGACGCTCCCCGCGCAGCGCGGCGAGGCTTGTTCCGTCGTTCGTCGGCGCCCGCTGGTCGCTACGGGGTCTACCTCGACGGTGGGTTCGGCGTGGGGAAAACCCACCTGCTCGCATCCCTATGGAAAAGCGTCGAAGGACCGAAGACCTACGGGACCTTCGTGGAATACACCAACCTCGTGGGCCTGTTGGGCTTTCGACGAGCAGTCGAGGTGTTGAAGGACAAGCGCCTCGTATGTATCGACGAGTTCGAACTCGACGATCCGGGGGACACCGTCTTGATGTCGACCCTGCTCGGCGAACTCGTTGACGCCGGCGTCTATCTCGCGGCGACCTCCAACACGCTTCCGGAGAAACTCGGCGAAGGACGCTTTGCTGCAGAAGACTTCTTGCGCGAGATCCAGGGACTGTCCGCACACTTCGACGTACTACGAATCGATGGTGAGGACTATCGGCACCGTGGCGCCCCAGATGCACCCGAACCGTGCACCGACGAACAGGTGCGCGATGCCGTCGAGCACACCGAAGGCGCCACCTTGGACCATTTCACCGACCTGATCAGGTTCCTGCCGGAGGTGCATCCGTCCCAGTACGGGGCCCTCGTCGACGCTATTCCTTTGGTGGGCCTGCACGAGGTCCGCACCCTGAACGACCAAGCCCAAGCCTTGCGGCTGGTGGTGCTGGTGGACCGGCTGTACGACCGGGACGTGCCGGTCGTCGCCAGCGGCGTACCGCTTGATGGGCTGTTCTCGACACAGCTGCTCGCCAGCGGGTATCGAAAGAAGTATTACCGCGCGATCTCACGAATCGTGGCACTGGCGCGGCAGGGCCGCGAGCGAATCGGCTGATGGTTCAATGACGGCGTGGAAATAGACAGCATCCTGTCCGGACTCGGAGCCGGAATCGTCATCGGCCTGATCGCGCGCATCATCGTGCCCAGCATGCAACCCATCGGTTGCCTAATGTCGATCCTCATCGGTGTTGTCGGTGGCGCTGCGGGCGGGCTCATTGGCTCCGCGGCGGACTGGGGTTTCTGGCTGACGTTCGCAACGCAGATCGTGATCGCCGCGATCCTGGTAGCCATCGTCGCGGCGTTGTTCCGTAAAGGCGACTCCACGCCATAGGGCCGGCGGTTCCTGCCCACCAACCCCTACGGTGATCTCATGACCACTGTGAACCGTCAGATCACCCTCGCTCAGCGTCCCGAAGGACGTCTCGCCGAATCGTGCTTTTCTCGAAGCGACGACAAGTCGGCGCCCACCCCCGGTGCGGGCGAGGCACTCGGGAAAGTCGAGTGGCTGTCGATTGATCCGACCATCCGGATGTGGATGGCCATGGATACCTACCTTCCGGCTATCGAAATCGGCGCCCCCATCAGATGCGCCGGCCTGGTGCGCATAGTGGAGTCAGGCAACCCCGTACTTCCCGTCGGAACACTGGTGTTCGCCACTCCCGGCTGGCAGGAGTACGCGATTGTCACCGAGCGCGATCAGGTGGTTCCCGACGGTGTCGATCCGACGGCAGCGCTGAGCATTTTCGGGATCACCGGCATCACCGCCTATTTCGGCCTGCTCGACATTGGGCGGCCAACGGAAGGAGAGACGGTGGTTGTGTCGGGGGCCGCGGGATCGACGGGGTCGATCGCCGGTCAAATCGCGAAGATCAAGGGCTGCCGGGTCGTTGGCATCGCTGGATCGGACGAGAAGTGCTCCTGGTTGACCGAGGAACTCGGCTTCGACGCCGCCATCAACTATCGATCCCAGAACGTGGCGGCGAAACTTCGGGAAACCTGCCCCGATGGAATCGACGTCTACTTCGACAACGTCGGCGGTGACATTCTTGAAGCGGCCATCGGCCGCCTCGCCCTGCGGGGCCGTGTGGTCATGTGTGGGGCGATCAGTCAATACAACGATTCGGCACCGTCATCCGGTCCGCGCAACCTCTCGGCACTCATTTCCAAGCGAGGTCGAATGGAGGGGTTCATCGTTCTCGACTATTTGAAGCGATCCGGTGAAGCCATTCAAGATCTCGCAACCTGGCTTGCTGAAGGGCGATTGACCTTCACCGTCGACGTCATGGACGGCCTGGACTCAGCGCCGGACGCCCTCATGAAACTCTTCGACGGCGGCAACACCGGCAAGATGATGGTGCGTCTGTAGCTCGCTACGACGAGCGGATGAGTACCTCGTCGAAAACCTCCGGGCCGTCGTCGCTCATCGGGAAATAGGTACCAACGAACTCAGCGATGGCCGCAGCCTCCGAGTCGGCGTCGATCGACGCAGTGAAGGACAGCATGCCCTCCTCGATATGGCCGAAGTCCTTCACTGTGTACGAGCCATTGGCGGTCCACACGACCCACCGGCCTGCACCAACCTTGACCAGGCCCTCCACCACGTAGCTGGTCATGGCCCTCGTCTCCGGTGTTGATTGCTGACAGGTGACATTTGAGGATCTTTGCGAGGTTGTGTCTGCAGCGCGTCACATAAGCTCGTGGTGGGCGATACTGGAATCGAACCAGTGACCTCTTCCGTGTCAAGGAAGCGCGCTAGCCCCTGCGCCAATCGCCCTCGGGGTCCTTCGTTCGAGCATTCAGTTGTCAGCGAGGTGGAGACGGGATTCGAACCCGTGTACGCGGCTTTGCAGG
>WLWH01001873.1_pt1 | contig 12779 bp, 25 predicted proteins | sample 6712741 | NCBI WGS metagenome assembly WLWH01 (sample SAMN12718694, study PRJNA515312) | sponge metagenome | isolation source: marine sponge | host: Mycale hentscheli | place: New Zealand: South Island, Marlborough, Capsize Point | collected 2003-05-01 | reverse complement strand
AAGTTCTCAATGTTCCTAGTGTTGAAGTAGTTATCAATTTCAGGCAACTCCAGTAGCCAAGCTACGTGTAGTCGATACTGTTCTTTCATTAGTGTATCTAGTGGAGTTGTAATCTCACTAAACAACTGATGAGGAACTAAGTTACGAGCAAACATAGACTTACCAACACCCTGTGCTCCAACAAGGATTGGTAGCCAAGACATCGAGCAACCAGGGTTATAAGCACGAGCAACAGCGCCAATCATCATTCGCTGCATAGCGAGTGTGGCAATGTTGTGCTTGTTACCTAAGAAGGTCTCACCAATCTTGTCCCAATCCTCGTGAGGTTTGGCGTGAGCAGCACAGTGATCTAAGTACCGACGGATAGGACAGTATTGATTCTTACCAGCTGCGTATTGAATAGCAGACTTGATACGTTGCTCAGGAATAAAGACACCGTGCTCACAAGCAAGCTTGGTAGTCATCAAGTCAAGGTCATTACCTTGAAGTGCGACTGTCTTACCAAGCCGATCGGTGTATTCAATAGCACCAGTCAGCTCATTCTTACGTAGATCACTGAGGATCTCTTTGACTTTATCGACGTCAGACTCACGCTGTTTAGCGAGGTCATCGTCAGTCTTTTTAGGTCTCCCTTTCTTTTTAACTGAAGCAGTATCTGGCAACGGCTCAAGTTCAACATCTGAATTCATAGGCTTCTCCAAAGCTTTATTAATAACGTCATCAAAACTAACTAGCGGATCAAACTCTGTATAACCAGCGGCTGATCCAGCTGCTCCAAACCTAAGTTCTGACGGTAGGTGTTTAGTCCAAGCGGAGTCTTGTTTCTTGGCTAATGAATAGAGTGTAGTGTGTCCGGCATAGTTACCGAGACCTCTCCATTTAAACGGTTGAATGTTTTCATTCTTCTCACCGTGATGTCCACGTAATACCCAGTCAACCCAAGTATCAAACAGTGCTTGACCTACGCCCGCACAAGCAGCCATAACAGGCAGGAAGTAGTCTTCGTACTCACCGTCTTCAGAAGGCCGTAGGAAGTTATCTAGCAGCCACTGGCAGCGATGTACATCGATATCAGTAACGTCAGATGCGACGAAATTTTCTTCGTCATATCCAATGTCCTCAAGGAGAAATTGGGGTACAGGTTCTACTTCTTTGTTGTATTGGAATACAGCATTAGTATTACCAAACCATAATCTTTCTGGCTTTTGCCCGCAGTTATCTTTCAGTCGCTCAAGACCAAGGTCAGCAAGCAAACGGTTGACTACAAGCCAGTACGCTCCTCTGTGCTCCGACACTGTCTGAAGCTCCCGCCCTAACGGAAACAACGCACGGAAACGATGCTCTTCCTCTGTATGACTAGAGGATGTATAGGTAGCTGAACACCAGGCACGAGCAGTGTCTGTCTGCCAGAACCTAGCGAGTGTGGTGTCGCCATCAATGTCAATGACAATGACGTTGCTACCGCAGCTGTTCTCAGTCAGTCGATGACGACCAGCGAAATGGGTCGAGCACCAACCGAAGCCAGCTTTGACCCAACCTTCTAACCATTGAACATCTTCATTGATATTGAGCCAACCTTTGGCTACTTTCTGTGGATTTGTTTTGTTCTTACAGTCCTTATGAACTGCAATCTTCAGCTTGCTCATTATTACCTGCTATATTGTGAAACATTTCAGCTCTTTTCAAGAATCTAGATTCATATAGATCCATCTGATCGCCATCAATGAAGATACCTTGACTAGTTTCTGGGGTAGAAACAATGATCAAAGCAACGTCACAATGATAACCAGTTCGTTCCTTAAGTGCAAGCCTATATGCAGCCATTTGCTGAGCGCACTTTTGGAACTTACGGAAACCGCCGTAACCAATACGGTCACCTTTGGCAGGGAAGTTGGCACAGTAAGGAGCATTGCTTGTTTTAAAGTCAGCAATCACACGTACTCCACCAATCTCTCCAATTAAGTCGGGGCATCCAGCGTACTTGTGTTCAGTACTCCAGACGTAAGCAACTTCTCTGTCGTCACTACGTAGGTGATTCCAATCTGGACGAAGTGGTCTTTCACTCCAATGGAGTACGTCAAACCAATCAAGGTACTGAGTAATGCCATTCCAGAACTCTTGGTACTGATCTGGTACACCTGGATCTAGTCCACGTAGGTAATTCTCACAGCCGAGGTGAATAGCAGAGCCACGAGTGCTTGCTTCTTCTAATGCACCTGGATTCTTTTGCTGCCATTGTCTGAGACCGGCCTTTGATTTCTCGGATTCGGTCGCACTCAACACTGTTGTGACACTGGGTAGGTATAAACCGCTGCAGAGGTATTTACGATAGCCAGCAGCAGTTTGAATCCTGTACGGTTTATCAACCGTTTTCTCTTGTGTTTCAGTCATATTAAAAAAGGGAACTAAGTGTTCCCCAGTATTTGTATTTAGTAATCGTCAGTTAGACCCGGCGCCGTCTCTTCATACGAGCGGCTGTAATCTGTAACTTCGGTTTGTGCTTGAAACATATTGTAAAGGCTACCTACTGCCTGCCCCACAGCTTCAACCACTTGACCCATAGCAGCTACTTGTTGCCTCATAGCATCTACTTCTTGCCGCAAAGCAATCGTGTGATCCATCAAGGAAGGAGGGCGTACAGGAGCCTGAACATTAGGTACGTCATTACGAACAGGCTGATGAACTGGAGCAATAGCATTTGTCTTAGCTTTTTCAATAATGTCTGCGATGCGTGCTTGCATTTCGGGAGGCAAGCCTTCGGTATTAATGTTAGTCATTAGAATTCAGTTTCTTCTTTTACTTTTTTAGATTGTTTAGCGGGTTCGACGTAAGCGCCACGGGCGTCGGATCCACCAGCAGGTAAACCTTTTGCGTCAGTTTGCTTGCCGTCGAAAGGATCTTTGCCTTCAAAGAAATTAGGGAGCCAGATACTATCTTTTTCTTTTTCCCAGCTTGAAACAATTTTATCTGGGACCTTACGGACTTTCGGTAAAATGCTGTATGAAGTTTCCAAGCCAGCTCCCTTACGGCTAATCTTGATCGAAAAATTAGCAAGCCCGTCTTCGGTCCAGGTATAGTCTTCAGCTTCTTGAAGGATCTCTGTAAGTTGTTCTCTAAGTGATTTTTGTTCAATGAATAGTACCTCTAAACGACCACGGGCAGCACTGGTTGCTACCCAAGCAAGGAACTTCCTTGGCTTAACGGCTGTACCGTCAATCTTTGGACGGTCAGGTTTGGACCAGTCAGTTTCTCGGGCGATGTCATCTGGAGTCCCAGGGTGAGAGCGAGTGACGACATAGCCAGCAAAACCGAGTTCACCGTTATCACGGCGTTTCTCAGATGCGTATTGCCAGCCAACGATTGAATGCCCGGTCTCGTAACAGCCGAGTAGACGAAACTCTTCTGATTCTCCATCTTTAAGGCTGCTTGGTTTCCAATAAGGTTGTGCTTCTTTAGTTTCAATTTTATCTTTGGGTGCTTCCAGTAATTCTGGAGGCAAAACTTGTAGGGTCATATTTATATTAATTAGACTACTCAAATATAAGTAATACAATAGATAAATGTGAGCTATAAGCTAATGCGTTTTGCTGGTGATGCAATTAGAAATAAAAATCCCGAGGAAGCTTTAATTAAGCCAATTGTGCCTAGCTTTAATGCGGAAGATCTTCAAATGACACCTGAGATGACTCCAAGCAGGACATTTGATAGCCCATATGAGCAGGAGTATTTAAGAGATAAGCACATTTTGCATAACCCAGGAAGTGGGATTTCGATGTTACCTAATGGAGAACAAGGTCCATCACAAGGTCCTAATACACCAATTAAAAACTACGGTGGGAAATATATGCCAAACGGCTCTGAGCCCTCGGGGTACAAACCAAGTCCTAATGGGTTGATGGCATTTAATCCTGCTGCAATGTTGAAGTTTCAGATGCTTAAGCAAGCAGTTGAAGGGCAGCCTTTAAATCCTGGAACAGTAATGTCTCCTAAGCAAGAGCAGGAGATTTATCAGCCGGAGCTAACTGCGCCACAGAAAATACGTTCTCCTCAGGATGAGAACTTTATGGAAATGATGAAGTCAGGTTTCGTCTAAAATTTTTGACATTAAAAATGGCCTCGCGTGAGACCATTTGGGGTACAGTTAGCGATCGTAGATTGGTCCCATCCAACCTTGACCACCATTTAGATGGTAGTTACGGCGCTTAATAGTCTGGCGTCGGATCAACTTCTGCATAGCCAGCCGCTGAACCGCTCGTTTGTGGGTTAGATCTACCCTTTGCTTGATCCTTTCGAGTAGTGAAGTCAGAAGCGACAATGGCACGATAAGGGCTGTCAGAGTCATCTTTGCGATATTCGCGCAGATAGCCTTGAATACAGATGGGACGTCCTTTACGAATTCGCTCAGTAAGTTTCTTTTTACGTGATTCATGAGTTTCTAGATATAGCCAAGTTGTGACATCAGAGTTGTCAAGTGTTGTTCCGATCTTGACGGCAACAACATCGTTCTTACGCTCACGGATCTCGTCGGATCCAAAGAAAGCGTTACCCAGTACGACTTGGTTGCAGTACATTTCTTGAGGTACATTTGTTTCAAGTGTTGAGATAATTAAGTCCAACGGCTTGCTTGTGTCATCGCTGAATACAAGGTTGCCAGTAATCAGTGCTCGGTTGCCTTCTTTCCAGTTATTGAATGCGTCGAGTTTTGCTCCGGCACGGTCGTAACAGAGGAGGCGGAGTCGTACCTCTGAGTTACCATTACCGCCGGGCACAACAGCGTCAGCACTGCGATAAGTAAGCCCGTAAGCTGTAACCGGATCTGTGGAAGAGGACTTAAGTACAACGGTTGCCGCAATAAAGTTCATTATTAATAGTCATTGGTCAGACTCTAATATAAGCACTCAACCCCACATTGCGCGAGCAACAGTAGGTAATTGAGTGTCTAGAATTTCACCAATGCTACGAGCGATTGACATATGCTCTCGCTGCGTTCCGTTGTCACCACGTAGGTCTACATAATGCAGCCAACTACGGATTGTTCCACTCATATAAAGTCGAGTGACAGTGTTAATAGGCAGCACGGAACGAGCACATTCCTTTGCCACACCTGAGTGAAGCAGTGACTCGTACAGTTCAACGCCTTCACGGAAGTGCTTGTCAATACGGTCTTCGTAGTACTCAGCAGTTTCACTAGGCAAGTCATCAATAGAGTTCTGCCTGTTCTCTTCATCTTGACGACGGAGCTTAGGAAGCACAGTCGCAAAAGTATCCGTAGGAATTGCATACCGTTGGCTGAACTCTTGGAAAGAGAAGCTACGGTGACGCAAAATCTGTGGAGAGATAGCACGTGTAGTGTGAATCTCAACGCACATAGACGCCATTTCAAATGGAGACCAGTGCTTGTGTTTGATTAGATAACGCAGCAACCTTTCGGAGTCAGGGTTATCTTCGTTCTTTGGGTTAGAGACACGGGCAATTTTTCCGATAAGTGCCTCAGCGTCTGGTGTGACCCAGACAAGTTTAGCGTCGTGCATTATTTATAAGAGTTAATTAATACTCGTAGTTGTTTAACAGTACAGTGTTCTGCTTTCTGCTTAACAATAGTAACGAGTTTTTCAATGTAGTCTTGTTTAGTCATTTAATTTGGTAGTAATTCTATCAAGTTCTTTGACTTGACCAGCATAATATTCGCGCCATTCAGCAATAGCTAATTTAAACGCTTCAACTAGATTATCACCTAGCTCAGGACTATCGTGTTGTATATCGCCAATAAAATCAGCGAACATCTCTTGATAGTAAGCTACAGTTCCGTATTCATTCTTCATTTTTAATCTTTCCGTATAAGTTAGGTCGTACATTTCCATAGCCAGAAGCAATCTTAATTACTTTGCCGTGGCCTTTGACTTTATCATGATAAGCATCAAAGATATCTACCATCGTATAAGCACGAACAACGTCATGTTTAGTGACGCTATCGTACTCATACGTAACAATATGAGTGTCTGATGGTAGTCCTTTATCGTCAAACTTATCTAAGTCAATCTCTTGTTCGAGTATTTGAATTTGTGCTTTCTCTTCTTTAGTGAATTCAATAGGTGACATTAAGCGTACTGAGGTAAATTTTGGTTAGCAGTTTCAAAGAATGCAGGCATTCGGCTAGCACGTGTCTCGGCTAGTCCTTCTGCTTTGCCTCGGGTGTAGAGCGAATCTGAACTCGCCAGCCAGAAGTTACTCGACAGATGCTTATGCTCCGACTCCCCTTGCAGGGACTGAAGGCACCAAGCAATCGTAGCTCTCCTAAGCTGATTGAGTTTTTTGTCAGACTTAAGTCCAAGCGCTTCACAGACAAGGGTGTTTGCTGCGACGTGGGTCTGTTCGTCTCGGCTGATATCGGCACTGGTAGTGCGTAGTCCTGTATCTCCCAAGAATCGGAAGATGGGCAGTAAGACGAAGAAGACTGATCTCTCAAGTACCACAGCTTTGAGAACAGGATGGCGGTCCAACTCAAGCCAGGTTTTACAAATGTGTGCAGCTTCCTTCTCAAACCGAGGGGAGACTCCGTGCGCTGCAGCAGCGAAGTTAAGGGCAATATCATGGTTTTCTTCATCAACAACATTAGAAGCAAGCAACTCCTTGCAACCTTTCACATCAGGTAGGTCGCCTTTCATAGCATCGCTAATGAAGTCACCCACTGGGATTTCAAGGCAACGAAGTGCTAGTGCTCGTTGAATGACTTCTTCGCCACCATCAAGTAGCTGACCAGCAGATACTTGAACAGGAGTCCAGGTACGCTTGCGCTGGTGAAGATGAATGTAAGGAGTTTCTGCTTTCATTGGATTAGGTATAAGGTTTATTCGGCGCAACCAACACAGGTTGCTGGATCGTTGAAAATGTTGATGATTCCGTCTTCGTCGTCGTCTCCATCATTGAAGCCGAACATTTCACCGAAGTTACCGTCAAGTGCGGCAAGTGCATCATCTTTTGCTTGTGTATTCTGCATAACTTGCAAGCTGTAATACAGCGAAGTCTGTGGAGAATCAAGCCAGTTCTCAATAAAAGCGTTGTCATAAGTAACAACATCGCTCCATGAGTTGTAGCTGTAGCCGTGTGCTAATCCAGTACGCTGGATCATTTCCATGATGCCATCAACTACACGTTTATAGTTGTCCCAGCCGACTGATTCAGCTGTTTCAACATCACCGTAATCGAAAGTTTCGACACCAAATGTAGAGCTGTCCCTATCTACTGTGCGCCCGATTGGCGGTGCAATTTCAGGGGCCGTAGTATAGCCAGCTCGGTCTGTGTAACGGTAGCTACAGGAGGCAGTGGGAGCAATAGCAAAGGCACGATCCATATTGGCGGATAGCGCTACTTCAGTTGCTGCATCAATTCCTGCTTGAAGCTGTAAGACTATCTTACGAGCAGTCGGAGTCGTTAAGTAGTCACCTTCTGGGAACAAATGTTCGTTAAGTGCTTCACCAAATTCGCCGTATGTAACTCCTTCTAGCGCAAGCAAGTTGGCTAATCCAAGCATTCCTAGACCAACTTGACGGTCATCTTCTTGAGAAAGATACTCACCTGTTTTCTCAACACCAGTTGTTGGATGCAAAGAGCAGAGTTCAGCCATGCCAGCTGTAAAAGCTGCTGGTAACTCTTCAGGAGTACACGCACCAAGGTTGATGTGTTCTAGCAAGCAAGTACCACGGCTGCGTAGGAATACTTCAAGGCATACGTTGGCGTAGATACGCTCACCGTGCTGGTCACAGCGAATCTTGGCAAGCCAGATATCACCACGAGCAATACCTTTGAGGATTGCCTCTCGTACAGCAGGCTTAGCCATATCCCACATTACAGGTGAGAGGTTGACGCAACGCTTTGCCCAAGGGATTTCTTGCCTAGGCATATTGACAAACTCAAGAATGTCAGGATGATTAAGGTCTAGGTGTAGAACTACTGCTCCGTTTTTGTAAACACCACCTCGTCGTAGCTGCTCGTTAAGGCAGCTATAGATTTTTCCAAATGAGCACGGGCCACTCGCAACGAGTCCATTCCCGTTATCAGTGCCAGCGCTTCTAATCTTAGAGAGATGGACTGCAACTCCTGCTCCAAATCGTAGACCATGACTGACGTATCGCCAGCTGGCTTCGATTCCGTTGGGTCCTTCCATACTGTCTTCAACAACAAAGACTGTGCAGCTGACAGGCAGTCTTGAACTAGGGTCATCAATCCAGTTTTGAACTCGTCCAGTGCGGGCAATGACATTATTTTCCATTTGTGTCGTAGTAATTAAGTTGTGGTTTTGGTAGACAATCAGATAGGTCAGGTGGCGCATAATTAGGTCCTTTAAGAACCTTGCCATCTGCTCTATAGATTGGCTTTCCTTGTTCATCTAGTTTACTGAGATTAGATTCAAAGACGAGGGCCATCGCTTTATCTAAATCAATCCCATAAGTAGCAGCAAACTGATAACAAACAAAGACAAGATCTGATAATTCTTTGACGACTTCTTCCCTGGCTTTAGTGTTTTCGGGGTCAGCGAAGCATTCGTCAGCTGCAACTAGGAACTCACCAGCTTCTTCTCTAATGAGACGAGTTTGCATATCCCATAGTTGTTTCTTAATGAAACCATAACGTGAGATGTTTGGAAGAATCTCTTGACCAAACACCTCACGGAATTTACGTGCTTGTTCTAGTAATGACATTTATTTTTCGCGAAGTGTAATGCGACCTCGGTCAAGGTCATATGGACTGAGTTCAACAGTGACGCTATCTCCAACTAATAGTTGAATCTTTCGTGTAATTAGTTTACCCGATGCACGGCATAAACAGATGTGACCTTCAGGGTCTTCCAGTTCGACACGGAAATATCCGTTGCCATCTTCTCTAAGGATATGCCCCTTAGCAGATATTACATTAGCTTTAGCCATTTAAAAACCTTTAGCTTTTTTATGTTTTTTCTTGTCTTGTTTATACAAGTTAGCTGGAGCAATTTCTATCAATCGCTCTTCACTTTCGTTAGCAAGCAGAGCACACATCTGGTCTACCGCCATAGCGAATACACCAGCTTGTGATAGTTGACTAACTTTGTGATTTGCTAAATCAAATATAAACTCTTCTCGTTCGTTTTGTGTCATTCAGGATGTGCGTATGTGTAAGCGTCTAACGTCGCGGGTAAGTGTTCGATGATGCTGTTAGCCCCAACGAATCTTTCAACTGACTGCTCGACATAGTCGCAGTCCTCGTCGCCATCGGCATCGAGTTGGCAAGAGACCTCCTCGTGGACAACAACGAGTGTTGGTGTAAGTTCCACCGATAGCTCCTCTGCAAGCGCCGTACGAGCGCCTGAGGCCGTCTTAAGAGGCACAAAGTGCAGTTCAGCTTGCTCAGCTTCCGTGAGAGTTTGGACGTGGTCCTTGAGACGTGTGCAAGGGGCACAAGACTCTTGAGTAAATACATACAGTTCGTAAGTTTTCATCATTGATTAAGCAGGTGTTCCGTCGGTGTAGTAAAAACCACCGATACAGTTGTCGTTATTAGATATTACTAAATGTCGAGCGTGTTGGTAACACTTCATACCCATATGATATGAAATCATGACAGGTTCACCGACATTTACTGTGTCTAATCGATTACACATAATCAAACGATTAGCTGGTGGCTTACGTTTGTACTGAATCTCGGCTTCATAACCGAGGTGCTCGTCTTCTTCCATAGTGTTTGGATTGAAGACAGTACGCATTTCGGGAGCAGTCACAGGGATTGCTTCCATTTCAGTGTTGAGTTTGAACATTAGTCCTCGAACATTGGTTTAGGTGAGCAGCGAATAACACGCCGACAATCAGGGCAAAGCTCGATTGTGTTGTTAATCGCTACTCGTACATCAGTAGCGGTGACTACAAAGTCTTGTTTGTCACCTTCTTTATCGATATAAACGACGTCGTAGTCTTTCATTATTATTCAGATATTATTTGTTTAATGTCCCAATCAATTAGCTCTTCATGTTCGTCAAGAACATCAATGATTGTATCTGCAATCCACTTTCGTGGGTTGCGCTCAAGTTTAATTAACATTGTCACTTGATAAACATTAGTTTCAGGTGTCATGAGTTAGGTAAGTGTAGTTTCAAAGGTGGCAGATACTTCTTCTCAGCAAGGTACACTTCGACTTCCTTTCGCTGGTCCATAGTGAGATAAGCAAACATTATGTTGAGTATCTGGTTGAGATAGACCGTAGGAAATTCAGGTGAGTCTTGAGCCAGTGCTGCGTGGCACAGTAGTACCACATCTAGTACGTCATAGTCAGCTACTTTTTCGATTTTTGGCATTGATCATCTCGATATATTCGTCAGGGTTTTCAGCTAAGTGATCTAATAGACCAAGCAGTGAAGCGACTGACGTTTCTTTAGTAATAATTGGTAAGTTCAGCAGGACGCTCGTTAGATACGTCCGTGCTGTTCTCAGTCGTGCGACTGAATTAGACATAAATTCTCAGAAGAGTTCTGAAGCTGCTTCATCAACGGTGATAACGGTCTCTTCAACTGGACCGCCAGTCAAAGCACCTTTGATCATTCCGACGTAGTCACGCATCAGCTCGACAGTCTTGTCACGGTTGCGATCACTACGAGCATCAGCAAGTGTGTCGTACGTAAGTTGATCAGTCATCTTTACGTCACCGCTACGGATAGCAGCAAAGCAAGGACGCATCTTGGAAGTACCTTTCCAAGTGTCAAGCACGAATGACGTATCAAGGTTGCCGTTACCGACAAGACCCATCAAGCCAGTGATTACACACTGAGACCAGATCGTCTGAAGACCAGAGGTAAGCATCACAATCGTGCCAGCGCTGGACTCAAGGAATACGTTGAGCTTGGTAGAAGCGAACTCGCCAATACCATCAACAACTTCAATGCCGTTGAGACGAACGTTAGCCATACGAGTAACAGGCTTGCCAGAGGGATAGCTCAATGCTTGAGCAGGCTGCTCTTCTCCCAGATACTGGAAGAACACAGCATCACTATCTTTGACAAGTCCAATGCCAATCATCATCGCAACGTCGGTGGTAGAACCTCCGGTGAATTCAGCGAGGACGGCAGTGTTGTCAATTTTAGCGAGAGTAGTCATCTGTTAGTAAGTAGATAATGTGTACAGATTGCTCTTAACGAGCACGGGTATTGAAAGCCGCTGGTAAGCGGCTATTTGGTTATTTGTTGCGGTCAGGATCTAGCGCAGTCATACGATTGACTTGTGCTTGACAACGATCAGCTACTAGCTGATAGACACGCAGAGGATCTTCAGCTTCGTGCTGGATCAATAGCTGTTCAAGGAAATGCATGAACAGATCAGCGAGTTTTATTGTTGTCATCAAGCAGCAGCCAGTTCACCTCGCATCTCAGCGAGTTTTGCTGTAGCTAGGCACTCAAGTACGGTCCAAGCAAGCTCGCCTGATACTTGCTGTTGGTCGCAGAAATACTCCAGGGTATCTTCGACTACTTCAGTGAACTCTTGTAGTTGTGGCTTGGATATTTCCATTTGATTTCTCAATATATACAACGGGCTTTCTTCAAACCCACCTCTTAACTATAGCCGCCGGTAGGCGGCCAAGGGTTCATTCTTCATCTTCTGTTTCGATTATTTCAACATCGGATAAATCGATTGTTTTGTCTCGTTGTGCAAGGTCAAATACTGCATTATCAATTTGCTCGTAAATGGGTGACCAATCGAAATCTTCATTGTTCTGACATGCAGACCAGACAGCCTTACGTTGCTTGAGTGTAAGCTTCGGCCAATCTTCAATTAAATATTCGTTGGCATCTAGTCCAATAAATGGGTTGAAATCAGATTGCTCTTCATAGAAAAGCGCTCGTCGTTCAGCTGAATTACGCGGCATTGCATTAAAAAATCTCTACGGTAATTATAAAAAATTACCATAAAGATTGAGAGTAGATTATTTACTATTTACAGCTACAGCCTCTGCGTTTTTTTGCAGCGCCTTTACGTGCAGAAGGCTTAGGTGCAGTGCCCTTACGTGCAGTGAGCCCAGGTCTAGAAGTCTTAGGTGCAGAACGCTTAGGTGCAGAAGCCTTAGGTGTAGAAGCCTTAGGTGTAGAAGCCTTAGGTGCAGAACGCTTAGGTGCAGGCTTACTGGCTCCTACTCTTACAGTTTTGGGTTTAGCTTTTCCAGGTTTAATAGTTCCACTATTAGTTGGTGCTTTACCACGGTAAGGAGTAGGTTTTGGTCCTGAACTGTTAACTTTCTTCCTTGCTGAACTTCCGTCAGAGGGAGCCTGACCAGATTGAGGCTGCCTGCTAATGTCTGTAGCCATTTTTACTTATATTTAAGACATAAGTAAATTGTATCAATTTAATTACCAAATGCCGGGAATCATTTGGCCGGATACTGCGTAGCTACCAAGGGCAGCAATCACGCCAAGCATAGCAAGACGTCCGTTGAGCTTTTCTGCTTTTTCGTTATGAGGCATGGTGTTCTCCTGAATGTACATAGTGGGTTCGGTTGCGTAGACGTTTGTGCGTCCGCCGTCTTCTGTAACTGTAGTCATTTCGTATGTAATGTTTTGTTAAGTGTCTTTAGTATATCTTCATATTCCTCATAACGAGGATTTCTGATTGAGATATTTCGCTGCATGTAATAGACAATAGCAGCACGAATATCGTTTAGTTGTTGCTGATCAAATTCCATTACATCTAAGCTGATTGTTTCAATCATAATGTTTTCTGTATTGATTCAACGGTGTTCTTTAAGTTACCAACATCTCTCAAGCCAGA
>WLWH01001871.1_pt1 | contig 12784 bp, 14 predicted proteins | sample 6712741 | NCBI WGS metagenome assembly WLWH01 (sample SAMN12718694, study PRJNA515312) | sponge metagenome | isolation source: marine sponge | host: Mycale hentscheli | place: New Zealand: South Island, Marlborough, Capsize Point | collected 2003-05-01 | reverse complement strand
AAATAATCCTGGATGGAAAATTGAAGACACAAAGGTTGATACTAGATTACCACAACCTTGGAAGAAATATTGTAAAACATTGCTGAAACACGCTTCAAATTACTATAAAACAATATGGGCAACCGCCGAACTACGTGATACACCAAGGCTGCCAACAGTTCCATCTGATAAAATTTATAAAATATTAACAGATAATGTACAAATTAAAAATGCAGCTCAGCGAAAAAAAGATAATAAAACAATAAACCGCAAACAAGAAAATCAGAAATTTTATGCACAATTATTTATAAAAGAAGAACCCGATGATGATGATGACGAAGAAGGTAATAAATATACATTTACAACAAAAGTGGGAATTACTTCTAGGAAAGGTACTATAAGACAACAAGAAAATGAAAGAAAATGTAAAGAGGAATATGGTACATGTGAAGCAAGCTTTGAGATAGCAAAATTACCAACCGGGTGTAATTCGAAACTCGAGGATTTAATAAAAAGATTTTTTCAAGAAGTTGAGAATGACATTTGCGAGACCATAGTAAAAACTGAACAAATAACAGATAAATGTGAAATTTTTAGTTGGACAACTTGGGAACAAATAAATACAGCATGTATGCGTATAAAAAACGAACTCTGGAATTCTCCTAAATGGCGTGAAGAAAATTTTATGAAAATCTTAACAGATATTGTTGTAGGAGAAGAAGAAGAAGATGACCTTGAAGAAAAAGTAGAAAATTGAAATTAATTTTATAATATTTATATATTGCATAACACAAATCTTGACTATGGGTAAATCTAACAACGTAGAAAACAAAAAACGCGCTACCAAGAAGGGTAACAAAAAGAAGACCTTTAAAAAGTATGGTAAGAATACTGCTAGAGGTGTTAGAATCAAGCAAACTGAAATGGAGAAACATGCAGCAAAAAGGAAAGCAGAAGGAGACCATTATTTTGTAAAAGGACAAATGGAGTATTCTAAAACCAAGGGGAAGCATTGTGGAAGTGTCAGCAAATCTATTTGCAAAATCACCTGCCGAAACAAAAAACATGGAAGTAAATAACTTAAATATATATATGGTATTAAATTAAATGGGAAGTTATGTGAGTAAAGAAGATTTCAAAGATATAGAAACTAGTATGATTAGGAATAGAAATACAACAAAAAATTTTTTATTACTGTTATGTTTTGTTATTGTACTTCAACTCTTATCTTACGCTTTAATGAATGTTGGTCGATAAATACATAAATTTTAAACTTTTGACTTGATAAGTTGTTTTTGTCATAACGACTTGTAAAACGATTTACCATATTGATTTCTGGCAAATATACCATATATTGATATAGAGCATCATTCCTGACTAATTTATCAAATATATAACCATCGTATACTTTTTCTTGAACAGTTGGATCATCCATACATATCTTTAACAACGAACAATCATTTTGAACTTTTCGTATAGAACGCATTGTTGTATTAATATATTCTATACTCGAATCACTTGTCCATCTATTATAAAATGCTACAGCCTTTTCACTCATAGTCCATCCGCATTTTTCTAACATCATCATCATATTTAACATATCAACAAGTCTCCTTATGGGACTTGTCATATGAACATATGCATCCAATTCTAACATATCATGACTTCCAATATCTTTAGAATACCTTCCACCTGTGCTATTCCAATTTTTTAAGAACTTTTTTACCCCATCTGGCATATTTTGAGGAGGAACAAATGTTTCCTTAAATTGTGCACTTCTAAATATACCTACACCTTCAGTAACAAACCGTTGCGCTGTCAAATAATTGTAAATAATCATCATATATGCAATCACATCATGACTATCATTTATTGAATCAACATATTTTTTCTTCCTATTCATTTTTTTAATAACATTTAATAATTTTTTATAATCTGCATTATTCTCTTGTTCGTCAGTATCATATCTTAAATTCTTTTTTACTTTTATCACACAATTTTCAAATTTGTGTGATACAATTTCAAATTCTGTATTTATTGTCAATGACAATCTAAGTGCAAACCGTATATCACCCTCCGTCAAACTACACAAAGCATCTGACAAAACAGTAGGCAACATAGGTCTTTTTCGGTCAGGTAAATAAATACTTGATATTCTATTTGAGAATGAATCCCACAAATCCAATATTTCCATCCAGAAGGGAACATTGGAAATATAAATATTAACTATGTGATTATCGCCTGATTTTTGTATTGAAAATGCATCATCAAAATCCCTACTTTGAAGTGGGTCAATAGTATAAATATTTTCTGTTTCTCTAACATCAATAAGATGATTATTTTTAATAATGTATTCTGTTAATTCACCCTCAGTAGTGGCCTTCAACTTTTTCATTGCTTTTTTATTAATATTTTGTATAGAGGCGTATAAACTTTTACAATATAATTGATACTCGTAAAAGTTTTCAAGATTATCAACATCTCCTATAGTTTGTCGAAGAACTCCTCTTGGATGTTTATCTATCCATTCATTAAATTCAAAGACAACATATTTATTTTTCACATTTTTATTAAACCCTTGTTTTATTTTATAAGGAACCAGAAATATAGGTATTCTTTTATCATCTGGAATACATTTATACAACAACTTGTCTTTAAATCTCCCAAATGAGGAAGTATTGGCTAATACTAATACACCAGGTATCACCTTCATGCATCTTGCAGAAGAATGTAGTATCTCTACATTACTATCGTTGTAAGTAAAGATATCTTGATTAAACATTTTATGATCTAAAGGACTAAACCCTAACGGTGGAGGAACATCCTTTAAGGTGTATGCATCTACTACCCCAAACTTAGTTTCTTGACGACTTGGTATTCTTAACTTGAAAACAGTAGTTGTCATTTTGATTGTTATATTTATGAACATTTAATGACTAATTTTTTATTTCAATTTTATATCCATCCAAAGTCTAACAACGATTGCTTGTAAAACAACTGGAAATTTCTTTCAGCTTCTAATCTTTGTTGTCTCATATATTCTATATATTCATGATAATCCATAGTAAATGCAAAAAATGAACATTTATCCAAATCAGGATATCCATAAATAGTTAAGGGTTTATCTATTATTTCTTTATAGTCTTTATTAATTAATCTACAAATAAATAAGTCCTCTTTTTTGAAATCTAAATAGGTAGTTATTAATATCTGCATCTCTTCAGGTAATAGATTCATAGTTATATATAATATTATTCTTCTTTATCTTTTTCATTAGTTTCTACTTTTTTTGCTATATCTCTTTTAATATTTTGTCCCTGTAACATAGATAGAGCGATATCCGGAGATATTGCTAAAACATTCATAAATGTTCTATATTTAAATGCACAAACACTTGAAATTTTCTCATATTCTATACTATACCACCAATAAGCAGGTATGTATATTATTTCACCCTTTTCCAATGTTACATCTAATACCTTAACCTTATCAAAATCAGCTTTATATTCTTGTTGAACATCCCAAACATTTACCGGTGATCTAAATTCAAAATTATCATAATCTTTAAGAGGATATAAATACTTGCTACTGTGTGGTGGAATTAATTTAATATTTATTTTACCAGATGTAACATAATAGAAATTTCTATAATTTAAATTATATCTTAATGGTGTTTTACTACCTATTGAACCAGTCATAAAATCATAAATACACTTACTAACTAAAGGAGGTCTTAAAAATGCATCATTATAATTAAAGTTTTTTACTGCTCCAGTTTCATTTAAGAAATCTTGATTTTTTTCGCTTATATATTTTTCATTTTTATCCTCTCTAAAAATATTAATTGCTTCTTTTAGTAAGAAAGGAAGATACAATTCTGCATTCTCATCTTTATTTGTAATATCTCTCAGTTGAATATCAAATGCACCATAATTATCATCTAAAGTAGCTAAATTACAACTTTCTAATAATCTTTCATTATTGAATTCAAATACTACAGGTTGTCTTATATTACATATCTCTTCTAATGTTTCCTTAGATGGCCGTTCTATTGTATACACTTCCAAATCTTCACTTGTTTTCAAATGATATTGAATATGTAAATATAAAAAAAGGACTAAACAAAAAATAAATATTGCTATGAAATATTTTAACATTATTATTACTAGTATTTTAGAAATGAAAATTTAATTTTTTCCGTAATAAATATATATATATGTCTAAACCCGAAGTAATTGATATAAATGATTTTAAGGTAATACTAAACTATGACCCTAATGCTAAAACAACAATGGTTGAATCCTACATAAGTAGTGGATTTATCAATGAAAATATAGAAAATGCTGGTATATCACATTTATTGGAACATGTTGTAACCGAAGGTTGGAAAAAATGTGGAAAAGCTGGGTGCCAGGCTTATTGGAAAAAAAAAGGTGTTTTAACAAATGCTAGTACAGGTCAAACAACTATACAATACTATATGCACGGTTTAAAAGAATATGCAAACAATATGGTAGATTATATTGTGAGCATTAGTATTGACCCTGAAATAACAAAATCTAGAATGGATAAAGAAATAAAGGCTGTCCAAAATGAATTAATGATTCACGCTGCACATCCTCAAATGGGATTGTATAATCTACTTAATAGTATGTTATTTAGGATTGAAGGTCTTATTGTGCAAGATGATATGCCATTACAATTAAAAAATCTTAAAACATTTACAGTTGATCAGTTAAAAAAATGGTGTCATAAATTTTATGGCTCTGGAAATATGATTTTTGTTATTTCTGGAAACTTCTCAAAATCTAAAGTAATAAATTTAATGGAAAAAAAGTTAACAAAAGCTAGACCTGTTAAAATTATCCCTAGATACTCTGATATATTCAAACCGGGTATTGAAGTAAAATTTCTAAAAAACATAAATATTGATAATACAAACATAGCTTTTGCTTTTCATGCGCCTATTTATCAGAAAGATATGGATGTATTTTATATTGAATTTTTTAAAGAGTTTATTGGTAGTGGAATAACTTCTCTCTTGATGGAAGAATTAAGAGAAAAAGAACAATGGATATATAATGTGCAATTAGATAATTATACCAATCCTTATGGAACTTTCTTAATAATTGAAATTGCTACAAAAAACAAACATATTAGAAATGTTGTTGAAGGCACGCTAAAGATTTTAAAACAATTAGCTACTGGAAAATTTAAAAAAACATATCTCGAATATGTCAAGAAAGCTTATATGGTTGAACATTATGAGACTTGTTTGAATAATTCATATTTATCAAGCTTTTATGGGGAACAATATATTAATCAATTATACAATGTAGATGAAAAACCTAGGATATTATCATTTGATGAAACTGCTGAATCTATTTTAAAATTATCTAAACCTAACTTTGTTATGTTTATTAAAAAATTATTAATATTTTCAAATATGAAAGTAGCATATCAGGGTAAGAAGGAAGAACCTAATTTAAAAGGTCTTGTTTTACGAAATATTGATACTATTAGTCGCCGTGCAAATTAATCATCAATCTTTGGAGCCAAGAAGAACCTAATATAATTTTTATCAGCATCGTCTTCGTCATCATCATCATCTTTATCCATAAATGTATCCATACCATATTGTATTTTCATCGGCATAGCATCACTAATATGAATTTGTACTTTTTTATTAAGTTTGCCAAACACTACCATCATATTAATATATGACGATGAGAAGTTCAAATCCAACTTTTCATCTTCCTCAATGGCATAATATAAGATATCTTCCTCTTTAATAACTGCATCCATCGAACCAACTTCTCCCTTACCGGTAAATCTAATTTCATCAGAACATCTTACTTGTATTTCATTACCAAACATACTTAACTGATTAACTAATGCTGTAAAATCATTTGATATCATGTGAATATCTGATGTGTAGTCTGTATCGGGAATTTCCATAAGCTGACATTCAATATTCATTAATGGCAACTTAAATTCTTTTACTATACCCGACTCTCCTTCTTTAGGAGATAATGTAATAAATAAACTATCTGTATCTTTTGTATGATCTAATTGAATATTTTGGTTATCACTCATACAATTAAATATTTTTGCAAGTAATTCACAGTTAACACCCAGTGTAACTGTTTTCTCACATTCATATTCACTGAACCAATCACTCAGTAATTCTAATTCAAATAAACAACAATGACTTGAATCCATTCCTTGTGCATATAATCGTTGGTCATCTACATGAATTTCGATATCAAGGCTAAAATTTTTTAGATTTTTCAAAATACTTGAAAACTGGGATACTTTGCGAGCGTCGGTAATAACTAACTTCATATTGATAATATAAATACAAATTATTACATTTATATTATTTCAATTTTACTTGTCAGTGATTTCTAATGTTATATTTTCTTGATCAACAGATTTCTTTACCGATTCAACTGTTTTTGTTTTTTCTATAGAACCCACTACATCTATTAATTTAATCTTTTCTTCAAGTTGTTTTATATATGACCGCATAGTTTTCATTTGTTGTCTGTATTCTCCGTTTACTAAATCTATTTTCTTAGCAGTATTATCAACTTTCAATTCAACACCTGATGTAGAAATAGCGTATTGTTTTTCTATTTGCTCTAATTTTCTTTCTAATCTATTAATTCTATCACCTTGATTATTTAATATTGCTAATCCATTTACTGTTCTTTGTCTTGTATTTACAGGTCTAGAAATAGGATTATTATATAATGTCTGTGCTCCCCCTAACATTCCAACATTATTTGCTGGTTCTCCTGGATTACAAACAGGTGCTCCTGGTCTTCCACCACCCGTTCTTCTTGCAAATCTTGCGTGAGATAAATTCATTATAAATATAATTAGGTATTATTTTTTTTTTAAGCACGCATCCGCATTTTGATTGGTTTGTGGTAATTATAGTTTTCTATTGTAAAATCTTCAAATTTATAATGTTCTATTTTTTCTTTTTTTTCACTAATAATTAAATCAGGTGGTTCATATGGTTCATTTGAAAGTTGTTCTTCTAAAACATCTATATGGTCATCATAAATATGAGCATTTCCTAAATAATATACAAATCTCTCAGCTACTAAATCACAATGGTGAGCAATTAAATGTGTTAATAGGCTATAACTAGCTATATTGAATGGCACACCTAAAAAATAATCTGCTGAACGCTGATATAACTGACAAGAAAGTTTTCCATCTGCTACATAAAATTGAAATAACAAATCTAAATCAACCACTACAAACAGCTTTTAGGTTAAATAAAAAAGTTTTAGAGTTAGGTTGTATTGAAACAAACATTGAGTCTGAGATAAATCTACTTAAACACTCTTCACTAATATACGGTTCATATAATAATAATTATGTTGGACCTGTATGGCAAAAAAAGATTAAAGATAATAAAGAATTCTTTTTAAAGATTTTTAAATTCAAAAAGAATAAAGCTTTTTATGGACCCACTGAACCCACCTCTTTTGTGTACACATTCAAAACTTTTGAAGTGAGACACAACTTTAACAATCTTCGTAGATTTACTAATCACAGTTCTTTGATGGCTTATTGGGATATTTTTGTTAGGGGTAATAATCCCAAACTAAAATCAAAAATAGAAGGTTACATACCCAAGTTAGTTACTAACCAATACTCAAAGGGAAGTAAGTCTTCAAATTATACACCACTAAAATCCAACATAAGTTTATTACAAGAGGGTAATATTGAATTCCATGACTTTATATTTGATTATTTAGGTGAAAGTCCGAATTATTTAAATGGTGATATAGAACACGAATTTGATAAATTATCTTATATTAGAAAAATAATAAATGAAACACACCAATTTTTAGATTTTAGATTTACAGTGGTTAACACTTTAGAGGACCATGTTAAGTTTTTAAATTACTTCGAAGATAAGTTCTGTAAAAATGGACAATGGAGGTCTCACGACATAAGAAAACTAGTTTTAATGAGACATAACAAGTCAAGTTTAACATCCAATAGTTATGAAGAAAAGTTAACAGATTTAAAAAACTGTATAAACAACCTTTTAGTTAGGTTTACTGGTAGAAAAATGAGACATAATTTCATTAAAAAGAAAATAGGTACAACTGACTTTGAGGACACCTATTGGTTCTAAAATATTAACTTTATATAATTTTTAAAGGGGTTTTATTTAAACCCCTTTTTTTTGTTAGTATAAGTATATTTATTAGTATGGAAATCAAAGATGTTACAACATTGGTCTTAGAAAATGTAGAAAATCTATTATTGGAGAACCGTATAATGGATATTAAGAAAAAGTACCCCAAAATATTTAGTCAAATAATAGATAAGTTAGTAGATATTGACCCATCTAGTAACAACAAGTATTTGGGTTGGTTAGCAAAAACTTTATTCCCATACACAATAAAGTGGTATAAGGAAAACCCAAAAGACAGTTATTGGGAAGAAGATAATTGGACTACTGAAGAAGTACCAAATGAATGGGATAGTGATGTATGGAATGAGGATAGATGGAATATCCATAGTCTAAGAACTAATAATAACCAAACTGAGGAATTAGTTGATAATTTAGAACACTTCCACCAAAACCCCACAAAATACGAAATAAAAGATATAAATGGGTACGATGATGAGTACGACTTAGCTTCAGCTTCTGAAATTGCTAAGAAAAAATTATCTAGGAAAGAAGAAAAGAATATTGGTGTTGATAAGTTATATGAAGATGATGAGTTTTTACTATTGTTACCAAAAACACATAAAGCAGCTTGTAGGTATGGTTCCAAAACTAAATGGTGTGTAACACAAAGAAATGATTCTCAATATTTTGAACAATACTACACAAATGGACCCATATTCTTTTTAATAGATAAAAGAGAAATCGCACCTACAAACAGTATGAAAACTCAAGATTTCTATAAGATAGCTGTACATTATAAACCAGATTATGGTAATTTTTCTAGTAACGGAAGAACAGCTTTTAATCAAGCGACAAAAATGAAGAAAGATAGTTTTGTTAATTTGGGTAAAGGTGATAATGTGGAAATAGATTTTTGGGATTCTGTAGATAGGCCACAATATGAAGATGTTATTGTAAAATATTTAGGTGGTCCAGGAAGAGGACAAAAAGAAAGAGGTAACAGAGTATTATCAACGATTATACCAATCATGGAGAAATACACTACTGAATATATGAGTGGGTATTGGGAGACTGTACAACATTTAAAAGATGAAGCTAAGAAACTTAAAAATTGGAAAAAGAAAAAAGAAGAACTCGAAAATGAAGCAACTTATTTACAAGATAGAGCAGGTGAACTAGATTATGTTTTCGATAACTTAAGAGAGTATATTGTTTATGGTTTAGAAGATGAGGACAACGTTAAGTTTCAAAATAATTCACCAGAAGTGAATAAATGGGTTCGTGAGAATTTAAAAAAATCGGAAGAATTTAGAAACCAACTCATTAAGAAACAAGATAAAGTAGAGAGAAGAATAGATAAATACCAAGATAAGATTAGTGAGGGGTATAGGGAAATAGATAAAAATGTATTAAACTTTTATGACAAAGAAAAGCATGTCACTAAAGAATGGTAAAGGGATTACTATTGATTTTTTAAGATAAAAAAATTATAATTAAAAAGATGTTAATAATAAAAATAAAAAAAGGTAATATTGAAAGAGCCCTAAAAGAGTATAAGGGTAAGGTTATTAGAACTAGACAAATGAGGTTACTCAATGAAAAAAAAGAGTTTGAAAAACCATCATCCAGAAGAAGAAAAGAAAAAATCAAAGGAAAATATAAACAACAAAAAAGAAGGGAAGACGATTAATCTTCCCTTTTTTATTTATATGAACTTTAAAAACTTATTGAATCCTATCCATCCAAACTAACTTATCATTGTTAGTATTAAAGATGTCAGTGAACAAAGCTGAATTAATTTGACCATTAATTACAAAGTTGTTCGGAACCATTCCACTAAAGTCCCCACCAATGGTATAGAAACCATATAAGGTCATTTCAGACATATTGTTACCGAATATACCACTTAAGGTATAATTAGTCGTTGTACCCCCATTTATTGTGTATTGGTTGTTAGATACGAAATGAAGTGTATCGTTAGGGTAGTTATTTGAAAAACCATCATAGTATTTTGTTACAACCCACTTAGTACCACTTAATGTTGATGTTGCTGGTGTTGTGTTTTGCCATACACCGTTGTAAACGTAACCATACTTAACATCAGGTTGACAGTTATTACAGTTCTCACCTGACTTGATGAATGTTAACTCATTAAACCACTCATAACTATATGTCCCATCTGAACCGTATGCCTCATGTACTCTAACAGTCATACTAATATCATTGATGTGTGTAACCTCTATCGGTCTAGAAGTACCACCAGCTAAACCATTTGGGGTCCATACTCTATTATCATAAACTGTGTATGGGAATTGGTAGGTTCCATCTAAAGTGAATGTACCATTGTTAAATACCCAAGTCGTTAGGTTTTGGTGGATGGAGTCCATTAACACAGCTGCTGAACCATACATATTCATACAAGAAGAGAACTTAGTACCCCCGAAGTGGTCGAATGCGTCCTTCTCTCCGTTATCCAAGTTATCTCTATAAACTCTAGCGTCAACCAAAACCCAAGTAATCCCCTCTACAGGGTATGTACCATTCTCAATATAATGTGTATTATTTGGTTGTAACGGTTCCTCCTTTTTACAAGAAGAAAATGTTAAAGTGAAAACAATGATTAGAGATAAGAATTGGATGAATTTTGTCATATGTATAAAGTTTTAAGTGGTTTCTAATTAACTATTTTCAAATATAGGTAAAGATTAGGGAATGGCCAAATATTTATTGAAAAAGTGAAACATGTTTATGACACTTATGTTACACATATTATTATTACCTTTCATTATCCACCAAATCGGTGGTACGCTCTGGCCAAATTTGCAGTTTCATCGTTGCGATCTTCGCTGTGATTGCGGCACCCTTGATCTTCTACGGCCAAGAAGCAATTTTTGGATTCTTCCAGACACTCAACGGTGTCTACTTTATCCCATTGCTTGCCATCATCATGGTCGGGATGTTTCACCATTTTGCAAATGGCATGTCTGCCCTGATCACATTGTTGGTTGGACTCGGATTGATGGTCGTCGGTACTTTTTTCACGGGTGAAGACAAGAGCAATGAGATTGATGGTTGGTTGGCAGACTCTTTTGGGAGTCCGTTTCACTACATGGGTGCTGTCTTCGCTCTGCTAATTGTCCTGCAATTGTCACTCAGTGCCCTGGGCATGAAAAGAAGTGAACCATACGTTCAGGAAGACAAAGGTCTGGTTGACCTGACACCTTGGAAGCCAGCTCCCTTCGTCGGTGCAGCATTGATTCTGCTGGTGCTTGGAATTTATGCAATTTTCGCATTTTAGAACCAAGCCACCGACAGTGATCACTCACAGTTGAATCAATCAATATCACAACTGAAAAACCTGCTCAACACACCCTCCGGTTGAGCCCAACACAAAAACTCCAAGCCGAATTTACGACGTCGGCTATCGACTACTTGAAAGACACGCGACGTTTTTTGGTGGACTTGCTTCGAATTCTCGAGGTGGAGCAAAACCTCACGAACTTGCATTCTAATGTTAAAATTCTAACACGGCCTGAAACTTGGCGGTGTGCATCGGGAATGAAACACCGGAAGACATCCGCATTCCGAGGTCAACAATGAACGTCCAGAACACCGCCTCTAAACCTTCCAACGGCTGTCTTTTTCTGCTTTTTGTACAATTGAATTAGCTTTGTTTCTAAGCAATAAACCTTTCTTTAGTGCTCTTGCTTCAATTTCTTCTGTTCTTCCAATAAGCTCTTGAATTTCTTGCTTTGCTTCTCTATCTGTGTCATTCGCTTCGGTTTTTAATCTGGCTAATTGTAGTTCTCTATTTATTTGGTCTTTTTCAAGTTTCACATTTGCTTTCAATTGCTCCTGTGCTTTTGCTGCTGCTGCTAATCTTACTTGTGTTGAGTTGTTTGTGTCTTCTGCTATGCTTCTTTGTTCTTCAAAGATTCTTAACCCTTTTGCAAGTTCTCTATTCAAAGTGATTTGTGCCGTTTCAATTTCTTTTGTCAATCGGTCAATTTCTGAACCTCTTGCAGCGGCTTCACTAAAAAACTTTCCAGCTTCTTCACCAGCCTTTCTAACCTTATCAGCATCAACACCCAATGTTAATTCAATTTGAGCATCAGATAATTCTTTCGCAGAATCTAACACCGCTTGTTTAGCTAGTTTTAAATCATTTTCAATCGTTTCTTTATCAACTAATTTTCCCAATAATGGAACATCGGCAACCGCTTTTTTAATTTCCGTTCCTAGTAATTTGATTGAGTTAAGTATTAATTTATTGATAGCTACAAACGCTTTAGGAATAGCCAAAACCCTTGTAATAAATTGATCTTTTATAAAGTTTCCAAAATCTTCTAACGCTTGTTTTGGGTTTGCAATTGCCTTTTTTAATCTATCGAAGCCCCTTGTCGCTAAATCCTGAACAACACCAATTAAGGATTGAAACACTTCTTGCAGTGGTCTTAATACGCTTGTAACTGCATCAATTCCCCTTTGAGTAGATAAGAAAGCAGCAACCAAAGAACCCAAAGCAATCACAATAGCCCCTATCCCCGTTGCGATTAGTGCTAATCTAAAACCCTTTAAACTTTTACTTGTTGTGTTTGTTGCTACTGCATTTGCTTTTTGTGCTGTTGTAACCTTTCC
>WLWH01001870.1_pt1 | contig 12786 bp, 20 predicted proteins | sample 6712741 | NCBI WGS metagenome assembly WLWH01 (sample SAMN12718694, study PRJNA515312) | sponge metagenome | isolation source: marine sponge | host: Mycale hentscheli | place: New Zealand: South Island, Marlborough, Capsize Point | collected 2003-05-01 | reverse complement strand
TCATCCGCCAGATGTAGTAGCTCATTGCTACTGTCATGGCGATTGGTGCCCCGAGGTCTTTGACTGTCTCTGTGTCCACTCATCCCCCCAACGGACTACTACTCTTCAGCAGGAGTCTCTTCTTCTTCAGCAGGTGCTTCTGGTGCCTCCTCGGCAGGTGCTCTGGTGAGGCCAAGCTGTGCAAGTGCTAAATCGCCAATATAGGTCGCATCGTCAACGTCGCTTCCCCAGTTATTCCACGCATCGCCGGTCACGTTTAGCAGGCCGGAGTACAGCGGGTTCTGACCCCAAACTTCTTCGCCATCTACTGTCACCTTGCCAAATGCTGCTACGCTGAATTGCATTCCGAACTCTTGTGCGGAGTTGAGTGTGATTGCGACCTTGCTGGCGTTTAGTGCCTCTGTGGGTGTTACTGCTATCTCTATCATTTTATTCCTCGCTAGACTCTTCTGCCGCCGGTTCAGCCGCTGCTTGCGCTGCTTGATATGCCGTCACAACTGCATCTGTTTGGACTGCCGCGCAAATCGCTTTGGTAACGTCTGCCTCGGCTGAATAATCCTCACCGGGAGTGATTGGCTTGCGGTGGCGATTGCTTCCAACGATTGCACCGTCATCGGTTACAGTCGTGTTAGTTTCCACGAACACTACGCCGTTTGGCTCGATGTCGTGCCTCAATGTTTCTGATTTCTCTAATGCCATATTATTTTAATTATCCGCTGCTGAGTCTGTATGAACCAGCGACTTGGAAAACTGTTCCGGTCTGCACATTGTCTGCTAGGTTTGTTACACTCGTTCCGTTTTGTTCCTCAATTCGACCGCCCTGACTGTTGTTGAACAGTCGAAGAACGAGAGACTCGACCGCGCTTCCCAAACTCACGTAGCGAACAACCATCGGAGTGTTAAAATCACTCGCTATTGATGACGATGTGAACGGGAAGTTGCCAAACTCAACAGCGCCACTTGCACCACTCACGCCGGTGCATTCAATAGTGAACCAAACGTGACAAACATTGCCTATTCGCGTGTAGCGTCCGTCGATATTTGTGCCGTTGATTGTGCCTGTTTCTGCTGCAATTGTTGGAGCGAATGTCCCCTCATCGTATTTTGTGAGATTTTCGTGGCCGAGGTTGATGCCATCGCTGAACGTGGCCAAGCCGGTGGCATCAATCGACGCACGTTCTAATACCGCCGTCCCGTTATAGGATTGAAAAACAAACGAACCGTGGCTTGTGTTGTTTCTCGACGTTATTTTGGTTACACCGCCTTCGCTCGAAAGCGAGGCGAATTGATTTGTGCCGCTTGTGTCCAGCAAACGAATCGCCGCGTCATCGCCTTGAAGCGTCAGCAGTTTCTGCGCTGTTCCCGTGCCGATGTTGACTTGGCCGGTGCTGGATATGGTGAGACGCTCGCCAAGCGTGTTTCCGCTTTCGGTGTAAAATCGTAGACTGCTGTTCCCCGCGCCATCTCTGTACCCAGCGATGACAGAGTCGGCAGTCGCTCCGCTAGTTCCAGCAACCGACAAACCAAGCGATACAAACTGACCGTCTGCCGCTGTTGAGTAGTTTGACAGTTTCAGCGCGTTATCGTTTTGCGCGTTGGAAATAGATGTTGCTGCGCTCGCCTTTTCGACTTGCAGCGGGTTCGCTGGGTCGCAGCCCACACCCACTTGGCCGTTGGTGTCGATTGTGACAAAATTTTGGTTGTTCGCGCCTAGAATTAAGTTTTTGCTCGTCGCACCTCGGACAATAGCATCGGTAGTGCCGCCCCAAGTCAACATTCCGTAATCTGCTGCATATCCCCAATCAAGCGTGCCGTTAGAATTTATGTTTACTTTGGAGTTTGCAGAAATTTTACCGCTAGAAATTATTTCACCATCCGCAGGAGTCGCCGCGCTTGTGCCGATTCGTGCTGAAACGCTGTTGAGTTGTTTGATGACATTTGTCTGGGTGATCGTACCGTTCAGAGTGCCGTCTTGATTATTCGGGCCTCTGTCCTGAATAACTGTTGACTGTGTCGGATTAGCGTAAGCACAATCGAGATCAAGCAGCAGGTTGCTAACTAATGCAGTTGGTACATCTGCTCGATCAAAGACGTTCTTGGCCTCGTCACTGCTCAAGGCTTTTGAATATGTGCGGAGTCTGTAGACGTTGCCTTTGACTCCAAAGTTGTTTACCGGAGAACCTATCACTGTAGGTTGGCTAGAGTTGCCAACATTAGCGGAACCAGATGCTGCTATGCTTACAGAAGCAATCTCAGCACCGTTGCGGTACAGCACAGCGTTCCCGCTGCGGTCTGCACTCACTAGGTAGTGAGTTGGTTCGTTTAGATCAGGTGCAGGATCGTATCCAAAATTATATGCTGTTTCTGATGCACCTGAGTTGGTGAAAACTAGCTGAATGTTATCATTCTGAACTACATCCCAGCGGATCACCGCAGCGTCTACCGCTTGGTTCGATCCGTTTAAGTTGGAGATGAATATATCAGCGTTGACTGCGTTGGTTTCCTGCGACAGGACAAACTCGACACTAAAGTCATTAGTGCCAAACCTGTTCGCGCTGACATCAGCACAGCTAATATAACCTTGGTTGGCTAACCTTAGCCCAGCACCGTCAACTGAGTTAACTAGGTGCGTAATTATCTCACTGCTCCCCCCTCCACCACCAGAAGTGTTTACTATGTTGGCAATGCCCATCGTTATTCTCCCAGTCTGCCGCTGACGGCAATGTTGACCTTACCTGTGCCGCTCTTAGTACAGAACGCTAATCCTCCAGTGTAGCCTGCAAATGTTATAACACCTCCAGTGCCATCCTCGTCAGAACTGCCTGCTGCCAATATTCCTGTGTATTTACCGCTTGCAGTGCTGCAACTATTAGGCGCGTCATTCTGAAGTGTTAGTCGGTAGAAGACTGGAACAGTCCCTACGTTCTGCAAAAGCAAAAATGCCGGAGAACACTCTGATCTTAAATCAGTGTTTACCGGCACAGTGCTGCCCGTCGTTACGGCTAACTCCTCGTTTGTTGTCGCGCCAAAGTTGGCTAAAGTATCATTCTGTCTTGCCATCGTTTATAATCCCCAAATCTTTTTTACTTTTTGTCGGCTGAACTCACTTCTCCAGCCTTTCTTAGAGTTTTCTTGCCGGTGGTAGCCACGCTTCATCATCTCTGTCTGAGACGGTGCTGATCGCATACCTCCGATGGCGAAACTCGTTGGCACCTCGAGCTTGGCCCAGGTGCCAGTGCCATCACTAAAATTATCGAGGTCGGAGGAGACCAAGAACTCCTTGATCTCCCCCGTCTCGTGATTCTTGAACTCAACTAGAGGCATTACTGCGCCAGTTGTATGTTGTAGTCAGTGCCATCGATATTCACCTTGAGCGTATATCCTGACACAGCAGAGTACGATCCGCTGGTTGTCTTACCAGTGAACTTGACCTTCGTGTTGTCCAGAGTGTTAATCGTCAAATCCTGAGTGACGGACTTCTGGGTTCTGCGAACATTTTTTTCTGACATATTATAATCCTCCTGCCTGATCTATTTCCTCCATCGCGGCAACCATCTCATCTCTGGACGGCGCCTCGACCTCGGTGACTGTCTCTTCTACCTCCTCCGGGTATGCTGGCTCACCGTTGACTGTCTGCATCTCGACTGTGGCGAACTCATCGCCCATCGATTCAACAGAACCGTCTATTGTGAAACTCACAGCATCACCCACCTCGGGAGCGACCATCACGCCTTCCTCGTCTGCGACTTGCAGAGCGGTCAGCGGTATTTCAACTTTAGGCATAAAGCAAAGTAGCCAGGGAGGCTATTAACCTCCCCGGCTAAATAGATTAGGTTGCTGCTGTGTAGTTGGTGGTCGAGTAGATTTCTACCAGGTGAGAAGCTTGAAGAACTTCACAACCGTAGTAGAACTTGAACCCAACCGTGGTCAACTGAGCCAACGGATCAGACTTGTCCGGGCCTTGACTGATCATCATCTTAGGTGCGTATGCGCTCATTGTCGCAAGGTTAACACCACCGTAAGCCTGATCACCTACAACGAATGTGGAGTATTTCGCGCCAGTAGCATCGTAGGTGTATTGACCTGTGGCTTGCTTAGAGATAAACGGATTTGTGGTAGTCACCACTCGTGTCCCTGCATACCTTCCAACCTCGCCACGGAACAACTGATCCGGGTCACCATACTTGCTTGCTTCTAACCAATCATCGTCGTTCATTAAGTCGCGAGCGACTTCAGGAGCCATAATAGCAGTGAAGTAACCGTTGCTAGTACGAGCGTTTTTGGAGCGAAGGTTCGTGCTGGCATCGAGGATGTCGAGCGCAGTCATCGCGTCATCAGTGCCCCCAACTGTAGCCCAAGTTGTAGCGGCACCGGCAAAACGCTTCTGCTTGCCGGTCACATCGCTTCCCAACTTATTGCGGAGAATCTCGTCAACCTTGAGCGCAGCATCCTGTCCGTTCTGGACGGTTGCCTGCTCCATGTGGTTAAACAACTCAACCGCCGAAAGCAGATCACTGATGCCCACAATTTGTCCGTACTGAGACAAGCTCACACTCACAGTTTCAAGTGAAAGTTGCTTGTACTTGCTCGTTGCCATTGCCTCGCCTTCAGTCAGTGACTCAACGTCACCTGAAGCACTTTCAGGATAGCGGAAGAACTTAACGTCCTTGCTGCCGATCTTGCTGGGGAGAGGTGATTTGTATGCGAACTGATCAAGAACGATGTTCTTGAGAGTCTGCTCCAGTAACTTCTTGTCGAAGTAAGTTTGAAGACTGTCAGATATTCCTGACGTTCCTACTTTTGTAATTGCCATCTTATTTTACTTAATTTGCGAACATGCCAACCCCGGCTTCATCTGCACTAGACATCGCCTTCAATAACTCGTCTCGCTGCCTATCAGCGGAAAGTTTATCGAACGACTCTATCTGCATCGTGCCTCCAGGTTGGCTACCGTTCAGTGTTAGTTTTTCTTCATACTCAGCGACTTGCTTTTTCAAGTCACTGACCTGTTTTTCCAGATCAGAAGATCGGTTTGCTTTTAAGTACATCGATGCAGCTTCTACTGCATCAGTGATGCCTTCCGGGTATTGAGTTAGCACAGGTTTACGTTCCAACAGTTGGCCAACCATCTTGAACAGATCACTCTCCTGATTGTTCAGGTCTTTGTGAGAGGCAGCAGCCTGTTTCCAGTTCGTGTCCCACTTAGACACAAACTCGGCTTGTTGTTTTTTCTGCTCCTGCTCAGTTGCGGTTTGCCGTGCCTGCTTGGCAGCTTTCCGGGCTGCCTCAGCGTTGGCATGATCGCCCTCATCCTCGAACTCCTGAGCGATAGACTCATACTCCTCGGGTGAGTAGCGACTGGTGTTGGTGCGTTGCTGGATTTCCTCGATACTTTTCTCGTGTCCATCCTGGTACGCTTTCTTTTGAGCCTCCAACTCCTCGCGTTCTTTCTTCAAGGCAGCTTTAGCCTCGTTGACTTCTCGCCAGGATTTGTTGGCTCGATCCTGTGCCTTCTTGGCTCGGGAGTACTTGGACTTGGGTTGTTCCTCCTCCTGTGTCTCCTCGGGCTTTTCCTCAGCCGGTTGCTCCGGTGCTTCTTCTGGGGTGTCTTCCTCCTTGGCAGACTCCTGACTAGGTTTCTCGACCTGCGGCATCGAGATGTTGTTCGCAGTTAAGTCGAACGCGCTTACATCAGCGTCAGCCAATGCGGATAGCAGTTGCTCGCGTTCTCCTGTCACCTGGCTAGGTGCTTCTGTCACTGTTTCAGACATAAATTAGTTTGCAGGCTGCCTTAGCCATTCCAGGTCATCTGTCACTCCTGTGACTTCCTCCTCGGGTTGCTGCCTCACTGTGGCTAAACCGTCTATGGTTGCCAGTGCGGCTTTGAACCCGGCAGCTTGACCTGCCTGGTAATGCAAATCTGCCGGGGCTGAGATTAGCCGGTCACAGTTTGTGATATGCAAGTTTCTCAGGTGGTGCTGTAGGTTGCTCCCTACCTCACTACGCAAAAACTGCTGCAACTTGGCAGCGTGTTCGTTAGTCCACTCAGGCGGATTAACCCACTCCGGCACCTGCCGGAATGTTCTCCACGTTGTCAGGAATCTCCTCAGTTTGTTGAACATTTTGCTCTGCTGCTTGCGCGGCTGCTTGTTGCATTTGCGCGAATAAATTCTGTAGCTCTCCCTCAACCTGCTTGCCGGTCTTTGGGTCTTTCTCTTTCAGTGCTTCCAGGTGCTGAACAATATGCTGCTCTAGCATCTGACCTTCTGCTGGCTCAGGTGCGGCACCTGTGTCTGCTCTGCTCTGGATGTAGTTGACCACCGTCTGGATATGCACCATGTGATCATCAGAGTCTTTGATTACTGCCGGGAAACCTAAGCGCAGGAACGTAATCTCGTTGGCCTGATCCTCGGCTTGTGTCGCCTGCTGATCCATCGGGTCTTGGTACAAACGCTTGACCAGAGTTGCGTCATCAGACTCCAAGATACTCTTGCGGAGTTGGCCCTGGTTGATGAACGGATCGTTAGCAAACATCTGAAAACGAGTGACTGCCTTCTGCATCAGGAGTTGCTTGTTGACTCCATCCGCACTCCCGGTTGGCTCAATGCCGTAGTTCTCGTGGAGTGCCTCCTGGGGTATCTGCTGGGCAGTATCGAGGTACCAGTAGTCAAGGCTAGTCTTGTCATATTGCAGCAGTAGAGACCAACTCATCCGGTAGAGTTTGCCCAGTGCTATGCGGAAGATTCTCATCCGCAAATCACTGCTCTGCTGATACAAGCCACCGATAGCTTGAATCTCAGTTGCCGTCCTGCGCTCAGTGTTTTGGAGTGTTTGAGTCAGGCCAAAGTCAGGAGTAGATACTCGGTTCTGGGCCAACTCCCGCATGATGTTCATCTGAGTATCAAACGAGATCGGTGGGGCTTGGTTGGCAACCGGCTGAATGCCAAACGGCAGGATGCTGCCAGGTGTCATTCTCAAATTTCCGGTGTTTGGCATATCCCTCTCAGCGCGGAAGAGAGGTCTGTTCGCCAACGTCATAAAATCGTTTTTGTCATTTAAGAGTTTGGTGAGGTCAGCCTCCATCGTGGCTTGAAGCTCAACGACTCCTCGTGGACTGTAGAATCCTGGGTCTTTGATCTCGTAAGGAAACGCTACAAACGGCGGCTTACCGTGCTTGTAAGGCACCTTCATCATCGGGCGTAAATCAATCTCAGGCTGAGTTGGTGAGAACGTGCTGATGCACCACTGCCCAGTCTTCTCCTCGCGGAAGTACACCTCCCAAACAATCACCTTCTCATCATCACTGAACGTCAGACCTTCACGCTCAAAGCGAGTGTACTCGGTGTCCATATCACCGGCATCGTTGTTGTAATTGCCAGAAATCTGGCGAATGACCTCCGGGTCTTGGTTCAGGTGTTTCTGCCTGCGATATGAGTCCAACGAGTAAACGCTGATGTGACAAATTCGGTCTGCCTCCTCGATGCTCCGAGTCCAGCCCGGAACAACGAAGTGCTGAGGGTCGATACTGAAATAATTTAGCTTTTTAGCTTTTGCGTCCCACAGCACCTTCATGATGCCGGTGCCACTGACCAGCATTGCGTCCACCGCACTCAGCACCTCCGTCTCTAGGTTGGTGCGTTGTTTGAGTCTGTGGTCAAACCACTGAGCGGCAGCAGTTGTGTACTCAGCTACCTGTGGTGTGGTGGGGATAAATTGAGCAATAAGGTCTGTGGCAAATAACTGCTGAAAGTAGGCAGGCTTCAGTTCGCTGATCGTAGTGTCTACTAACGGAAAATGTACGTCACTGGCACCAGGCCAAGGCTTGTTTCTTCTCCTCAGACCGTGGTGCCGCATTTCGTAGAACATCCGTTGCCGGGTGTCCCACACACTGCGATCTGCCAGGTCTTGAAGTACTGATGCGTTTAATGCCTCACGCGATTTCATACGGAATAATCGTCTTCTTCGTCATCCTCATCTTCGTCCTCCTCAAGCAAATAGCCCAAGGCTTGCAGTGACATCAGGCAAGAATACATCTGTAAGCCACCGATCAATGTGGCATCGTCCAGATCAAACTCATCCTGGTACCTAGCCACGAGTTTCTCGATGTCACCACAGAAGCACTCCAGTTGGCCTGATAGCTTCATGACGCAAAAAGACGCACCGTTTTGATGCGTCTCTGCTAACTTTGGCAAATCTTTCAGCCGTTGTTGTTAGTTGGTGATACTTTTCTTTTCTAGTTGTCTCTCGTACTCGACGATCTGCTCCAGTGAGTCTTCCACAAATTTCTTCGCCTGCGGGGATGCCATGTAGGCATCTTGGAATCCACGCTCATTCTCTAGAATCAGTCTCTTCGTCGCGTCCAACTTGATGCTGGTCGCGCATCCGCATCCTAATCCAGTCAAGCTTATCAGTAGCACGATCCTCAACATCCTGCTCAAGTTTTTGTTTATTGGCTTTTTCTCCATATCCTAATGTTTTCTTTATGATTTCAAGTATTAATCTGATTGTCTGTAGTAAGTTCATCCTGTGTGTAGCCCCATACTTTCCCTCAGCTTGTGGTCACCTGACCACTCTGCCATCCCTGCCTCCAAAACTTCCTCCAAGTTAGGCTGCCATCTTCTCTCCCACATGTACTGATCTGAGAAACTCGCCATCGCCATGACTAGCGCATCTGCCCGGTCAGGAGAACTAAAGCCTCTAGACTTCATCTCCTTCTTGCTCTCCAGGTTCAACTTGCCGGTTTTGCTGGTGGCAACTCGCCTGGTGGTCAACTGACTATGCAGAATCTCGCAATCTGGCAGGATCGACTCACAGCGGTCTATCTGTCTGGCAGCCTCAAACCACATCTCCGTTCCACGGTTAGTGTAGCGATCAGGATCATGCGCTCTGCCGCCTAAGTTCACCTGGTGGAGTGGCCACCCCATCTCTGCAAGCTGATGGCACATCGGCAATCCCAGCCCACCTGCATCACCAAATATCTGCTCTGGCTTCAAGCCTGCCTTCTCAAACTCCAAGGCAAACCGGGCACAACCTGCCATCGTGTTTGCCTCTCTCCAGGCAATCAGCTTGGTGATCTTGTTGCCTACTCTCATGCAGAACACAGACTCATCGCCTGCTGCTGCAAAGTCACATGCCGCCACAACCTCATGACCTTCTTTGTTGGGTGGACTATCGAGGCACTGCATCAACGTGTCCCACGGCACCACTAAGCCTTCTCCGCTTGTCTCCTGAAACTCACCAAAGATCATTGAGCGGATCAGCGGGTGGTCTTTGCCCCACATCTCCATCTGCTCATCTACCCAACTCTGCTTGATGTGAGGACAGTCAAACGCAGTGACGGTGTGCAGTTTCCACCACTTCTGCTCCTTGCTGAAGATTTTGTAGAATTTGCCAGTAGTGCCGCCCGGAGAACTCATGGCTAGGATGCGGCTTGGCTGAATCCTAGCTACTGCCTCAAATAGCGTTTCATCGATGCTCTTACACTCATCGAGGATGATGAAGACGTTTCCGTGGAAACCTTCAAAGCGATTCGGGCTATCTGTAGCAAAACCCAGAATCCTGCTGCCGTTGTCCATCGTCAGGTCAGTCTGATTGATCGTCATGCCTAACCCGGCAACCTTGCTGGCTAGTGACCGTATCTGTGGCCACATCTGCTCCTTGACCTGGCGATAGACTCCTGACGTAGTGATGACTATCGAGCCAGGATAGATAAGTCCGTACCATAGCGCAGCGGGTGCGGCGATCATGGCGGTTTTGCCACTGCCGTTGGCTGCCTTTAACGCTACTCGGGCACCAGGCTGACTCAGATCAAGCAGAACTTTCTTCTGCCAGTCGTAAAGCTTTAGCCCGAGGTACTTCTCAGTAAATACATCTGCGTCCGCATCTCTCGAGGATACTTGGGTTGTTGTTTTCGACCCAGACGGTTTTCCTGCTGACTTGCGTTTTGTCGTGTTTTGTTCTGTTTCCGACATAATCTCCTACTTGATACTTTCTGATAAAATTGCCTTCACTGTCTGTGATCTGATAAGCGGCCACCAGGTCACTCAGCGGGTGGTAGCTGAACAAGTAGAACGGACACTTGAAGCTTTTTGCCGCCCACTGCCCTGACTCCATCTTGTTCCAGGTCATTAACTCCTTCTTGTAGGTGCCAAACTTGCACTCTCTCGTCTTGATCTCTGCAACTGCCTTGATGACTCCACCACGCACAAACAAGCCGTCAAGATAGCTGTATCTCTCGTTGGTGTACACCCACGCATCGCCTGGGTGGTTAGCCAGAACGATATCCACGCACTGCTGTTCGTCTCTGTCTACTGCCACCTGTGCTTCCGCTTTCTGTTCGATCTTAGCGTCATCTCTCTGTCATCCCAGTACACCTGAAGCTTTCCTGCCGCCACCTTGGCCTCCTGCTCCGTTGGGTGATCGTAGAGTGTCTCATACGGAAACAAGCCACCACGATCCAACCTCGTGCCAGCAGGTGCATCCTGGCCAAAGCTATTCGTCCACAGTCGCCAGGTGCCATCATCGTTCTGCCTAGCGAAGATTGTCATTCAATACTCAAGTCCCCCCACTCCCCCACTAACCCCACAAGCACTTCCGAAACTTTCTGAAAAAACTCTATTTCCACGAAAGTCTCTAACTGCTTGTGGGGCTTGTGGGGCTGTGGGGGAAATACTGTCATTCCTCCTCAATCGTCACATCCAGCCCAGTCTCATGCTCGTACTCCTCCATGCACAGCATCTGCCACTCCTCCACAAACTCATCAAACTCCTCATCTGGCTCAAAGTTCACTTGCACCCGAGTCTCCATGCCAGTAGTCGAACAAACCGCCTTTAGCCGGTACCACCTGCCGCCACGGTTGCAGGTCAGGATAAACGTATGGACTGGGGGCGGAGGTGTCATACCAGCGAAACAGGCAGGTGCCTCCAACCGTGTTTGTCCACTAAGCCTAGTCCGTCCAAATACTCAGAAACTTTCCTCTCCAAGTCCTCCAAGCTGCCATCATTGCGGATCACATCACTGAACTCCTCGTAGCTATCGAGGTCAGTCTCGCTACTGTGGCTATCCTGCAAACCTGTCTCTCTCTCCACACGAAGCACATGCCCCCCGCTGCGGTTAACGTAGTCAGCCTCGTCTCTGAACCTAACATCAGTCAAAACCACCACCTGCTCCTCCATCGCCAGCAGCTTCTCCGTCATCTGCTTGATCCAGTAATCCTCGCCTTTGTAGTGCCGCCTGAACTCCACCCCCCACCACTGCAAGATTGGCCTCCACCTATCCTTGTCCACCTCGAACTGATCTGGTGATACACCCGTAGCACGAGCCACCTCCTCCCTCAGATTGTCCGCAAATGCCGCCTTGGTCGCTGTGAAGTCTTTGCTCCTCAGCCACTCCACCACCATCGCTCCGACAGTATCCTTGCCGCTGCGCTTCTTGCCGCTGATGCCGATTAGCATGACAGAAACTCCTCCACCTGCTTGATTGCTACCGGGCCAACACTCCTCAGCTTAGGCAAACGCTCAGACTCGTATGCCTCCACCAGGTCTTTGCGCGTGTAGATGCCTGCGTAGTGCAGCTTCTTCAGCAACTCCTCGGGTAGCCCAATTAGCTCGGACTGCCATGCTATCGCCTGATCTATCGATGCCATAACAGCCTCCAACTGGTGCCTTGCCTCTATCAGCTTAGTGTGAGGTGTCCACTGGCGTAGGTGCGTAAACTGATCAATTAGTTCTATCATGGCTTAGTGGTAGATTGCCCCGTGTGGGAGGGTTTAGCTGGGGGTGGGGTGTGGAGATTGCTACCCCCCGGTTGTGGGGTGCCCCCACCTTCATTCTCAGCAGTATCGTCATTGCCTGGTGAGTCTGTGGTGAGTTTCGCAGCAGATGCTTCTGGTTCCTCCGTTTCAATGACATTCGCTGCGGATACAACATCCGTATTCAGCCTGGCAGACTGGAGATTCATTAGCTGATCCGCGCTGATGCTGGACTCGATCCGCTGCGTCCTGACATCAACTTTCTTGCTGGTTGCATACTCATCGCTGAACCTTGCTCCCAGTAGCTTCATGGCCAAATGACCGTCTCCGTTTGCTATGCCATCATTGACCGTTCCTAGTGCAAAAGCTTGGTATTCTGTCTCAGCCTGCAGGAGTGCTTCTCTAAAGTCAGAGTAGGTGTCTAACCACCTATAAAGCACTGACACACTGATGCCTACCATCGCAGCAGCACGATGAGCAGGCAGCCCACTCCGCAGGTTCTTCAGAAAGCTTTCCACTCTTTCAGGAGTGTAGGTAGTTGGCCTGCCACTCTTGGCTCCTGTGCCTTTCTTCTCCAGTTGCTTCCTCCTAGCGTCAAAGACACTCTTAGGCATCTGCACCGGAGCGTTGTAGAGTTGATCCAGCTTTGCCTTTCTCTCAACGATCTCATCCTCGGTTAGCTTGACCACCTTGCCAGGCACCGGAGGCTTGTTCGTTGCCTTCTTTCGTTGTGCTTTTTTAACTGCCATTAGATTGTGTTATCGTACTGTTCCCACGGTATGAACTTGTAGTATCTCCTAATCACCCAGCGTTGGAACTTCTTTAGCTCTTTGTCTTTGTCGTTGTAGACCATCGGATAGGCAAGTGCCCCAGTGTCTCTGATCTGGTTGAACCTCTCCATGACATCATCCATAGTCTCTCCATCCCAAAAGCCAACAAGCATGTAGACCATAATGTGGCTAGTTGGTATTCCTGCATCTTTGAGGATGTTGAACCCTCTCCAAAATATCTTCGTATGTCTTTGTTTGTCAGATTCT
>WLWH01001868.1_pt1 | contig 12791 bp, 5 predicted proteins | sample 6712741 | NCBI WGS metagenome assembly WLWH01 (sample SAMN12718694, study PRJNA515312) | sponge metagenome | isolation source: marine sponge | host: Mycale hentscheli | place: New Zealand: South Island, Marlborough, Capsize Point | collected 2003-05-01 | reverse complement strand
GTGGCAGGTGCGACAGAGCCATTTTTCGCAATCGCCGCTAGCACTGCCTGTCGCACCTCTTTTCGTGCTGGGTCATCAGCAAGTAAAGCAGTTTCTTCTGCAGCAATAGCAGCATTAGTAGTAGTTTCCAGAACCGTGATAGCATTCGCATTAGCGGCTTCAGCAGCAGTGGCACGTACTTCTTCAGCGGCAATCGCGTCAGCGAGAACTTGCTCAGCGGCTAAAGCGCGAGTTTCCTCGGCTGTAATAGCAGCAGCATTGGCGGCTTCAGCAGTGGTAGCGCGATTAGTTTCGGCTGTCAGGTTGCTTGTAAGCACCTGCTCAGCAGCTAATGCACGAGCTTCTTCAGCATCAATATTTGCTTGAAGGGTGGCTTCAGCAGCAAGGGCACGAGCTTCTTCTGCGCCTGCAGCTGCAACGATAGCAGCTTCGGCGGCCAGAGCACGTGACTCTTCATTAGCAATAGCGGTAGCATTTGCAGCTTCAGCATTCTGAGCACGCAATGCTTCGTTATTGATTGAAGTTTGAAGAGCAGCTTCAGCAGCAATACGTGCATCATTAGCACTCTTGACTGCTTTCGAGGAAGCAAGTGACTCAGAGCTGTCGAGGTCAACGAGATCGCTAACTTTAGACTGCAAGGAAGAAGGAGTTACTGCAACAGTGGAGGAGAGACCATTTTGAGTCTCAGCGTCTGTCGAAAGTTCAACCGAACCAGCAGCTTCTTGGGTGGCGTAAATGGCGTGATGGCCTACATCCAGCCTCTGCCAGGAAAGACCGTTGCTAAGCAACCAGTCACCAACATGGTACATCAGAGGGATGTCACCAGGGGCGGTGTAAGAATCGGCATAAGCCTCAGAGATCAGGAAGATTTCCGAGTTACCAATGGAAGCAGCAGGAATAGCCTGTCCGCTCACGAAGCCTTGATTGCCACCTTGTTCTGTGACATTTACCAACAGCCCTGTTGCAGGGTTGAAGGTACCACCGAAGGTGATGTTGCTGCTAAGACTCAGAGAGTTAATCTGATCCTGAAGCAGTTTACCTTGGTTTGCTGTCAGTGCCTCTGTGATAGAGGTGCTAACTGTGTTATCAACCAGGCGAACGACACCAGATGTGGTTGTCGAAGCAGAATCAACACTGATTACAGGGTTTTCAGCGTCAGAGCTGTCAACCGAGATAGCGCCAGTTCCTGTGACTGTACGAACCTCACCGGACTCAACAGCAACGAATTGTGTGCCGTCAAAGATTTTCAGCAGGCTGTTGGCGGTATCATACCAGAATTCACCAATAGTATTACCAGCACTGCCGCCTACTCCTGGAGTGGAGTTAGGAGCTTCGGATCCCATGTATGCGGGACCAACTTTGATTACCGCTCCGTTGTCATCTTTAAAGAATAGTCCCGTAGAATCGGGATGTATATTAAGATTAATTTCACCGTCCAGCATATTAGCTGCTACGGGGCGCTTCTCCTCAATGGCAGAGCGCTTAAACTGTACGTTAAAAGACATTTAATGTATAGAAAAAGTTTGATTGTTGTTTTTAAGTATTAGTAAGTTCCAATATCTAATGGTTGAAGTTCTTCGCCAACCTTACTCCACTCTTGACCGTTATAAACTTGCAAGACGCCTTGGCCATGCTCGTCAAAAGTGAGCCAAGTTTGACCCTTAATCATGTTATTTGGCTGATTTTCACCAAGAACTAAGGGAACGTCTATCTCTGATTCCGGGTTGAAGTAGCTTATGCCGTCTGATCCAGTTACCCCACTTGAATGGTGGCCCGAATCATAGTCATTTGAATTATCCTCACTTCCATCGTTATTTTCTCCGTCACCGCCGTTGTTTCCGGTGTTTTCAGTGTTTTCAGTGTTTTCAGTGTTTTCAGTGTTTTCAGTGTTTTCAGTGTTTTCAGTGTTTTCAGTGTTTTCAGTGTTTTCAGTGTTTTCAGTGTTTCCATTATCTCCTCCTTCACCTTCTTGTGAGGGTGTTATTTTGGGGTAGGAATAAGGTTCCGTTTCCCCGGTGTTATCATCCCCATCTTCCACGAAGTTCACGGGATTAAAAAGACTATCAGGGTTATAAGGACTATTGATAAACCCATTACTTTGTAAGCTTAACAAAGTTATTGACTCTATGACCTCCAGATCTCCCTCGTCATCTAAACCTTGCACGACACCTGTTTCGAAATCGAAAAGGAATCCGTTGCCTACCATTTTTGATCCACGAATTAGCATCTGCTTCCGACCTTCGTTATGATTAATTTTACCCTATCTCTGCCCATACCCAGGTGCTGTGTTAAAAAACAAGACTCTATAAGAAAGTTTTACCCTAAAAGAAAAGAGGGACTCAAAGGTCCCTCTGAGTGAATAGATTGTGTGTGGTATCAGAAAGTAATCAGTCCACCATTAACTATAGTGTCGGTTGTGCCTCCGTTAAAGGCGCAAGCTTGGAACGAAATATGACCGTTGTTTGTATAGGAACGATTGATATTGTTGTTTATAATAGCGGAGTCAAAAGAAGAGTTGCCTCCAGTATTAGCAACTGCAGCAGTGTTCACATTGTCAATTGTAAGGTTCCCTGCCGCAGAGGGATCTTGCATATACGTTCTGCCACCTTTGTTTACTTCCGCAGGGACACCGCCATGTTGAAATAAGACGGTGCCAACAGCTCTAATGTTAACGTCTGAAGCGCCAAAGACATTAAAAACATAGTTAAAGTTCTTTACAACAAGACTTTCTGCGTAGACACTTCCACCACCTTCTAGAGAGATAAAAGAACTGTACATGTCAGTGGCCACGCATTGCCCTTCAAAGCAATAATTACCACCGAAAGAAATCCCGAATGCAAATAAATTAAAGGCACCGACGGTACTAAGAGTAATGTTGGAACCTTGGGACAACCTAATGCCGATCTGGTTACTAAACGTGCCATCGAAAAGGACATTTTCAAATCCTATTGCATCCTGCCCACACGCAGTTGTAAACACAGGGTCAAACCCATTGCATTGGCAGTAGAGTTGTGCTGTCCAATCAGCGTGCATGTTGGAGTTATTATTGGTGTATGAGGTGTTATTTGAACCTTGAACACTACCGTCTCCAATTGAGAGTCCGCCTGGGTACCCTGGGGGTGCGGTTCCGACGATGGTTGGACCCACAATTTTGACCCGACTGCCATTTTTGTGAGAAATATCTATGGGCGAGGTAATGTTGAAACCACCGTAGATATTGATGTTTAGGAAAGAACCAGCCGGGACGTCTATCGTCTGAGCAGTCTGGATACCCTTTTGAAGGGTTGCAAATGCGGTACCAGAGGTGAGTCCATCATTTGAGTCGTTACCAGAGCCAGAGTCAACATAAAGATTGGTGGCCGAGTTGCTGATAGTAGAAACAGTGGTGTACTTGATACACGCCAACAAAGCCACGTTACGAGGACGTGTTTCACTACCGCCTCTAGCATCAATAGCAGCGAATGTCTCCGTGGTTGTGGCATTATCGGAGGTTCTAAATCCAGTTCTTGCCCCACTAGGAGGGGTCCAGCCCTGAGAATCAGAGCTGTTAGCGTCGCCAACCGGCGATTGGAAGTCATGATTATGAGACTTAAAGTCGTCCCCCTGTGAAGTACCGAATCCACGGCCACTGTCTATTCCTTTGCCGTCGTCGAAACCTCGAATGAACTCACCTCTAAGGTCAGGCAGTCGACCGGGACCACCAAAAGTAGAACCAACAACACCGTACAAAGCCGAGAAGTCAGCAGTCGTGCCCTGAACAGTGCCTACACCATTGGGGATCGTGTCGCCGTTGGCTTTGATCCAACCTGCTGGTGCAGTTGTTGCGGCAAAGTACTGGACGGTGCCGACAGGAACGACCTCTCCACCTGCCGCAGGGAACGGAATCCAGGTGGAGGATGTTTGATTCCAGATTTCGAAAGTGTTTGTGGCGGCGTCGTAATAAATTTCCCCATTTTTTGGGGAGGTGGGTTTAGTGTAACTCATCTGAGCGAGTCCACCGTACAGACTCCAAGAGTTATTAGTTGTGCTGAACTGGTATTGTCTCCCTTGGAAAGACTCTATTTGCCCGTCTACAGGGGAAGCTGGAAAAGTGATAGCCATAAGTAATCAAGCGATTTGGAGCCAGTAGTTAGAAGAAGTAGGTTGGTCGTAATACCAAATGTACGTAGTGCCATCAGTTGCTTTGATCCAAGTATCACCTTGGAAGACTAAGTTAGCACCAGTGGAGGTATCGGGTGGAGAGTCACTTTGGAAAGTGTAGGGACCAATCGGCACCCAAGCAACGCCATCCCAGAAGTAGCGTCTTTCAATCTGAGCGTCGGAAGTAACAACTTTTGTTGGCGTATAAACAAGTGTGTCCCCTTTGACAAGAGAATCATTGTAACCCCCAAAAGTAGCCGGGAATGACGAGGTTGACATAACGCTGTTAGGACCTAGCCTACTCCATTTCGGATCGGGAACAGTACCAGCAGCGGTGCTATCCCAGAAGTAAAGTTGGTTTTGGCCCTGTCCTGCCGATGTGTCAACATACATGTCGCCGTCTAGCAGCGTTGTAATGTTATCTTGACGAGTGGTATTGTCGACCAGACTAGCAGGTTGACTTGGGTGGATCGTACCAATCATCGCCATCAGGTCAGTCCCTTCGTTGACTTTCCGCCAGATGTTGGCGTATCTGACATAGAGATTGTACGGTCCGTTGGTGTAATCAACGTACATGTCCCCGTCAATGAGGGCTTCTCCAGTAGGACGGGTGGTTAGCGTCGGAGCACCGTTCCCCATGTAGGAATGAGTGTTTTCTGAGGCCAAGAACCATTCTGCACCGGAGTAGAAGAAGATAGTTTTGTCAGAGGTATTGACATACATATCTCCCGTCAACAGTGCTGATCCGTCAGGACGAGTGGTCTGGGTGTTTGTACCAACGCTTGGAGTGGCAATGTAAGGAGTACCAGAGCCCGTAAACGAGTGAGTATCTATAGTTTTCAGCGCTTCCCAGTCACTACCGTTATAGTAGTAAAGGGTATCTGTCGCCGTGTCTACATACTGGTCACCAGTAATAAGTGCCGTAGAATCCGGTCTGGTAGACTGAGGATTTGTACCTGCAGAGGGTGTGGAAATGTAAGGAGTACCGGAGCCTGTGAACGAATGGGTGTCAACAGAGCTTAGTGTTTCCCACTCAGTGCCATTGTAGTAATATAGAGTATCAGTTGCCGTGTCGACATACTGATCACCTGTCACCAGGGCAGTACCGTCAGGACGTGTTGTCTGACTGTTTGTACCAGTTGAAGGTGTAGAGATGTAAGGAGTACCAGACCCAGCGAAGGAATGAGTATCGTTGTCAAGAACCTCCCAGGCAGAACCATTCCAGTAGAACAGGATGTCTGTAGTTGTGTTGATGTACTGATCACCAACAATTAACGCTGAACCATTAGGACGTGCTGTTAGAGTCGGGTTAGCAGTTCCGGTAAAGCTGTGGGTATCGAGAGAGATCTCTTCCCACTCAGAGCCGGTATAGTAGTAAAGGACCTTAGTGTTGGTATCTACATATTGATCACCAGCAACGAGAGCAGTTCCGTCAGGACGAGTTGTTGTGGTGTTCGTACCTACAGAAGGTGTCGAAACAAACGGTGTGCCAGCTCCTGTGAAGCTATGAGTGTCATTATCAAGAACTTCCCAAGCGGAGCCATTCCAGTAGAAGAGAATGTCCGTGGTAGTGTTGATGTATTGATCTCCAGTCAACAGCGCATTACCGTCAGATCTTGTCGTCAGTGTCGGGTTAGCAGATCCCGTGAAGCTATGAGTGTCACGAGTCAAAACCACCCAGACAGTGCCATCCCAAGCCCAAAGGTAGTTAGTTGCCGTATCAAGATACTGGTCACCAGTTCTAAGAGCTGAAGTATCAGGACGTGTTGTCAGTGTAGGAACACCAGAGCCAGAAAAGCTGTGTGTGTCATCACCAAACTTCACCCAAGCAGTAGCACCAAGATCGTAGTAATACGCTTCCTCTGTGGTACGGTTGATGAAAATGTCGCCATCCTTCAGAGGTGAACCGTCTGGACGAGCGGTGAGGGCTGGAGCTGCAGTGCCGGTGAAAGCATGAGTGTCATCCGAGATTTCCTGCCATTCTGATCCGGTGTAGTAGTAGAGGATGTTAGTGTTGGTGTCAACATAATGATCACCTGCAACCAAACCAGAACCGTCAGGGCGAACTGTTACGGTGTTTGTTCCAACGGAGGGTGTAGCGATGTAAGGAGTTCCTGCGCCAGTGAAGCTATGGGAATCCCCAGAAATGATAACCCAAGCGGAACCGTTGTAAGCATACAACAGGTTGTTAGCACTATCAAGGTACTGGTCACCCGTGACCAACGGAGAGCCATTAGGACGGAGCGTAAGTGTAGGAGCCCCAGAACCATAGAAGCTGTGAAGATCAGCGGAAAGTATTTCCCATTCAGAGCCAGTATAGTAGTAAAGGACCTTAGTGTTAGTGTCCACATAATGGTCACCAACCACAAGAGCTGTGCCGTCAGGGCGGAGGGTCACCGTATTGGTGCCGATAGATGGCGTAGCGATGTAAGGTGTGCCAGCCCCTGTGAAGGAGTGCTTGTCATTGGCACCGATCTCAATCCAAGCAGAACCAGTCCAACCGTAAAGGACACCAGTGGTGGTGTTGAACCACTGGTCACCTGCCTGAAGCGGAGTGTTATCAGGACGATCTGTAGTCAGAGGAGGTGTGACTACTGTTCCAGTGAAGGAGTGCTTGTCACTTCCGATGAGGACCCAAGGTGTGACACCACCAACGTACCCGTAAAGGAGCTTGGATGTAGTGTCTAGGAACTGATCACCAATGACCAACGGTGTACCATCGGGACGAGTGGTGAGAGAAGGAGCTGCGGTGCCCCAGAAAGAGTGGAGGTCTGAGCCAACCAGCTCAAAGTCGGCGATCACGCCGTTGTAGGAGTACAGCACATTGCCAGCTGAGTCGTCCACCCACATGTCACCGTCTTGCAGTGCAGAGCCATCAAGACGAATTGTAGGTTTGACTGCTGCTCTGATGCTGTGGGTATCAGGGCTGGTCAGAAGGATCCAAGCAGTGCCGTTCCAAGCATAAAGCAGACCGGTCGAGGTGTTGAGGTACTGGTCACCGACAAGGAGAGGAGCGCTGTCCGGTCTCGTCAAAGCAGGACTAGGAATGGTAGCCCCAAATAAACTGTGCTTGTCGGGAGCGACTACTTCCCATGTTGTTGTGCCAGCATTGTATACACGGAGAAGGTTATCGGCATCCGACTCCACCCACATGTCGCCGTCGAGGAAGGGACCCCCACCGGGCCTGATCACAGGCTGAGTGCTGGAACGAATGGAGTGGGTGTCGGCGGAGACAAAGGAGACCCAAGTCGTACCGTTGTAGCCGTAAAGAGCACCTACTGCAGTGTCCAGGTAAAGGTCACCGGCAATGAGAGCACTTCTGTCGTTACGAGTTGTGATCGGGTTGGTGCTGACAGGATCACCGGAACCAGAGAAGCTGTGCAAGTCAGTAGAAGGCTTCCATGCGCCGGACTCACGGTAGTAGCTCACACCGTTAGTCGAGTCGATCCAGGTGTCGCCATCCACAAGTGCCTCACCGGAAGGGCGAGTTGTAGGCTCAGTAGGTCCAGCAGCCAGGAACAGGTTGTCGCACTTCGCTGTGACAGGGACGAATGTGGCACCATCGAAATAGTAGATGATGTTGTTATCCAGATCAGTCCACAGGTCACCTGCCACCAAAGCGGTGCCGTCGATTCTTGTTGCCGGTTGGGCGGACGCAGCGATAGAGTTAGTATCAGGAGACGAGGAGGCAACCCATGCTGTCCCGTTCCAGTAGCTCATCTGCTGAGTTGTGGGGTTAGTCCACAGGTCACCACCTTGGAGAGCACTTAGGTCAGCTCGTGTAGTCGGAGCAACAGAGCTGATGATATGCTCCGCTCCTGTAGAAGAACTTACAATGGGAAGGAACATCCCAGTGTTGCAGTCCCAGACATACACATTATTGGGAGATACAGATGTGTCCACCCAGAGTTGCCCACAGAGGGATGCAGTGGGTGCCGTAGGTCCGATCTGGGGGAGCCAAGTTTCAGGAGCAGGCTCAGCGTAGTACCCAGGAACAAGAGTAGTGCCAGGACCGACATGGGCGTTGTACTGACCGCCATCACCGGTCTGGATCCAAAAAGTTCCGGACCAGATCCAAGTTAGGTTAGTCGTCTGGTCAATGTAAATTGCTCCAACCAACGGATTGGTGGGAGGATTGGTAGGAGTTGACATGCCTCTATAAAAAAAATTCGAGTGAGTGTCGATGTTTAGTTTTACCCTACAAAGAAAAAGGGACTCGGAGGCCCCTCGTAAAGATAAGTATCAGACGATGTTTGTAATGATACCGCCTGTGACTGTGACAGTTTTTCCGTCATTTGTTGTGAAACTTCCAGAAGCGCCAGCAGTCCAAGTTGGGGGATTAGCTGAACCACCAGAGGTCCACACATCACCAGTAGTACCAAAGTCTGTCGGTGCAGTAGTGGTATTAGTAGGAGCAGCCCAAGCTCCAGATGCATTAGCCCAGAATTTGATGTTGCCATCACCATCAGACAAAGCAGTGGTGCTGCTTGTTGCGCCGGTTCCGTCGTATCTTCCTACAAGAGTGCACTTATCTGTGGAAACGAGGGTTTTGCCAGCTTCTGCACCAATGAGAGTATTGTTAGAACCTTGATTAAGATCCCATCCGGCCTGAAAGCCAAGGCAGGAATTAAGTGTACCAGTTGTAATATCTTGACCTGTTTCTTTACCGATAAGAGTATTGAACATTCCTGTAATTGCGTTAGATACCCCTGAGCCAAGGGCAACTGTGAATGGAACGCTACTCTCGGTCCCACCATACACACTACCACCAGAGCCACCAACCACAGCAAACGCGGCACTAGCACTTCCCCAGATCGGGGCAGAAGTAGATCCTTGTGAAATCAGTGCTTGGCCAGTAGTCCCATAGTCTACAGTTGCTGTAGGAGTGTTCCCAGTTGGAATACCAAAGGCGTTGGTGTCGTTAATTATAAGACCGGCATTACTAGTAGATTTGCTTCTAGCAAGAACAATGTGATCAGATAAGCCTCCAGCAGCCCCTTTGTATGTTCCAATGATCGTGTTATTCGTCATAACACCATCAATGTCACCACCAGCAGCTGCACCTAGGAGAATATTATAAGAGCTTGTATTGTTCCCCACTTTGAAGAGAAGGTCAGTTCCGACAAGCGTATTTTTCGATCCACTTTGAAGAGGGATAGCGTTGTTCTGCCCTATCGCAATATTAGTGCTTGCATCTTGAACTTGTCTCAAACAAAAATTGCCAATAGCGGTGTTACCTGAGCCGCTGGTTATCACTTGGCCGTCCATGCAGGCAATGCCTATTGCGGTGTTTCCTGTCCCAGTTCCCGGAGTGTCTAACGCTCTCCAACCTAGACCGGTGTTTTGGTTACCAGTGGAGAAAGTATCTGTGACGGCGAAAACAGTACCTTCGGCCAGTGGTTGTGCCGATGCCGATGCCGCGCCACCAAGATCTACCCAAGCGGCTCCATTCCAGAGCGAAATTTGGTTAGTGGACGTATTAGTGTAAATGTCACCTTCTTGGAGAGGGGTGGAAGTCCCAATCCTATTACCATTTGTAATGATGGTAACAGGAGTACCTGTCCCAGTCATAGCAAAGGCGTTAGCCTTTAGAAGGTCCCAAGATGTGCCAGTCCAGACGTAAGAACGACCAGACTCTGTATGTGTGTCCCCTGTTGTGGGGGTAGTTGGAAATGCCATTTCTGTCTAGTGTTAAGTTCTCAAGAAACCTGGATCCAGGCTGTAGCTGTTGCGTCGTACCTGTAAAGGACGTTGGTTGTATTGAGAATGAGCAGTTGGTTGTCGTAGTCCCCAGAAGCGGGAAGTGACGCGACCACACTTACATCACCGTTAGGAGCAAAGGAAGTTGTCCCGGAGTCATAAGTGTAAGTAATCCTCGGACCATAGTTGGTGTCAACCCACTGGTCTCCGTTTTGCAGAGCGGACCCGTCAACTCTAGTTGTAGGTGCAGAAGGAGAAGGAGTAGCTTGCGTGTCCGGAGTACCGACGTCGTGCCAGGCGGAGGTGTGCCAGACCTTCAGATCATGATACCCGAGGGCATCCATCGCTGAATTCACCCACATATCCCCATTGATCAGGGCTGAGCCGTCGGCTCTAGTGGATGGTACCAATGCTGCGAAAATAGAGTGGGTGTCGGCGTTAGCGAACGGAGTCCAACCTGTTCCGTTATAGTAGAAAAGGGTACTTGTGGCTGTGTTGACAAATTGATCGCCTACGAGAAGCGGAGTGCCGTCTGTTCTTGTGGTGAGAGTCGGGTTAAGGTTGCCAGAGTAGCTGTGGAAGTCCGACACAGGGTCCCAAGCACCACCATCGTAGTAATAGAGTGCGTTGTTCGTTGTGTTGATGAACTGATCGCCGGCTAACAGCGCAGTGCCATCCGGACGAGTGGTCAGTGTAGGAGCAGCTGTTCCGGTGAAGGAATGAGTGTCAGCAGTACTGAGAGGCACCCACGTATTAGCGTTGTCACGGTAGAATAGCTTGTCAGTGGTCTCACTGACGTACATGTCACCGGGCTGTAGTGGTGTGGTGTCCGGTCTGGTGGTGATGACGGGTGTCGCAGCGGCATAAACGAATGAATGAGTGTCAGGCTGGTTTGTGCCTACCTGAGTCCATACAATACCATCCCAGAAGTAAAGGTAGTTCGTCGTGTTGTCAATGTACTGGTCACCACCTTGCAGAGCACTTCCGTCGGGACGTGTTGTCAGAGCAGGAGGAACTATCCCGTAGAAAGAGTGGGTATCATCTGCCTGCTTGGTCTGGACCCAAGACCCATTGTAATACCAAATGGTGTTGTCAGTGCTGTTGACATATTGGTCACCAACCTGAAGAGTGTCGCCGTTAGGGCGAGTGGTCAGAGTAGGAGCGCCAGCAGCAACAAAAGAATGAGTATCGAGATCACCAATATTTTCCCAACTACCAGCGTTCCAGACTTTTACGTCGTGGTATCCGTACAGGTCTGTAGATGTATTGATCCACATGTCACCGTTGATCAGCGCAGATCCGTCAGCTCTCAGAGGCGGGGCAGTTCCAGACCAAATAGAATGAGTATCACCACCATTAACAGCAATCCACGAAGATGTTCCGCTTTCATAAACGGATAGAACATCTGTGGTTGGGTTGAACCATTGGTCGCCTCCGCTAAGTGCAGCACCATCAGGACGTACTAAAGGAGCTACAGAGGCTTCGATAGCGTGAGTGTCGTTGTAGCGCTGCCAAGCTGCCCCATCCCAGTAAAACAGAGTGTTTGTTGAGGAGTTGGTATAGAGGTCAGCCGTCTGAAGCGGGGTTCCGTCAGAACGAGTCAGAGGAGCAGAAGTAGCCAGCTGGTGTGAGGGGTCATCGGCTTTGACGGAGACCCAAGAGGTACCGTTGTAGTAGTAGAGGATGTTGTCGTCAGAGTCGACCCACATGTCCCCAGCAAGGAACGGAGTGGTACCGTCAGGGCGAACAGTGGGTTGGACGCTTGAGAAGATAGAGTGAGTGTCAACAGTACCACTGAAAGGTACGAAGGCAGAGCCGCTGTAGTAGTAGAGCTTGTTGTTCAGGTTGTCCACCCACAGGTCGCCGGCTTGCAGAGCGGACCCGTCAGTACGGACAGCAGGCTGTGCGGTGGAGACGATGGAGTTAGTGTCACCACCTGCGGCTCCAGAAATGCTGATCCACGTGGAAGTGGTGCAGTCCCACACACTGGAGACAGCAGGGGTAGTGGTTGTGTTCACCCAGATCTGGCCACAGCCAGGGTATGTCGGGGCGGTTGTAGACACAAAGGGAATCCAATCGTCTGGAGAGGGCTCCGTGAAAAGCCCAGGGACGATCGCCGTCGTCGGAGTGACCTGGGAATTATAGTTCTGAGCTGTTCCGTCTGCTTGGAGCCAGTATACGCCTGTCCACACCCAAACGATGTTCGTGGACTGGTCAACATAAACTGCCCCACGCAGCGGATTAGTGGGAGGGTTGGTAGGCATGTCTAGACTGTCTAGTGATGACTTTAAGATCTTTGGACTCGTTCTTGTTTGAAGTCGATGTTTAGTTTTACCCTACAAAGAAAAGGAGGGACTTTAAGATCTTTGGACTCGATGTTTAGTTTTACCCTACAAAGAAAAAGAGGGACTTTAAGATTTTTTGCTCGTGGTGTCGATTCGAGACTTATTTAGTTTTACCCTACAAACAAAAAAGGAGGGATTTACCCCTCCCCTAAGTATGCTAATTTATAGTGAGATCAAAGTCCCTCTACTGCCCAACCAACAAGTTGGCTGACGTAGGTGAAGGTGAAAGTCTTACCATCAACCTGAGCACCAGTGAGAACAAGATTACCAGCTGCACCGTTAAAGGTGTTAGCACCAGTACCAGTACCGCTAAAAGTGATATTCTGGGTATTGCCTGTTGCAAAGCTGAACTTGACAGCTCCTCCAACGCTAGCATTTGGCAGCGTGAAGGTGATCGGACTAGGAATTGCAATATCCTGAGCAAGCCACTCTTGAGAGAATACGCCGATGCTCGAGCTGCCCATCTCCAAAACGGAGAATCCCTGAGTGGTCCAAGTCGGGGCGCTACCAGAACCTGAAGAGGTTAGAACTTGGCCAGCTACACCGTAGTTGACAGTGGTGGTTATAGAATTACCGACTGGGATACCATAGGCGTTATTTTGGTTG
>WLWH01001866.1_pt1 | contig 12791 bp, 11 predicted proteins | sample 6712741 | NCBI WGS metagenome assembly WLWH01 (sample SAMN12718694, study PRJNA515312) | sponge metagenome | isolation source: marine sponge | host: Mycale hentscheli | place: New Zealand: South Island, Marlborough, Capsize Point | collected 2003-05-01 | reverse complement strand
GGCCTCTATCGGCGAACTCTTGGGAACAGTAGTCAAAGGCGGGTGGCTTTAGAACCTTCTTTCGGCATTTCGTATTGCTTCGTCCCTCAGCTAACGCGAATGCACGCAATGGCGGCTCCGGATCACAACGCACTCGAGTAGGTAAGCGATCCGTTGTTGCTTTCCAAAGGTGCGTTGATGAACCGAGACCTGCAGTGGAGTCCGGTCGGTATAGTTGCGGTTTAGCAAGGTCTTGCGGGGGCGGTAGCTCAGTTGGTCAGAGCCCCGGACTCATAATCTGGTAGTCGTCGGTTCGAGCCCGACCCGCCCCACCGCTATTTACCTCGTGAAAGGGGCCCTTCTCTCATTTAGCCCGGGCTGCCCTAGGTGAGCGGGCCTATTGCGGGTTTACAAGCTCAGAGGCTGGCGTCGATGGAGCGCGGGATATTGCGCCGTGTGGCCTAACCATCACGACGTAGAAGAGTGCACTGCAGATTGCAAGTTTGCCGGTTCGCTTTGATGGGGCTGCAGGTACAAACCCTCCTTGTGCGTGAGTGACGGCGCACTCGTTAAGGGCCGTTGCCTTGTGCAAGAGCCTTGCCGTTGGCGGAAGGCAAGCGGATGGTCACCCGTAGGCCCCCGAGCGAACTTTCGGAAAGGTCAATAGAGCCTTCAAGCTGAGAGACCACGCTTGTGATGATGGTCATACCCAATCCAAATCCTTTTGCAGGCGACGATTGGGGTTCGCCTGTCGAGTGCAATTGAGTGAAACGGCTTGTAACGCTGGCTCGCTTTTCAGCAGGGATACCAGGTCCAGAGTCATCCAGGGTCAAGATGACGTCGGACTCGCGCTCTTCACATGTAGCCCGGACCGCGCTGCCTTGCGGTGTGTGCTTCAAGATATTTTGCACCAAGTTTGTTATAGCTTGCTTAAAGTTTTCGGAGCTTCCACGAATTTCCGCCTCTTCGACATCCATTTGAATATTTCGCGCAGGGTCCAGAACTTGCAGATCAGAAAGTGCCTCTACCAAAAGAGGACTGACATCAAAGACTTCATGGGCATCTGCATTCTGCGCCTCTACCTTTTCAAGAATCAACAGCTGTGTAACCAGGTGCTCCAGTCTCCGGCTTTCAACATCGATTCTGTGTAAGGCCTTCATATCTTTCGGGTCCAGTGAAGCGGAGTCACTCAGGAGAAGTTCGACGTATCCTCGTATCACGGTCAGAGGTGTTCGTATTTCGTGAGAGGCATCTGCTATCACTTTACGCACCGCTGTTTCAGAGGCAGCGAGACTAGCGACTGAAGACGTGAGGGATGCGATCATTGAATTGAGCGAGGCCGATAACCGTCCCAATTCTGTGCCTGCCTTTGCAACAGGAACGCGTTCGTCCAGTTCGCCTTCAGCAATTCTCTCAGCAGACGTGACCATCTCCTCTACCGGTCTAAAGAAGCGTCTCACAAGGAAAAATGAGATTAATCCCCCAACCAGTGAGACAACCAAGGCCCCCGTTATGTGTATCGCGGCAAGTTGCCGCAACGCCTCCTGGTTCTTAGTTTGCGGAGCGGCCGCAATCACCATGGCGCCACCACGTTTCGATTGGGCAATGGCTACTCGGAAAGTCACCCCATTGTCTACCGTGATGGGTCCTCGGGACGCCTCGGTCACTTGCACTTCAGTCAATTTAGGGATGGAAATCAACTTCCCGGCGTTGGTTGCTTCAGTTAGCTCCGCGACGTCTCCACCGCGGTCCAGCATTCCGAGCGCTATCGGGATTTCCACTCCTGGCTGTGGTGGACGAGGGTTTTCCCGTAAAGATTTGACTCGCGCTTGAGATATGGCGGCGTACAAGTCTTCATCGGTTCTTGCGGTTTGCTCTTGACTGACATTCCAGTAGGTGAAGACGCCCAGGGAAAGTGCCGCTAGAGCGATTAATGCACTTGTACAGAGCGTGATGCGCCAACGCAAACTCATGAGGAGGCTTCCGGACTGGTGAGTTGATATCCCACACCACGAACCGTTCTGATTGAAATATTTTCCCCAAACTTTTTACGCAGGTAAGAGATGTATGTCTCTACAACATTTGATTCGAATGTTCCGTTCATCCCCCAAACGGACTCAAGAAGCTGCTCTTTGGTTAGAACACGTGCGTGATTTTCCATCAGCACCTGCAGAAGGCGAAATTCGGTCGGCGATAGATCAACGAATTCATCACGGCACATAACGGTGTGCTGATCGCGATCCAATGAGATTTCGCCTAACTTTGACGTATTCGAGTCAGTCATAGGAGCACTCCGCCGAATCACTGCGGCAACACGGAGCATCAATTCCTCAATGCCGAAGGGTTTACGAACGAAGTCATCAGCTCCTAACTGAAACCCCTTGCGAGTATCTGTGGATTCAATTCTTGCCGTAAGCACAATGACGGGAGTCTGATTTTCTTGAGCTCTCATGCGCGATAGGACTTCATATCCATCAATGTCGGGCATATTGATGTCGAGGATGACCAAGTCGACTGGTGACTCGCGGATAAGCCGCAACGCTTCCATCCCGTGAGTAGCTGCTCGTGGTTCGTACCCAGCAAGACGTAAGGCATCGCAAATGAGCTCATTTACCGCAGGCTCGTCGTCCACCACTAGGACTCGGTGTGACACGACATCTCCTTTGTGAGCGACCGCGCTTTGTAGCGTAGGGGCTGCACCACCCCTACGCTACAAAAGCAGTTTTCTGGTTTTCGAAACTTGCCAACATCTACCGACCACGACGTCCAGGGGTTGCCTGCGGGCGGTCACCTCGACCACGACCTCCAGGGGTTGCCTGCGGGCGGTCACCTCGACCCCGACCTCCGAGGGCTGCCTGGGGGCCGTCACCTCGACCCCGACCTCCAAGAGTTCCCCGTGGAGGGTTGGTGCGACCGATCTCATTTTCGATGCGCGGCGGCCGTGCGTCGAAGTCGCGCTCTTGCGGCTGGCCGGAATCTTCGCGATTAATCAAACGGCTTTGTGATTCTCGGTACTCGGCTATCTGCTGTTCCAGTGAATCACCGCTCCAGGCCTCAAAGATGTCCGCATGCATGGTTTCAGGCCCTCCCGATGAGAGAGATATAGATTGTCCACCCCGAACCTCAAGGGGATAAATTGTCTGCAAGCTGACTCGTGGCACCGAAACAGGATGACTCTCCGGACATTGACCTGCCCGATCAAACTGACGACTTGGAGCCACCAAATGTGAGGCGTGGTCAGAACTATCGAGGCTGGAGCCATCCCAACATTGGCCAAAGTTAACTTCAGAAACAAGATGTGCGCCATCGCTACACACCGGAACAACGTCAATGGAGGATGTGAACTCTGCACGTTCACCTGGGAAACGACAACCCCAACGCGCTGACTGATTCGTTCGCCCTGTTAGTGCCATGAAGCCGAGGGGAAAGGCCCTGGTTTGCGGCCCCACTTGGTAACGAATACTGGCGCGAAGTGGCTCGACAGTTGCACCATCTTGCAACAAAGCAGGCACCCAGTACGAAGATAGGTTTTCTGGGTCATTACAGGTCGTCGTCCCTGCGAGGAGGCTCTGGCCCGTGGAAAAAGCATCTGTCGAAGTATTCCCAAAGAAGTGATGCGTGTGACTCATCTCGGTCATTCCTGGATGCACGATTGGATCAACAGCAGCTTGATGCGAAAAATCACACGAGAGATGAAAGGCTCCGACCGGATCCCCCTGCCGATCGTCGCTTCTTCCATTGTTTCCCGCGTGCGCGAGGGGCGCACTCACCACGAGCAGTGCAATCGCGGTGACGGAAAGACATAGACGCTTAAGAATTTTCGAAATGTTCATATTTCTTGCCCCTTCCTCGGATAGAGACCCCAAATAAGGCTCACGAGATGAGCATGTGGAGAAGACATAACGAGAGACTCAGAATTTCCTGTGAAATTACTAGGAATGCCGTCTGGTTTAGTGGGGAAGGGGAATTCTTCGTGTGTCCACCTCGTTGTTTTGGGTGGGTGTCAGGATCGCTCTGTCATCGTGATGCGCCTAGCCTTCGCGTCTTTACAGGGTTCGTACATGCTTCACAGGAAACTCACAGTCTTCTCCGGGCAAATCCAGATTTTCGTTCGTCATCCTCTTTCTCAGTGGATTCAGACGGAATCCCAAATGATCAGGGAGATAGACATGAACACGAAGACGATGTGGATCACACGATTGGGAGTCGGCGTCGCAGCCGCTGGACTTCTGATATCCGGTGCCAATGCCGTTCAGGCAGCCCCCGGTGGTGGCCTTCAGCAGCTGGTCACCTCAGGCGTCATCAGTGAAGATGAGCGGGCGGCTTACCGTGCGGCAGTGGACGGCCTCAAGGATGAAGGCATGTCCTGCCGCGAAGCGAAGCCAGCTGCTCTCGATCAACTCGTCGCCAGCGGGGAACTCACCACGGCGCAGGCCGAAGAAATCGCTGCCGTACGCAACCAACGCGGCCGAAACGGAAACCTCAACCAGCTAGTGACCTCAGGCGTCATCACTGAAGGTGAGATGACCGCCTTCAAGTCAGCTGTTTCTGAATTCCGCGCCGACGGGATGTCCCGCCGCGAAGCAAAGTCTGCGGCCCTCGATCAACTCGTCGCCAGCGGGGAACTCACCGCCGCGCAAGCCGAAGAAATCTCAGCAGCCAAGCGTTCAGGTCGAGGCAATCGAGACGGTCGAGACGAAGGAACAACCCAAAACACCAACCCTTCAAACACCGGATCCGCCATCTACAGCATCTAGGAAACTCAATTTCGAGAATCCGCACAAACGGGGTTCCCTCGCCGTACAGCCGCGACGAGGGAACCCCGTTTCGTAATTCTCGAATCTAATGCCGGCGATACCGCTCGCAATCACACAAAAAAGTCGAATGCGTCACGGCACCCCCTCGACATGATCCGCAATTCCGGTGGCCGAAATTTGCCAGCCAATCAGACCAAATGGCACGTAATGATCGCGCTATTTTTCGCTTGAAGTCTTGACCCGGCCCATTTGTCCTGTCCATCATCGCGGAGGCAACGGAAGCTGAGAGCGTGCAACCCAATTAGTTCGGAATAGAGCTCGTAATTGAGAGCGGTCGGCGGGTCTTGGGATGCCGACGGCCGCTTCAGCTGTTTTGGTAAGGCTTTTGCTAACGGGGACTACGTTCTCAGGCGGTCTAGACCTGTCTACGCGTGCCCACTCGAGTCCCTTGGATTGATGCGTCCACGGGGAAAACAGTCCACTATGGAGACCCTCACTCCACGCATGTCTGTGGGCTTTGAAGACTCATAATCTGGTAGCCGTCGGTTCGAGCCCGACCCGCCCCACGACGATTTCCCCCGTGAAACGGGGCCATCCTCACTCAGCATTTGAGTGAAGGGTCGGGCTTGCTGACGAATTTGCTAACGACTCTGAGTTATCCACAGGCGTACATGAACGAGTCGCACCCCCTGCAAGATCACTTAGACGAGACATACGCAAAGCGAATCCTTGAGTGTGTCCGAATTGAAGGCGTAGACGTTCGACCCGGGAGTTGTTTATTCGAAGTAGGTTAGTCAAACTGACAAGGCACACTGGGCTGCGGGGCTCCGCTCGATGTTGTCGAGACAATGCGAACATAAGGAAGAGTTGGCATGACGAAGAAAGAGAATTCAGGAATTCCTGCGGGGTGGATCGGTGGCTTCGCTGAGTCGGACGAGAGATTCGCTTATCCGACGCGCGATTTGGGTTCGCTGGACATGTACAAGAACATGGATAACATCGGCTTACTTCAGCGTCAACAGGCCATCCTCTGGCCGGAGTTCAGCTGGCAGACCCAGCCCGACGCCGGTGACCCGAAGCGGTGCTTTCAAATGTTCGCACCAGACATCTCACGTATTGGCTACACCGAGCAAGGGCGGGTGTACTCGATCATCTGCCCGCAACAGGGAATCGGGTCACCTTCACTCGGTACTATCAATGTGGAAATTACGGTGACGGGCCAGCGGGGTTGGGTCGATGAGGACACGCGGGCGCTGGCCTGCGACATGTCAGTAGAGGTGAGAATCTGGTTTGGGCACGGCCACCACGAAAACACTGTGGTCAAGTCGCTTTGGAAGTTGATCGATCATTTGGGCCACGACTTCCCGATCAGCAAAGACAAAGCGGTCGTGGTCAGCACCCACGAGCCGGGACACCCTGACCAACCCATCTTCCAAATGTCGAAAGGCGAGAATCCCCACTTCGACGCGCCCGAATTCGCCCGCCATCCCAACGAGTCCTGGTCGGTCGGGCACCTTGAGGCCGAGGTCGGTGGCATCAAGCAATCGGGCAGCCCGGTGGTCGAAGAATTCAGTCGACTACTCATCGAGCTCTTGAACATGAATAGCGGCAACATGTTGAAGGAGGGCAACGTCTTGACGTGGAACGTATGGGTAAACCATCCAGAGCTCGTTGACCAAGAAGAGTGGCAAGAGCATGCCGAGAGGTGGCGCAAGTCGATCGACATTAATCACAACAGTCCTGAACGTTGGGTTTCGCCCCCTCGCTTTCACGATGGGAGCTTGATCCCTGTGCCCAAGAATCTCGTAGCTCTCGAAGTCGCCAAGATCCACGAATTCAGAGGACGTCTTGTTTAGGAAGCATCCCTAAACGGGTCCGGTTTGCGTCAGAAGGTGATCGCGGATCTTCCACCGGAGGTGGCCGGAATGTCCGTTCGGTTTCCAAAAGGCCGCAACGTCTTTTGGTTTCAGGTCTGGTGTGGCGTGTTCGTAAGGGGTGCCCTAGGCTCACGACACCGTTGTTCTCGTAGCGGCCCTCCAGATCAACGTCCACAACTACACCGGGGAGTCCCATGTCGCATGTCGCTGAATTCACCCTCAACGTAAAACCAGGTCACTATCAGGATGTTGTCGACTTGTACTCACAGTTCGCCCACGATTATTTGGCGATAGACCCTCACCTGGTAAGCGTCCACATCGTCGGCGACCCTGCGGCAGGCATTGTTCGAGGCATTGGAGTTTTTGATACAGAGGAAGCAGCCGCAGAAGTCAACAGCGACATTATTTTTGCAACCTTTAACGACGCCATAGCTCCGCTCATCAGTGTTCCCCCGAGTCGGGTCGTCCTCGACTTGCTGCATGCCTGGAGTCGCTGACACTTACCGACCTACCGTGCGCTTGAGCGCGGAGGGGGTTCCATAGAGCGAGCCCGTTCGTGGACGCTAGACACCCCCGCTCCCAGGTCGGCGTTGCGGGGCCGGCCACCCACAGCCTTAGAGTCGCGGGAACCTCTCTGCCTGGTCCGCTGACCGCTCCATGATGAGGACGCTGGTGCCGCCCATCACCAGGCCCCCACCAGGGCAGCCCCCTGGCCCCGTGAGCGGCAGCAACGTGAGATTTCCGCGCAAGCATCGGAAGAACCGAAGCTATCGCTTGCTGCCGGTATTGCGTGCCGGTGATCGCCTATCCGTAGGTACCGCTTGCTAACTCATAGTCTCGATAGTTGCTTGCTTCTATGGCAGCGTCAGATTCAGACTCAGCGAAAGCGGTGGCTGGAGAAGCCCATTGGTCGTCACCAGCGGCAGCGCTCGTTTCACTTGTTGAAGTAGTCAATGAATCCTGAGGAAGCTGGGCACGATCGGTAATGGGATGACGCCTCGCCCTAGAGATCAATGTCAGAACTGTGGAGATGATGGAAAGCGTGGCGACGGGAAATCCAACAAAAATCGCCAAAAGTGAAGCAAAGATGTGTGCCCCCTCGCTGTCAGTTTGAAAGAGCAGCAAAGTGACCACAGAAACGACAATCAGTGCCAGCCAAAGAATCTTCGTGGTGCGTTGAATCACTTGCAACCCCCGCTCATGCTGGTTAATTGATGCGCGTAGGAATGACCAAGTTGCGACAGCAGCATCTGGTTGCCACGCTCGGTCTACCTGAACTTGCGGCGTTCGTCGTACACCCCAAGGCGCGACGGCCGATTCGGCTTTTTTGCTAACGTTTTTGCTAACGAGGACCACGTTCTGAGGCAGTTTGGGACTGTCCGCGCGTGTCCACTTCGGTTCTGCGGATGAGCGATTCCACGAGGAGAACAGTCCACTTACGGGACCATCAGTCCACGCATGTCTGAGGGCTCCGAAGACTCATAATCTGGTGGTCGTCGGTTCGAGCCCGACCCGCCCCACTTCTTAGGGGGACCCCGTGGGGTCTGTCTGGGAACGGACAAAACAGACGTCGGGGGTGCGACAAAACTGGTGAGTTTGTTTCACTTTTGGGTCCCTGTGCCACGAATGGGCGGCGGCGACGTATTTTCTTCTGGTTGCTTCATCGTCCGTTCGAACTTTGGGAGTTGAGTGTTGGTGAAGAGGTCTTCGGGTCGCCTTGGGGCAGCCGTTAGTGCGGTTGCGCTACTGGCGGGTGGCTTGGTGGGAGTCGCCGCACCCGCGCAGGGTGTCCAAAAGTGCAACGATGGGACGTTCTCCCAGACAGAGCCGGGCACGAAGGGTGCATGTTCACGTCATGGCGGCGTTGACCGTTCGTGGACGCCGCTGGAAACTACAGACAGTGACGAAGACCCGTCGTCCGATGGAGGAACTCAGGGGTCGGAGCCGGTGCAGAAGAACCCGCCGCCGCCACCGTGCTGGAGTGCGGAAGCGTTGAATAACTGCCCGGTGGGTGGAGCCCTGCGTTTCGCAGCTCCTAAGTACGCGATGGTAGGTGTTCCAATGACGATGTACGCGTACGCCTCGTGGCGTCCTGACGCTAACTCGCCTGCTCAGCCGACGAACGGCACCGCGGTCATTCGTGTGGATGGTGAGGACTACTCGGGTGTGGAGTTCAAGAATGGCATTGCGGAGTGGCGTTTCATTCCTGAGACAGAGGGTGTGAAGGAGTTCACCGCAAGCGGCGTTGTCTCGTCTGGCTTGTCTGGCGCGAACGCTTACATCGACACCGTTGAGGCCCGCACGTACGTATTGGAGTATGACCCCGCCGCCTATGCCAAGGCCCTCAAGAAGAAAGCTGTCGACGTACGCGACACCTACGTCATCACGGACCCGAACCAAGCGCGCTCGTACTTGCAGGACCGCTACGAATGGAGCGTCTCCGAAAAGTCTGATGACGTGTGCGCGGTGTATGAAACGAAGAAGGGCGCCGTGAAGGCCAAGTTCAACGGTGAAGGTAAGTGCACCGTTATCTGGATGGACAAAGAGTCCGAAGAAGAAGGTAAGTACACGTTCATCGCGAAGAAGTAGGCCGAGCTGCCCGGCCGCCCGCGGGGGAGAGTGCCGGGTGCCAGACGCGGAGCGGTCGCCCCACACCCACGGGGTGGCCGCTTCTTTCTTCTGCGTCACTTCAAGCAACGGACTGCTGTTCCCTGGGTCGATGTTTTTCGAGTGTTACGGTCGAAGGGTCAATAGCCCGTTGGCAGGCCGTGACTTGGACAGACTCTTTGGTAGTCGTCGGTTCGAGCCCGACCCGCCCCACCACTATTTGTCCCGTAAAACGGTCCCCTCTTCGCTTCGCGCTCAAGTGAAGGCGCCGGCTTTCTAACGAATGTGCTGGAGACTCTGAGTTGCCCACGGGCGCATGGGCGGAGCACCAATTCCGCGCCAAGCTTGTGTGCTTTCATGGGATCTATATGCGTAGTTCTCAAGTCTTTGTCACCGTGCTGTGTATGTCAGGCCTCGCGCTGGCAGCGTGCTCGTCGCAAGAGGCTGCCCCGGAGCCATCTGCGTCACCGACAGTCGCGCCGTCGGAGTCCATGTCACCGTCCGCCACTCCCAGCCCGGAACCTACGCCGTCGTTGCCTGTAAAGCCTTTGCGTGAGGTGACATTCGCGCCGGTGGATCCAGGGATGCTGGGTATGCACGTGGCGGGGGCGCAGGAGGGTGATTGGCCTTCGGATGCGGTGCCGGTGGAGTCGTTGCGGTTGTGGGATACCGGGACGTCGTGGTTGCAGATCGAGGCGACGCGTGGTCGTTACGAGTGGGGCTCGCTGGACACGGCGCTGGAGACTGCCGCGGATGCGGGGGTGACCGACGTGTTGATGGTGCTCGGGCCCACGCCGGTATGGAACGCGAGTTCTTTGAAGGGCGTTCAGTATCCGGTGGCGGGGGCCGCTTCGGAGCCCAAGTCCGTGCAGGCGTGGGATGTCTTCGTTACGGCGGTGGTGGATCGATACGCGGGACAGATCACGGCGTACCAGATCTGGAACGAGGCGTCGTTGAAGATGTTCTGGCAGGGAAGCCCGGAGCAGATGGCCGATCTGACCGAGCGTGCGTACCGGATCATCAAGGAACGTGACCCCCAGGCGTTGGTAGTGGGCGCGAGCACCACGGTGCGGCTGCTCGGAGCCTTCGAACGGTTCTTCCCGGCGTATGTGGAGGAATTGTCTGCCAGGGATTGGCCGGTTGATGCGTTGGCGGTGCACTCCTACCCCAGCGGGGCCCAAGGGCCGCTGGATCGAGCGCGCAACCTTCGCCTGGTCCGGCACACGCTCGATCGACTGAATGCACCGGCGGTGCCGGTGTGGGACACGGAGTTGAACTACGGGCTCGCCGGTCCAGGAGATGTGCCGCGCGGTGAAATTGTTGGTGACCAAGCAACCAGCTGGGTGGTGCGGACGTATCTGGACTCGATGCGCTTCGGGGTTGGTCGCACGTATTTCTATATCTGGACCCCCGAGCCATATGAGCTGCTCGGGATGCAGATGACCAACGATTCCGGAGCCGCGGCGGGGCTGCGGGTGGTCTCGGACTGGCTGGTCGGCGGCGAGTGGGGCGGGTGCGAAATCTCCGGCTTGGTCAACACCTGCGTGGTGCGCAAAGACGGCGAGGTCAGTGAGTTGCTGTGGGCGGACGTTGGTGAGGGTCAGGTGACCGGGTTGCCCGAGGGTGCGGAAGCGTGCACGGCGCTGGGCGCCTGTCAGGTGGTCGGCGAAGACGGAAGCATCGTTGTCGACGACGTGCCGGTGCGTGTTTTCCCAGCCCGTGATGTCGTGGAGGTCGGCTCCTAGTTCCGGCCTTGGACCGAGCGACTGCTGCCGCAGTCTTGGCTGAGCGACTGGTTGGCCCTGCGCCCTCGAGAGCACGGAGTTGATGCTCGGCCTCTCAGGTTAAATCGGTCGCTGACTTCTTCGGCAGCGCGAACCACAGTGCGATCGCCGACAACGGCAGGAAGATCAGGTTGCCGATCGCACCGGGCGGGGGTGCGTCCACCACAAACGGCTTGAACTCCCCGACAGCCCACCGGCCTCCCCAATCCAGGACCTGCAGCAGCAGGGCGAGCGGCACGAGGGACCGGTACTTCGTGATGATGACCCAGGCAATCAGTGCCAGGAGTAGTTGCTCCCATCCCCATTGGGCGAACAGTGCGATGACGTTATCGCCACCTTCGACGTCGACATCGATGCCGGCGATGGAGTTCGCGCCGCCGTCGGGAGCGAAAATGTGGACCAGGCTGCGCGCCGTGCTCAACGCGGTGATGAACACCAAGAACCAGAACGAGAACCGCGATCCCCGGTAGTCGGCGTTCAGTGGCGGGAACAGATAACGGAAATCGCGCACCAACGCAGTGTAAGAGCCGTTGATGTGGTGGACGTCGGTTGCTCGCGTGGCCCCCGGGCCGAGCGGCCGGAGCCGCAGTCCTGGCTCGCCGCCTAGGGTTGGGCCGTGCGGCGCGTCGTGATCTTGGGCAGTACCGGCTCCATTGGGACGCAAGCGCTCGACGTCATCCGCCGCAACCCCGAACGCTTCACGGTCGTCGGGTTGGCGGCCTCGGGTGCTCGAGGGGAACTGCTGCTCGAGCAGGTGCGCGAATTCCAGCCGTCGGTGGTGGCGGTGTCTGCCTCCTCGGCTGTTGCGGACCTGCAATTGGGTATCTACGCCTGGGCTCAAGACAACGGTTACGCAGCCGGCGACGCCGCTATTCCCGAGATCATCGCCGGGCCGAAGGCAGTGATCGATATCGCCGGGGTCGAGTGCGATGTCGTCGTGAATGGTCTCGCCGGTGCCGCCGGGCTGGAGCCAACCCTTGCCGCGCTGCGCAGCGGGTCGGTTGTCGCCCTAGCGAACAAGGAGTCATTGATCATCGGCGGTGACCTCGTCCGTGGGGTGGCGAGCGCCGACCAGATCGTTCCGGTGGATTCCGAGCACTCGGCGATCGCGCAGTGCCTTGCCGCCGGTGCTCGCAATGACGTGCGCCGGTTGATCCTGACTGCCTCCGGTGGGCCGTTTCGTGGATGGTCGTCCGCGGACCTGGAGATGGTGACTGCTGAGCAAGCGTTGGCGCATCCCACCTGGGACATGGGTCCGCTGGTGACGATCAACTCCGCCACCTTGATGAACAAAGGGTTAGAGGTCATCGAGGCTCACCTGCTGTTCGACGTGGACTTCTCGGACATCTCCGTGGTGGTGCATCCACAATCGATCGTGCATTCGATGGTGGAGTTCGTCGACGGATCGACGATCGCGCAAGTGTCCCCACCCGACATGCGGCTGCCGATCGCGCTGGGTCTGGATTGGCCGAACCGAGTGGCCGGCGCCGCGCCTGCGTGCTCGTGGGAGCAGGCGACCTCGTGGGAGTTCTTCCCGCTGGATGAGGACGCGTTCCCGGCGGTGAGTCTGGCCCGGCGCGCCGGGGAGGCCGGCGGGACGGCGCCGGCGGTGTTGAACGGCGCCAACGAGGTGTGTGTCGAGGCGTTCCTTCAGGGGCGCTTGCCCTTCACCGGGATCGTCTCGACGGTGTCGAATCTGGTCAATGAGCACCTCGATTTGGGGTGGATAGCGGGGGAGAAGGTGAGCGTGGCCGACGTCCTGGATGCCGATCGGTGGGCGCGCTCGC
>WLWH01001865.1_pt1 | contig 12799 bp, 29 predicted proteins | sample 6712741 | NCBI WGS metagenome assembly WLWH01 (sample SAMN12718694, study PRJNA515312) | sponge metagenome | isolation source: marine sponge | host: Mycale hentscheli | place: New Zealand: South Island, Marlborough, Capsize Point | collected 2003-05-01 | reverse complement strand
AAATGAAACACTTAAAGGAAAACAATGAAACGTATCTGCAACACTTACGAAAGGCAATGTCTATATCTGGCCTTATGTTGGTTGGGAGCGTTGGTGCTTTCGCTCACAGCATTGCACCATTTATGGCAGTAAATACAGCCACTAAAGTATGCAGTAAAGTTAGAGATAAACTAGAACATAGGAGGTGTGTATGTGGGAAAACATAACAAAAACTTGGAACGCATTAGACCGAAGGATCAAGATTGTAATCGTAATCGTAGCAGGATTGGCTATCTTGTCCGCAATCTTTGGATCGCCATCGCCATCAGTGCCAGTACAGTAGGTTGTCAGAGCCTAAAGGAATCGACAGTAGTAGCAACAGGGTCGGCAATAGGTGCGGGTGTTGGGACTGCGATCAGTGGGGGTGTAGGTGCGCCGATACTGGGAGCCATGACGGGTGCCTTTGTGACCGATGTAGCGACGGAGGTTTTGACAACAAACCAAGAGACTCAGACTATTATCAAGGCGCCTGATAATTTCTTTACATTACTACATAAAATAGTGGAGATAGGTGGATGGACTTTAATGTTAATCTTCGTAGTACCGATGGTTCTAGGGTGGATACTACCAAGCCCAACGAAACTGAACAGAAAGAATTAGTAATAGTAGAGTGGCGTGACATAATATCTACATCAGGGTGGGAGCAAGAACCAACTTGCCCCACCTTTTTTAATGTTGGTTGGTTAGTCAGAGAGGATAAGGATGTTATTGTTTTGGCAACCACCAAAGACCTTGATGATTTTACAGGAGAGTCATCTGATCCCCCTCCTGTTTACTATGGGTTTCATTCTTTTCCTCGTGGAGCCGTTGTTTCTGTTCGGCCTGTTTCATCTTAGCGTAAGTGTCTAGGTTCATGCCTTCGTTACGCAAGAAAACTTGATCCCAAGTTCTCCATTTGTTATCACTGCACTGCACTGTTTCGTGTTGATGAACCCAACACCATCTAGCAAAGTAATACCTTCTATCTTCTGCCCATTTTTCTTCTTGTTCTTTAGATGGGTTTAACATTCTTAGGGTACGGTGAAACTTTATATCTTAATGCTTTTCTTGCTAACTTTTTAAATCTTTTGTCGCCAACAAAATGTACATAGCGATGCTTGATTGATCTAAGTCTGTATCCAACATCATCACCATGCTCCTCTTCCATTTGCTTGTAAGTCTTACCCCTGAATGTAGTGTGATGCAAGTGGGGTCTTGACTTTAAATATATTTCTTTTATAGGTTTTGTTTGACCAGTATAGGTAAAGTTAGTTGCTTGATAGACTATACCTAAGTGATCCTGCGCTCCGTCTGCATAACTTACTACAATTTTATTGCCTAACTTCTTAAGGGTTTGTCCTACTAACTGGGATGCCTCGTTTTTTCTATTGTACTTTAGAACTAATCTATTTAATTCTATAACATCTTTCTTAAACTCTTCGCCGCATACACCCTTGAGCAATGTATGTGATGGCGGTATACCGTAAGTACATACCCCAACTAACTCTCCATCTTTAAACATACCAAAAGACTTTTGTATTGATGGCATCCTGTGTGCATAGTGAACATCAAGTATTAAAGGTTTAGTGTCCTGATAGTTAATCTCTTCAATCGTGTAGCCTGATTCCATCAGTGTTGACTGTTCCGCAGGAATAATCTCGAAGATATTGTGTTGGTATTTTTGCAAACAAATCATCTCTTCCATTCCTTGTTTTAAGTTTAAAGAAGTCATCCTCATCTACACTGCATTTTAACTTTAGATCACCGTAAATGTCAACTGGATTTACTAAAATAAAATCATCATCAGTTTCAAATGCAATCATTCTGTCAACCTTTGTTGGCACACCCCATCCAATATTACCCGCTACATTTTTAAACTCGTAATAGTGTATTGTAGAATCAACATTTGCATCCCTTCTGTTATTTTTCTTTTTACCTTTTACGTCAATCTTTCCTTCCTTGCAAAGTATATCCCAGTGTTCATTCCTATCTTCTGATCTTGTTGCTCGTCGGATAAAAGAATCCCCAATCATTTCTATGAATCTGTCTTCAGTAATAAGACCTTTTTCATAAAAACTTTGCCATTTATTTTTCATTTATCCAATCCTGTATCCTATCATTTAACTCCTCCTTAGTTTTAACAAACACGTTATCAACGTGCATATAAGTTTGTGCATCAGTGCTTGCTAGAAAGTGCCATCCTTGTGCGGTGTTTGATCTTTCTACCCTGTACTTTCCTACCCTACCCAAGTTAAATGCACTACCCCTACCCCACTCAATGCTTGACATCTGGGCCTCTTGATTCTGGTGTAAACCCTACAACATTTTCACCATCATGTTGTCTTAGCATACGCTTTAAAGCCCTCCACATATACTCATGCCCTGCATACTCTGCCTGTTGAGCGCAACCCTCAAGTAAAGATTCCATCTCTTCAACGTCAAACAGTTCGTGATCCATGCCGTCTTGGGTTAACTCTAATGCAGAATCAAAATGAAAAACAATCATTGCAGGTATACTCATTTTATATTTTTCAACCTCTGCTTTAAAGTTTTAGCCGCCAAAAACGCTTGAAAGTTTTCTTCGATTTCTGTTGACCTGACTGCTTCAAATTTTCCCGTAGCCTTATCGCATCTAAGTATGTATGTAGCATCCACTGGAATTCCATGTATATCTTCGATGGCTTTGGCATATGCCGCAACCTGTAAATAATATTCTGGGTAAACCCTCTTACTTGTTTTCCAATCGATAACACAATACTCTCCATTAATAATAGCCCTAGCATCAACTGTTCCCGCATATTTATATTTCCTGTGATATATTTTTTCTTCAGATGATTTCCATTCAACTACATTTTCCCCAACCCAATCTTGAAAAGCATGAATAGCATTAACAGCCTCTTCTTGCTTTGGCATCTTGGGTATTTCACCTTCTGCTATCTTCCAATTAATTGCGGCTTCCACCCACTCATGCGTAAGGCTACCTATGTTTAAGGCATCTCGTGACACTCCCCTATAAGCACCCTTCATGCCTTTGATTAAAGGTTCCAATGCCATTCGAGATTTGTAGATGTTAGTCTTTTTAGATGATGCTTCTTGGTCGAAGAAGAAGTTCTTCTCCAACCAATCACCACCCACCTTTAAAGCCCAAGGTACAAGAGCAGGTTTAGAAATGATGTCTAATATTTTAGTAGCATTAGGCACCACCTCTTTACCCACCTTGTATGAATGAAGTTTGCTATCGAATAACATCTCAACAACTTCTCCATCATGGTACTCTATCTTCATTAGAAAGGAACTTCTGTTGAAGAAGATTTACTGGCGTTAGATTTACCAGACCCATTCATGGGTGGTTCCATCCTACCAGAGAAACGAAGTTTACCAGACTCTTTAGCCCACAAAGATACACGCATCTTGGTTCCGTTAATAAGAGCATACCCTGTAATATCTGGGCGGTTCTCATTACCTTCCTTATCGTTTATAAACAGCGATACATCTCCATCTTTTTCTTGATAATCACTCATAAGAGTTTCCTATATTAAGTTATTGTTAAATCTTCGATTGGCTTGCTCAGTTCTCCAGACTTCAATACGAAGTTCCAGTGACTTGAGTTCCCATCTTAGACGCTCTTCGTTTTCAATCGCAACCGCTACACCTTCAATTGTTTTTGCAACCTGCGGTTGTGTTGAAACCCAATTCTCTTTGTCGGCTACCGTCTTGCCTACCGCTGTAGCATACAACAAAGACCTTTGAGTCTTTTTAAACTCCGTTAACTGATATGTTTCGGCTTTGGCCTTTGCATATTTAGGAGCAATTTCTTCTATCTTGTCCAGATATTCTTCTATCATATTTCTATTATACCTTGATTAAATGCTGTGTCAAGTGTTCTGAGAATAAAATATCCCTGCCAATCCATAAACTCTGCGTCACCTGAGTGCATCTTATTGTGACAAGTAAAACACATTGGCATTGTCAACCAATCACTAGCCTTGTAGCCCATGCCCCCAGACAGCGGGGACATTCTACCTTTTAAATGATGAGCGACTACCGTACCATCTCTTGCTTCACAACCACTGCAAGGTAGGGTAGCCACCCATTCTGTATAAGCCTTACTCTTGATCCGTTTTGCCATAAAAAGTTGGACTCCTAGTGTTTTTCTTTTGTTCTTCAATTAATATGTTAGCATACTCAATGATCTTTGCCAAGTCTGACAAAGGTTCACCTTTCTTATCCCATCTACTAGCGTATTTTACTATGTTAGCAGAACAAAAGTCAAGCCTATTTGCAATAATATATTCAATAGGTTGAATCCTCATTATGTAATGCGAAGGTTTCATTTTTATTTTCCGTCAGATACTACTTGCTCAATCAATTGATACACTATTTCCTGAAGGTCTTTAACCTTTTCTTCAAGAGTATCAATACGCTTTTGCATTTCTAACTTATGGATTCCTTCTTTCGGGTAAGAGTATCCATCTAAGTTTGCTCCGCTCATATACCACATACCCCGCTTAAGCATTGCTCTTCTGAATTATCCTCGTAGATCACACCACGTTTAGCGTTAGCCTCTTCATAAGGTACAGATGTTATGGGTTGTCCACCCCTAGCACTATCTGGGTACACTGTTAAACCTCTTAACCCACTAGCGTAATCACTAATGATTTTAGCAAACGACTTTATCTTATCTTCATTGTTAAGATCACTGCCCCATGCAGGAAGGTTTAGCGTGGAACTAATAGCATGGTCTACATACTTCTGCAACCCATGTTGAAACTTAATTCTACGTTCTGGATCAGCGGCAAGATCAACAGCAGATTCAATTTTATCTGGGTCAATACCAGAATCAATTAATCCTTGCGCTGTACCGTCAACGACAAACTGATGTTTCCATTTTGTTCCATCCGAAAGGTAACGTCTGCGGTATGCGACTGCGTATATTGGTTCCACCCCAGAAGTAGTCCCTGCGAGGATAGAGATTGTTCCTGTTGGAGCAATTGCTCTGTAGCCTTTAGGACGGTTGAGAAAAAGTCTGTCGCAGTGTTCGTCTGCCGCTTTTTTACTTTCTGTTTCATAAACTTTCATCCATTGTTTCAGTTCATCCACCATCTCATATTTGTATCCACGTTTCAGCAACCACTCGTGCATACCCATCAACCCTAAACCAATACGACTATTCTTCTGCCTTGTCTCACTTACTTTTTCGTAGGGTACTTGCGCCCTGATAAGCCCACAAACAAGGAACTTACTAGCAACAGTAACAACATCACGAAACTCATCAATGCTGTCAATGTTAGCCATATTAATAGACCCAAGATTACAAACGTCGCTATCATCTTCGCTAGTAATTTCTGTGCAAGCGTTACGAAGCGTTTCATTTTGTTTGTCTCCAAAGTTAAATGAGAATCCGGGCTCTCCTGTCATCAATGCCTGAGTTACATTCTTTAAAAACGTAGGATCAAGATGTCGTTTGTCAGTGTTTAGCCATGCGTCATCGTAGTTCAAACTGATATTCATCATATCCAAAGGGGCATGAGCATTAAAGTCTTTTTCTTTTGCCGCCTTTACTTCATCACTCCAGTTCTTGATAGTTAATAAGTCGTGAGAATCCTCATGCTTCCAGTTCATACAGCCATACATAGCACTGCGCCTACTGCCTCCCTGCATTACGTTGCGTCCAATCTCATTGGTTGCTAACAGCCAAGGAATTGGCCCGCTAGATACACCGCCAGTCTTGGATAGCGTCCTACCTTTAGGTCTAAAGTTTGTAACATCAATGCCGATGCCACCACCAGTCATTAAGCAAGACCCTGCTCGTTTCCAAAGGTCTGCCCATTCTTCTCTGGTATCTTCTTCTGCTTTTAAAAGGTAGCAATTATTATAGAACCTTGCTTCCCTACCTGCATACCACAAGTAGCGACCTCCGGGCAAGAACTTAAAGTTAGCAATGTCTTGGGCAAGTTTATCCTGATCTGATTTATCCATCAGATTATTTTTCTTACCATCCATTGTACCGCATACACTGTTGACTACATTGTGCGCCTTGTCACTCCATGTCTCATACGCATTACTAGCATACTTCTGTTTAAAGATTGTCTCGCCTAGTTCGGTTCTAAATTTCATAGTGATGCCTCATATTCTTTACGCCATTTCTCAATCTCTTTACCATGCCTTTCTTCCATAAGTTTATCATAACCTTCTGGCGTAGCCCATGATGCAGGGTTTCTATTTGAATCAAATGCTGAAGGGTAATACAAGTACCGCCCGATACCCCACAATACAGCCGCTCGTTTAAGTGCGTCACTGATACCGCCCTTGTCTCCCTCGATATTAGTGTCACCCGCACCATCAGATTTAGTAACCCACTTGCCACCTATAAGGCAAGACAGTTTACAAATCATCCTACCCCCAATATGCTCGTAGTGCGCTTGCCACCCGCCAACATCAAAGACTTCATCAAGTCTGTTCATTACCTGACGTGCATCAATGTAGACTAACTCTTTACCACCTGCACCTTTGCGCCAGTGATGCTGTGCAAAAGGTTTCTTTAACTCTATCTGTATATGTTTCATTCTTTTTCCTTTACTGGTGTTTCGTGATATGAACCATCGTCATCATACCACCCATGATATGTTGTGTCAACCACCCTTCGCCTTGTAATTATATAAGGGTTATCCTTTGTGCCTTCACCCTTAACTTCTTGATCCCTTATATCCCTGAGTTTTATTGGAGAAAAAAATTCATCCATAAAAGTTCGAGGAGTCCAATCACTATAACTTGTTTTCATTTTGTTTCCTTATAAAGTGTTTAGCATCTACGATTGCTAAAGGTTCCTGCCTGTTACGTTTAATGATAAGCAAGGGTTCGTAGCCCCCTGCATTTGATTGCGCTTGCTTCCAAGCGTCCCACAAATTAAGTCGCTCGACGTTCTTGCATTCGATAGAGTATGGGAATAACTCTCTTGCTTTGGGCGACAGCATAACATCTTCGCCTTGTGCGCCCATGCTTCTCGAATGAACGTCATCATCATCCAGTTTGAATATCTCAATTAGCGAGTCCCTTACCCACTGCTGTAACCTTCTCCCTTTTGCTTTTCCTGATGATGTTTTCATTTGCAAATTCTTTTAATCCACCTGTTTCTAGTTTACCCGCAGGGCCACCCTTTGCGGGGGTTGGTAGTATACCTTTGGGATGTAAGCCCTGATTGTAATAATTCAGTGACGCCATGTCAAGTTTTAAATCCAAGTCTAGTTCTGCCCCATCAAAATGTCTCGCTTTACATAGGCTCATATAAGCATCCGCATGAGGGTCATCATACAGTCTACCCAGAATGATTACGTTATCCGCCCTGTTAGTAATGTCGGCACTACCCGCTACACTCCATTTGTCTAGCCTATCCTTGACGCTACCGCCTTTACGAGCATGAGCAACCAAGATGATATGGATTCCCAAGTGTCTGGCTGTATTGGCGATAGACTGCACGACTTGCTTCTGACCATTCCAGTCATCACTGTTCAGGCTCATTGTCATCAGCGAATCAATCAAGACTATATCAATATCAAGATTGTCTTTTGCATACCGCATAACTGACAGCAATGCTTTAGGCGTGATAGTTCCATGTTGGTCATAGAACCATAACTTATCCTTTGCCCACTTGGTAAACTCAAGACCCGCATCTATATCGGGTTTGTTTTGTAGCGATGCCTGTCTCCACATTCTAGCCAGTTGAGACTTGGGTGACATTTCCAGTGAGATTGACAGACATTTCTTTCCCTGATCCATAGCAGACAAGAGTATCTGACTGGCGAATAAAGATTTACCCGCCCCATTGATCCCTGCTAATACTGTAACTTCTTCATCGCGCAGTCTAAACTTGTCATCAAACTGGGACAGCGGTAGTTTTGTTCCCGACATTGCTTCATCGAGATTAAAGAAGTCAAGAGTTTCCTGAGTAAAATCATTTGATGGTCTTATCTTGCGCTCGACCGCAGTTAAGTTTTCGTATTTTTTGAGGTCTTCGTTTGTGATTTCCATATTCTAGTTCCGTATCTCCAGTTACCACCATGACGGTAGTATTGATCGAAAGGTTTACCACCTGCATTATAGAACTGATCCCAGTTCTGCCCCTGTACATGAGGTCTAATGGATGCAGACTCAACCCTTAATGGTTTGTTATGGTCATTATCCATAAATTTTGTAGCAACTTTCCCTGACAACCGCTGTAGTCTACCATAAATTGCCCATGCTTCCAAGAGTATTTTGTTAGAAACATTGCTTGACCTTGATAAAATGTTAAGACATTTAACAGCACTGTTGAGCAGGGTATCTGAGTTTACCTCAGACTGATGGCGAAGATTCGCCACCAATCTTTTGGGTACATTTCTCAGAATCTTTATCGCTCTTTCTTCTACTCTTCCCATTGCCGTCTAGTGTCCTGATCTTCTGCTTTAGCCATGTCTCTTTCCTGAAGTATGAATACTCCATGCGTCACGATAGCATCCAACTGAGCCTCGCTAATGGGTATGCCATTGCCGTTGATCTCAAGGCAGATAGAGTCATCGCCGCCCTCATAAAGATCAATTCGATTGACCGTACCAACAGTCAAGTATTCATCCAAGAGTTTGTTGGCCTCGACTCTGATATCCCGCAGGTATTCATCATGGTCAACTTGGTCATCGCATAAATTCATTTTATTCACCGTAGTTTGTGTAGTAATAATCTTCCAATTCATCCTGACTAATGCTATCAGATATCAGTTCCTCGATCAAGTCAATCTTTGCCTGATCCAGATACTTATACATGGGACTTGATAACTCATTGACCATTTCCCATTTGATATCTTCGTGATTGTCTTTATTCAAATTAAAATTCCAGAAACTCATTTTTCTTTCCTTATATTTTAGTAGTTTTATTAAGATACACCATTCTACCACACTTTTTATGATTGCGAACATAAAATCCTAAAGTTCCAGTCGGGTCTTGCTTAATGAAACCAATTTGACGTTTATGTTTTTGAGGGGTCAAAAGAACTTCATCACTTTTACCGCAAGGACAGGCCCAAACGTGTCTAGTGTAGGTTCGGGTCTTGTATTTAGTAACATCGTAATCATGGCATCTTGATGCATCGTGTCCTAACGCCTTGCACACTGACTTCCATAGTTTTCCATGCGACCTTGCAGTGGGGTCAATTTTGTAGGTAATAAGGTGAGCCATTTCATGCTTGATTGTGCTACGTTCTGACTCGATGAATTTGTCAAGATGATCCATCATCATTTCGCCATTGAGCCTAATCTTCCATTCCCTGCAATGCGCCCATCCTGCATATGTACCTTTAACATCGTAGGTAACATCGGGAATTTTAATATGTGGCAGATTGTACTTTTCCCTACCTATTTTTACACACTTTAAAAGTTCACTTAAAACTCTATCGTTTGTTTCAAAAGATATTTGTTTCATTTCCTTTTCTCTTTTTTGAGTGAGATAATATTATACCACACAAATGAGATAAGTCCATGCCTAAATGCGACATGAACTTATCTGATTGCGACTAATCTATTTTAGACCATGCGTTACAATTAACCCCATTATCCCTTAAAAAATTTGCGTATGCTATAGCACCATTAAGTTTTGCATACTCACTTTGAGTTCTATTTCCGCTAGGATTCCAGATATCGTACCCACCATTCCACGCTTTTTGATCCACAATCCCTGCTTTTTTTAATTGTCTGGCAAAAGACTGGGTAGCAGGTTTAATTTTTACCCCTGCAAATCCGCATGGGAAATCGTCACCATGTTCTTCTAGATATTTAGCCGTCGCTTTTTGTGCAAGTTCTACCGCTTCATTGTGAATTCTGATTGCTTCTGATTGTTTCATTGCCTTATCCCTTTGGTTAAAATTTTGCTAATGGTGAGACTAAACCAACATTTAATTTTTCTCTTATTTCTGAATAACTTTTAATTTCTTTTTCAAAATTCCAGTTATGTTTTTCTTTCATTTCTGCGACGCGTTTATCCATTTCTTTTACAGCAATTAACAGATAATTAATTTCGTCTTTATCTAAATCAATTTGCATTTTTCTGTCTCGTTTGTTTCAGTGATTGCGACTATAAAACAGGTAAATTCTGTTGTCAACAATTATTTTAAGAAAAGTAGCAATTAATTATCTTTTCCCTGGCTTTCCCTTTATTATCAATGACTTACCTTAAAAGATAATATTAACAGGAAGTTTTTTCTTTTTTTTATTTAATCTGTGGTACAATCCATAGTTGAGCGGGTCAAGACTCATTAAATTATAGGGCCGATTATCCCTAAATCTTGCCAAAAGTAATTACTTATATGGGCGCTTATAGACGGCGTTGGAAACAGGCACAAACTGACATTCTTTGAATGGGGTCACTGGTTTCGTAGCCAGTAAAAATAAATACACCTGACAAACCATATATTTTAAACCTTCGGGGGTTAACAATAACCCATACCGAATTATGACTGGGGTCAGTACGGTCTAAATGACAATTATAAATTGAACGATAGGCAGAACCTATCAATCATTCTGGGGTAGTTCTGGGCTATCAAACGATAGTTTATATCTATCACTGGATTAACTGGCCTTAAGAGAACGAACTGGATGACCTATAGAGTAATAGGCCAAGGCTATGAGTAGCGATAAAGAAACAAAATTGAAGCGGCGTAACCTAGTAGCCAAACATTCCCACAAATTTAACAAGGGATATACGCATAAAACAAAGGTTGCCTATAATCGCAAATCTAAGGCCCTACAGCGCGATCTAAACGATACCCTAGGGGATAACCCTATGGATTGATATTCACGCCATACAGCGCGAATAGGGGCCTTGTAGCGCGTTTAAATAGCGTTATCAGTAGACATAAAAAAAGCGGGAATTAACCCGCTAAAAAAACCCTTTAAGGTTTTTATTCTAAGTTACTTTAAACCCCAAGCGATAAATAAATATTCAGGGGTGCCAAGTCTATATGATCCGTAGTCACTAGGTGAATCGCTATGTCTTACTATTAGGCTATCCCCGCAAGCGTAAACGTCTGATAGTTTTTTATCTACTTTATCAGTAGTAATAAATTTACACTTGTCGCAGTCGTGTTTGAAGATTGGATTTTCCATTATTTCACCGCCTCGACTATAACGTTGGTTCCATTGTGCTTATAGCACATAAGGCAATCCATACATTTTTTACCAGTACAGTTTTGATTAATCCCTGAATCCTTATTGACGTTATTAAATACCTTATCAAATCCTCTGGGTACGCCAATAACCTTATCAATTCGAGGATTGGAGAATATCAATATTAGATTGACGGGAACGTCCTCAATTTGACGCACAATTGACGCGCGTTTAGTCCACAGGGTAAACGTGCAGTGAGGATTCTTTTTCGCAATGTTAATGATGTTTTTATAGTGATTAAGGTTTATTAATTCACCATGTCCATTAAAACGAAAATAGGCTTGATTGATTATCGGCAACAAATCCCAATCAATTAAATCCTTCATTAATTCGCTGTTATGTTGGAATGCGGGAACGCATGATTTTCTAAACGTGGTTAGCATTTTATGCGAATAACATTTTCCGCATATGGTATCAGTAGACTTTTGACGGATGCAAAAATCGTTTGTCGTGGTATCGGTATTAATCGCGCCAATTCCCTGAAGTTTACCGCTCATTTTACTAATTTTAATTTGTTGGATCATTGTTCTACCCTTTGTCTACAACGTGAAAAATAAACTCGCCCTTTACAATTTCCTTTTGTTCTGGCGTTAATTGTACCCCATAATGCTCGCCAAATACTCTAACAACTGAGTCCGCCAGACTAACCATATCATTTTTATTTAATCCCGCTCTAATCATTCTTTCGGCATAATTTGCGGTAAAATCATTCGCCTTGTTTTTGAAATCTTGCATTATTTTTATTCCATTAGGTTGGTTTCACCCAAAAGGCCCGCATATAGCGGGCCAGAAGGGTTAATTAAAAGGTTAGTTTAAAACTGGCACCAATGCGGCTCTTTATAGAAAAACTCGCTTTCGCTTTCTTCTGGAGAGCATTCTACTAGCCATTTATTCTGACGATTGGCCCAGTCTTTCGCGTCCGCAAGTTTATCAAAATATTTGTATTCTTCTAATACACCATATTGATATTCGCGCAATTCCCAATCCCCCGTAGGATTACGCAAAATAATAAATACTAATTCCCAGTCTTTATTTTCTGCATAATGATTGAGTCCGCCAGTCGTTTTATAAGTTTTGAATTTTAACATTAGATAATCCCCGTAAATTTAAATATACCAAACGCAACACCAAACCAAATAGCCAACAAATTTAACATAATTAAATCCATACTCATTTTATTTATTCCTCTTCAGTTAGTGCAACAATATAAAAAAGATTGGGCCATGTTGGAGATTCCTTATAAGTGTAAAAACTTTCGTCCGCTTCGTGTTGGTTTAAACTCAAATCTCTAACAATAGATTGCGCCCTTGATTCGTTTACTTTACCGTAATAATTTAAAATTCTCATTGTTTCCTTCATTGTTTTAATTCCATTGTTGTTGTTACCCAAAAACCCCGCAAAAGCGGGGTCTGTAGGGTTAATTGAAAGGTTAGTTTATGGCGCGTAATCCATTGTAGCGGTTTCTACTATTCGTGTCGTAAACTCATTCCCGCTATAATCACAGACAACATATTCAGGCTCGTTACCATACACAAAATATATTCTACCCTCTGAATGGTCGCCGTCGAATATGGTTAAGGTATCCCCCTCAT
>WLWH01001863.1_pt1 | contig 12810 bp, 20 predicted proteins | sample 6712741 | NCBI WGS metagenome assembly WLWH01 (sample SAMN12718694, study PRJNA515312) | sponge metagenome | isolation source: marine sponge | host: Mycale hentscheli | place: New Zealand: South Island, Marlborough, Capsize Point | collected 2003-05-01 | reverse complement strand
ATCATCAGCTATCATCTAGGTTTAAAAGCTGAGAGATAACTTTCTCGTTGAAATGTTTTTCTTGTACTTCCCAGAACAAACTAAGGAACACATCCCTAGCAGAAGCGTCTATGAACGGACACTTCTCAGGGTGGTTAACAATAAGGTTGGTAGCCCACCGCCAATCTGCGCGGGAGGAATTCTTTTCCATAGAGTATGCGTCTAGCGACTTAATAAACTCTTCAGGGTGACTGCGCACCCGCGCCAGTAATAGTTTCACGCCTTTGTTCATTTGCGTTCTCCGTTATTAAATCTAACATTATTGCAAGTTGGGGTATGCTAGATTCATTAATTACACAAGATAAGCCACCTGCTACTTTAATAGCTGCAAGCTCTCGTTCTTGTAATGGGGTAGGTTTATTGCTACCGGCTTTACACTCAATGCCTATGAATTGCCCATGCAGGCAGCACACAATGTCTGGCACACCGCTGCGCCCCATACCATAACTGGCAGGGAAAAAGTAATAAGCGCCACGTTCTTTTAATAAACGCACCACGTTATTCTTAACTTTCTTTTCAGGAGTTAAAGCCATTCAGGAAGAATAGCCCATAGGTTGGACTTTGTAAAGACATAAAAAACCCCGCACTGGGCGGGGTTAGTCGTGAGGGTATAAGAATCTTATAAGGTCAGGATTTATTTTTGTTTCTAACTTGTAACCATCCTCGTTTATAAGACGCGTACTTACTTGCGTTCATTGTCGGGTCTCGCTTGCGTACCTCTGCTAGAGTAGGACAAGACCCATCATCCTTTTGTTTCTTCATCATTGTTCTCCTTTTGTTTTGGCGAAATACTTTTTGTCAAGGTCATAGCACATACTTTCTAAAGTAGCGTACATTTCATGCTCAATGAAACTTTTACATTGCTCGTGAGTTGCCGGTTTTTCGTATCCATAATTATGCGAAATAGCTTTTCTCACCTCTTTGTTTAAATCAAAAGTTATTCTAACTTTCATCGTCGTTCTCCTCTTTAAGCTTCTTAAAAATATCTTCGCACTCATAACAAACATTAGGTCTTGCACACCACCCACTATGTATATCAGGGATGCACTTTGCACGTTCTTCAGCGTGGAATTGTTTTTGCCGTTCCACACCACTCCAACCTGTTATGCCTGACTCTATGAACAAGTGATACATTTCTCTTTTTGTTAAATGCTTAACCTCGTCCCAGTTGAAGAGGCGCTTTTCAGTCTTACTGTTAAGCCTCATCATTGTCGTTCTCCTTTTGTTGTTGCCCTGGTTGGAATTTATTGTGCGCTAAGTCATTGATTTTATTTACATGGCTTACAAGGGCAGCGCGAACCGCCCCCGTATAGTTGTCGTGCTGTTTAAAATGTTCTACCACATACGCGGGTAAGCGCACGTTTATTTTTACCATAGCTTTACTCGTCATTTTGTTTCTCCTTACAAACAAAAAAGTAATTTTTGCTCACCCGATAGCCTACGTCTTTTACGAACCCACCATTGTCTAGCAGTTTCAACATGCCTACATAAGCACGAAACTCCAAAGGTACAGTGTCGTATGTCTTTGGCTTCCTCCGGTTATGAGCAAAGTCTTTGACCCCACACCCCCCGCTACTGACCCATATACCATAGCCATGTTTAGGGAGCGTGCTGTTGTGGCCTTCCATAGAGTTTCCCACATCAATTACTGTCTTATGGATACTCTGCTTTGCGTAGCGCTTCCTTAGTTCACCTACCGCCTTCCTATAAAAACTAGGCCAAGGGTCATCCCACACTTTGTCCAGTATTTCAGGAAGCATTTCTATTATTGCGCTCTTTATTGTTTCTTGCTTGCAGATACTCTTAAACCTGAAGTCTATGTCTATACTTTCGTTTACCATTTTAGACTGCATAGCTAGTATCTTGCCTTCATTAGCCGCGTGTTCGTCCATTAGTACACTCCTACCACTCAAATTCTTCGATGATTGAATCTACGTTACGCTTCAATGCTTCTCGTGTTGAAGGAGAATCTTTTAGTGCATCGATGTCTGCGTATTGCATAGTGCGTTCAAGCTGCTTCCGTGCACGCTCTAGTTCAGGGTCACCCGTTATGTTTAAGTGAGAGAGCAAAGCACATAACTCCAGAGGATTACTAATGAAAGAGTCATGCCACCTCTTCTTCTTATCATCTTCATTCTCTGTCAGCTTCTTACTCATATCCGCGCACATACTATGCAACCTATCCCACGCTTCTTGCATGGCTTCTTTGAGACGCGTGTTTACCCTGTCATCACATGACTCTTGCATCTCTGCCAGTTCTTCCGCAGGGACATCTACCATGAAATGCCCAGACTTAGGCACAGGCGTAGTATTAAAATGCCACCCATACTTAGCTCTTACTTCTTCAGCATCGGGGTAATCATCAGGGTTGTACAAGTCGCCTAAGTGGTAACGCGCAGTTTGTTTACAGGTTTCGTAACCTTGCGCTACAGTATCAACGCTATTCCAGAAGTGGGTGCGCTTCTGGTTGATTTGTTTTTTGTAGTCTAGGTACATGCTAGTAGGTACAAAACGTGGCCCCCGATCTTGCCAAGGCAAAGTTTGTTTTGTGTTCCACGTTCTAACCTGTGCGGCAAAGTCTGATAAGTCTTTGACTAGGGATGTACCCGCCATCAAGTTCTTGTGAAACTTTCCTGACTTATGCCCTGCTCTGCTATCGTGCAATATCTGGTCAGTTTTAATCCTGTCCAGTTTGTTTGCTGTCCATGTAGAAATGTTTAGTTCTACTAATACTGCTCTACTGTGAATACTCATATCGTTCTCCTGATTGTATAAGAATCTTATAGGTTCTTAAGCTTGTGGTTGTTACACTCTTCGTACTTCTCGTTTTTGTTACGTGCCGGTTTAAATGTTTCCCTGGCCTCAAACACAGTTTCAAAATGCACGTACTTCAACACCGCATCTATTTTCTTTCTTACGGTAGCGGGAGTTGTCGGCGCTTGGTGGATGATGAAATGTGCAGCCGCAGCCCAACCCTCTCGTCCTGCCCACATTCTAGTATGTAGTACCTCCACAGAAGTTATTGCATCCATCTCTGCAAACAGGGCTTCGTGCTGTTTCATTTTGTGTTTTGTCTCATCAGTAGCCCACTGGGGAGCGTTCCTGAAACGTGCCATCTCAGTCCAAGTACTGTTATCAATTAGTTTTGCTAACCCCAAACAGTATTTGGTAAAAGGTTCAACCTCCTTGCGGCGCATACCCATAACTCCGCGTCTCAAGTAGTACCCATACTGTTTGGGTTTATTAGCAAACTCCCACTTCTGCTCTTCCTTGTCCCAACGTAACTGCAATGGGACACTCCCGTCCAACCTGACCGCTTCATTCCCTGCCACTGTTACTTCCGTCTTCCCATCACGCGTGCGTATATCAATAGAACCTTGCCATCCCGGTGATAATATTTTGTCAGCGAAGTCGTGCGTCGAGTTGGTGGCATACCCATTTGTGTAAAACCAAACTTCTCCAGTTTCCCAGAAAGTAACCACATCAGTATCGTAGAGACGGCACGCTACTACGTTCACTCCATTTACTTTAGTAGTCAGTATCTCCATGTGCTTCTTGCGTCTACCATTCGCAGTCTTACAGATAGGGCGTACTTCGGGCCAACTACCTCTGATAGGTTTTATACTTTTGTAATGTTCTAGCGCGTCTTCATACGTGCATAGAAAAGGTAAGTCTGTCATCTGTCCAAACATATCGTTCTCCTGAGTGTATAAGTTTCTTATAGTGTCGCTTAACTTTCTTTGTTTTGGCCTAACAACTTAGCTACGCGGTAGCCTTGATCCGTTATGGTATCTAGGTTCATACGCACGCTTTCAGCTCCCTCATCCCACACATGGTAGGTAACCTCTTTAGTCTTTCGGTTTGTGTACTCTTCAAACCTCTCGGCACTCTTCACCTTAGTGAGTAGCTCCATTGCATCTTCCAAGTCCAACACGTATTCCTTCCATCCTAGTTTTATTATCCCTTTCATTAGTCATCCTCCACTTGAATTGATTTGCCTACCGGTGCAACGATAGGGTTTGAGTTTGTAATTACCCACAGTAACGGTGCGTCCCACGTACCCCATGCTCCCACTTCACCGTCCGTTGCCATGATGATGCAATCGGGTTTGATGTTGTGCTCACTCAAGTAATCAGAAACACACGTTGGGTCAGTGCCGCCACCACCTGACGGATTGAGCGTCATGTCGGCCTTGTCCAACTCTTTACTGGTATATATCTCATGCCGTTCAACCTCTCCATCCCAATCAATGAAATGGATACGCTCAATCTGCACAAGCTTTGCCAAGGCTATGACCTCTGAGGTTACCCTCGTCAGTCTGTTCTTCCATTGCATAGACCCCGATGTATCGCGTGCATACACCACCTCGTTGATACCTTCCCCCTTGCGTGAAGGTAAGATAATGTTCTGAGGTAGGTATCGCCTGTTGGGTCGTGACCATGTGCTCTTGGTTTTCTTTCTCACGCTGCTAGACCAGAACACCTTAAGCTCTTGCTCCCATGCAATTTTGGGTGCTACCAACGCATTGAGTCCAAGCACATCAGTGCCACCGCCTTTACCGTGTTGGCGTGCCGCGTATGTGCCCTGTCTTATGGCGTGGTCAATGTCCCTCTTTTGTTGTGCAGTCTCAGTAGGGTTTTGGTTCGCACCCTCCCAGTCATGCTCATCGAAAGATTGCATATCACCTTCACCTTCACCTTCACCTTCACCTTCACCACCTTGGCCTTGTCCCTCCTCTTGCTTCTTGTGGTAGAGGTCATAGAAGATACGCTTGATATCCCATCCTATGTATTTCGGGTCGTAGAGTATGAGTAACTTCCCGTCATCACCGTATGGAAACTCGGTGACCTCGTTGTTAGGGTCTGCCTCTTGTATCTTGGCATTGTTCCAATAGTCACACGCGTGGTTGGCAATCTTCTGATCCTTCTCATATAGCCTATGGTAGATACACAAGTGCCGCCCTGCTTTGTGTAGGTTTTCATGCACGATAGTAAATGCAACAACCTTGTCACTCCAATGCTCTATCCAAGCACGCCCGTACTTCTCATCTACCCCGTTGGTACACGCTGTCGGTATATCATCGACAATCTCATGCTTGCCATACATCAATAGACCCGTCAGTTGTACAAACTGAGTGCTACGCATAACGCCTAGCCTGATAGCTGTAAACCTACGCTCTGTGGTTAGTCTAGCCATTACAGTATGTCCTCATTTTCTTCTAGCCATTTGCAGTAGCGGTCATCAGTGAAAGCAATGTTCTGCTTTTCTTCTGAGTGTGCGATGTTGAGGCAGTACACACATGCCCATTCAGGGTCTGGAATACGATCCACATAGTCCATTAACGTACTGAAGTTGTCCTTGGTAGTGCGACTAACCAACCCGTACACAAGTACGGCCAGTGCGCCTACTTCAGTAGGTAGTGGGGCATTGTGTGGATCATTCACAATAGTCTGAAACTTAGGCATCTTGTCTTGGTAATGAAGAAAAGACATTACGCTCTCACCAAATGGCCTACCGCCCGCACCACATAAAGCACTAAGCAATGCCTCGTCATCGTCTATAGCTTCACGTTGATCCATCAGCCTAGACGATATTTCAAACACACGCGGCGACACCACGTTGCGATTGGGTTTGGTTGGGTCTAGGTTGAATTCGTTGACGTTGCCATCAACGTAAGAGTCAAGCGCGTATGGGTAACGATCCACCCACGCACGCATGGTAGGGTTGATGTTGTTCTGCGCTGCCCACCTCAACCATTCCTCTGCGTTGGGCTTGCGTATAATCAACTCCACTATGCGTTGGCGCGTATGCTCTGCTAGTTGATCGCCTACACCATCGGAGTCTAGGTTACTGGTAGCAAAGATAATGCTACCTTCGGGCACGGCTATATCACCCAGTCGTGGGTTATCTACCTCCAACATAGGGTGAAGCATATTCATCTCTTCTTCACCCGCTTTGAGTAGCTCGTCTAGGGTTATGATAACGGGTTCGCCTAGCTGTAGTTTGAACCGCGCATTGTGATACCAGTTGATTGTCCCATCGTCATGGTTGGGCACAGGTATTGCCAAGTCACCCAGTGATAGGTTAGCGCAGTCAATGATTGCTTCGGGGTAACCTAGTAGGCGCTTGAGTGCTTTACGAATTGCGCTTTTACCAACTCCAGGTTCGCCACGTAGTAAGTATCTTACGTTTGGCACGTTGGCTATTAGCTTTACTGCGCCTGCTAGTGAAGTGTAAAGGGGCTTGTTTTGATCTTCTGACATTCTCGTTCTCCTGATTGTATAAGTTTCTTATGTGGTCGTGAGACTCACTGTTTAATTATCAGACTACTTTCCCAGTAGTCACGTAGTTGCTGCTTGGTCTTGGCCATGCCGTTGTATCCTTCATCGTGCACGCTTGTACCTTTTACATAGCACCCAAAGTCATGGTGCGTACCACGCGACATATACTTCCGTTCACACATAGAGACGCATGACATACCGCCTCTACTCATGGAGTCTATGTAGTAGCGTGCTCCTTCTCTGTTATACACAACATCTCCATTCTTTACTGGCTTGTCATTGGTCTTGCGCAATACCACAAGCCCTACTTTCGGTGTGGGTTTACTCTGCATCCTATCTTGCTTGTTCACCCACTCCCGCAGGGTATCAGGGTCATACTCTGCAAGTAGATCGCTCAACTCCTTATCCTTACTCATATCGCTCTCCTAGTTAGTTTGGTCTACGTAATTGGTTGGTTAATCTTCGGCCTCCTGACCATTCATTCTTGTACTTCTTAACCAACAACTCATACGTCTCGTTGGCAGACTTGTACAATTCCCTTAGTGCTACGCGCAGGTACTCAACCTGCTCAGGCGTTATGTCATTGTGCAGCAATGCGTTTCTAACTTTCTTATCATAGTAACTAAGCGCGGAAAGCTGCTTGTTCCACTCGCGTATTGCTTCATGCACTTGGTACTTGCGATGCCGTATTGGTTTACGTATAGCCATGTTCTACCCCTCTAGTTGCAGCATTACGCCAGTGAAAAAATAAAACATAGCAAGCGTACCAACAACACCACAAATGAATCCCGATACTTTTAGTACAGCCACCCACCAAGGTAATCGGTCATCGGCCCACGTGTATTGGTTATGTGGGTCGTGTATGTTTAAGTGTTCCTTATCCATTGTCGTCCTCCTCTATGTCATAAAATTCCAACCGTTCTTTCTTATGGTCGTAGTCCTCTGGTTCACCATCAACTACATAGATTTTTACAACATCTTGATCATAGTGTAGGCGTGACTTGGTTTTATTAATTACCTCAGTCGAATGATTACTTTTGAAGATTTCAAACCTTGCACCTTGTGGGCCTGTTATCCAACTATGGTAATAGACTCGTGGTAACTGGGCATTGTCGTCCTCCTCTATATAGTCCACCTCAATATCAAACGCGAAACTTTGAGCGGTTATCCCTTGCTCATTAAGTTTTTCTATAATTAACTCGCTGAGATAATCCGTTTCTTGTTTAGTAAAATCACCAATCTTTATTGTTTTATCTTTCATTGTCGTTCTCCTTGATTTCCTCCAGTTCAGACTTTTTGAATTCGAGTCTGTTGTCATCAAATTCGCTCTCTTCATCTTCAATGACTACTAGGTCGCCCCAATCTTCAACCACTGTGCCTGTAATCTCTTGGTCAATAACCTTTACCTTATCGCCCACTTTAACCATCATCGTTCTCCTTAACCTAGATAGTCTAGGTTGTTCGCTTGGGGTTGAGTTGCTTGAGTTCTTCGGGTAGTAGCAGCATGTAATTGCTTTTGTTTAGGGGTGCTACAGTATGCTTAGTCTGTCGCGCTGCTTGTTCACCGCACGTTAGACAAGTGAGCTTGCCTAATAGGTAGCGTGCGGGTGAGTAGGGTTTATCACATTGTATACATCGAGCCATACCGTTCTCCTGAGTGTATAAGTTTCTTATGTGGTCGTGATGTATGATTTTATGTTCGTCATGGTATAAGAATCTTATAGGTTGACGACGTTGCTTGTTTCCCAGACATAAAATCATTGTAACATTGTACTACGTTTTTGTCGGAATTACAAACGAGGTGCTGAGAGGTTTCGTAATGTTATACAAACGGGGGTAATGTTGTACCGGCGTTAAGTGGGTGTGTAACAGCGTAGTACATATTAAACTATAGATAACGTGGGGGGTGTGGGGGTGTTTGTTTTATATTGTTATACTGTTACGTAAATTTAAATAAAAGGCAGCGTTTTTTTCTTTTTGTGCGCATTACGCGTAAGAGCCTAAATAAAGACTCTTAAATCCATTTAGTCATTTTAACGCGTAACATTCGTAACAATGTGTTTTGTCTAAGCATATCAATAGCTTACAGCATAACAGAGCGTGTAACATTACAAGAAATACGTATCATTGTAGTACGTTTTAATTTTTATCCTAGCACCGCTTGGATACTATCATCATGGTTGAAAGCTACCCGTAGCCTACAGCCCAGTAAATGCAAGGGCCGCGCACCACCTAGATTACTATCATCAGCCAGAGGCTGATTAAAAGTCGGCACCCTATAAGAATCTTATAGGCTCAAAATAAAATAATTATTTGTCTACGCATATCCGAGTATATATAAGGGAGGTATGTATACTGTCCGAACTGGCCCAAATTCCGTGCGCAGCCAGAGCACATTTCGGAGATTATAAAGATGGATATACTTAATAAATTAACTTCAACAGGCCCTAGCGAGATCGACGTTCAGAGCGCCGTTATCAGTACTGAGACATTCGCGAAGTATGCAGACGCACCAGTCGATGTCATTAAAGCCGATATTGAGGATATGCACATAACTGCAATCGTCACAGCCGCGTGCGGGACGGAGAGGGCCAAGAGCGGGGCGACCAGAACGACAGCGATTAAGGTCAATATGGAAATAGGCGCAGATTACCCCGACTGGTATAACTCAGTATCCACTGACAAAAAGGGCACAGCGGGTGCCGCTTTTGAACCATTGAGAAAAGCTATAGTTAAGACCGCGAGAGATCGTAATCACTCTAACCCTGCACAATTTGTTAAGGAGGTTAAGAACGCGGGGCGCATACTGGCCGAAGGAGTGCCAGAGACTAAACCAAACGGCGGCAACCCAAGCAGAGAACGACATCCCTTCGAGCGGGGCGAAAAGGAATTGATCCCATTAATCAATGCGTGGGCTGAGTGCAGCGAAGCAAAACTCGGAGTATATAGAGAGCAGTACAAGATGTCAGAAGATGATATCGAGAACCTATCTGGAGCGGGTGAGTTTCTTAAGATGGCACTGGAGAAAATCGGACGACCTTATAAAGCAAAGGAAACGTCATAACCATTAACCCCAGAGGCCCAGACAATCTGGGCCTCATTACTGGAGAACATTAGAATGAGAATGAACCCACACAATGCGTGCTATACCAAGAAACGAAAGTCTGAAGCTTTGAAGGCTAACGATAAAAGATTAAGAGATAACCCACGTTGGCCAGCCCCAAAGACCCCACCAAAAAAAGCTTAACCAACCAACCAACCAACCAAGCCCCAGTTATACTGGGGTTTTTTTTGTCCTGAAAAAAATTTCCTCGCTTCGCTCGGTCTAATGACTCGACAAGTCGAGGGTACTCTTTATTCGCTTCGCTCAGTCTAATGAGGGTACCCCTGGGGTACCCCCCTTTTTCAGTTATCCAGTAGCTGGCCACCTCTACTTACTAATATGCTCAAAATATGAAACACTCTGACAACTCCTAAAAGCTAACTCTAATAAAATCAATGACTTACAACACACTAAATATAGGGTGGTCGCAAGACGTACCCCCACCCCCTTTTTCCTACACCCGTCCGGTTCGCACCCCACCCCTTCCCACATAGAAACACCCCCCTTTGGAGTCCCATACCACCCCTTGAATACAGGGGGTATACCTGTGATACACTTCGCAAAACCGGTATTGGATACCTGCGCCATGTCTGTAGTACAGATAGAACCTACAAAGGATCATCCCGTCCCCTATGATTTAGCAGAGGAGAAACCTGCGACTCTTCTGGAAGAGATAGCGGTAGCTGGAAACACAGCAGAGTTACAAGAATCACTTGGCGCACCTTTGGACGTTACGGAGGGGGATGCTGAACGCGAAAAGGAATTACTCCGCGCAGTAGCGGAAGCAAAGAAACCTTCAAACCTTACAAACCAGACCACAGCATTTGCTGCGGCTGCATTCTTACGCACATATGGCCAGCAGCTTGCTATGGATGCAGCAGAGGCCAGGGCTGCTATAACAAATAAGTTGATGGAGATAGCTGACTGCGGTGACCCGCGTTACGAGCTAAAGGCTTTAGAGCTTCTTGGTAAGCACAGTGATATAGGTATCTTCACAGAACGAAGGGAGATTACTATTAACTACAAGAGTCCAGAGGAGCTGGAGAAGGCAATTAAGGAGAAGGTTAAGAACCTCCTTAACGCTACTGTAGTAGATGTAATGCCTATAGACGAAGAGTTCGGTAGGTTAAACCATCAGAAGATGCGTGAGGAATTAGACGAAGAATTAGGGGTTATAGAGCTAGATGACAAATAGTTCTGCCTCGCCTTTTAGAGATATTAACTTGAGGGATATACCCTCAATACTTCCGCTGCTTTCCCAACCAGAGCAGGAAAGGTTACTAGCGGAGTTAGAACACCTAGCAAAGTTAAAGCAAAAGAAGAAAGCAGAAACGAAGTTCATTGAGTTTGTAAAACAAATGTGGCCTACGTTTATTAGCGGGAAACATCATGGCAAGATGGCTGAAGCGTTTGAGCGTGTGGCTCGTGGTGAGTGTAAGCGTCTCATTGTTAATATGCCTCCTCGTCATACTAAGTCTGAGTTTGCTAGTTACTTATTACCTGCGTGGTTTCTGGGGCAGTATCCGCACAAGAAAGTCATCCAGACCTCGCATACCGCAGAACTTGCGGTAGGGTTTGGTCGTAAGGTTAGGAACTTGGTAGACCAGGATGCGTACCATGCCATCTTCCCTGATTTACACCTATCGGTAGACAGTAAGGCAGCAGGACGCTGGAACACCAGTAAAGGCGGGGATTACTTTGCGATTGGTGTGGGCGGTGCGGTTACTGGTAAGGGCGCGGACTTATTGATTATTGATGACCCGCACTCGGAACAAGAAGCAGCACTGGCTGAGATAAACCCGGACATCTACGACAAGACTTACGAGTGGTACACATCAGGGCCACGGCAAAGACTCCAGCCTGGTGGGGCTATCGTGGTGGTAATGACCCGATGGAGCCTGCGTGACCTGACTGCTAAAGTGTTGAAAGCGGCAGCGGAGCGTGGTGGGGATGAGTGGGAAGTCATTGAATTTCCTGCACTTATGCCTAGTGGGAATCCGCTGTGGCCTGAGTTTTGGGAACGCAAAGAGTTGGAGTCCCTACGGGAAGAACTACCAAACTCCAAGTGGATGGCGCAGTACCAGCAGAACCCGACATCCGAAACGTCGGCTATTGTGAAACGTGAGTGGTGGAACGAGTGGGAAGAGGAAGAACCTCCAGCCTGTGAGTTTTTACTGATGGCTTGGGATACGGCGTTTGAGAAGAACAACCGCGCTGACTACTCAGCCTGTACTACCTGGGGAGTGTTCTACCAGGCTGATGATGCAGGGATAGAGCAAGCTAACTTGATATTGCTCAATGCGTTTAGGGACAGGATGGAGTTCCCGTCACTGAAGAAAGCGGCTATTGAACAGTACACGGAGTGGCAACCGGATACGTTGATTGTGGAGAAAAAGGCATCAGGCTCTCCGTTGATCTATGAGCTACGAGCAATGGGTATACCCGTGCAGGAGTTTACGCCTACAAAAGGGAACGATAAGATAACGCGGTTAAACGCAGTGTCTGATCTGTTTGCCTCTGGTATGGTATGGGCACCCAACCGGCGCTGGGCTGAAGAGGTTATTGATGAGGTTGCAGCGTTCCCTTCAGGGGAGCATGATGACTATGTGGACTCTGTGTCACTGGCACTGATGCGGTATAGGAAGGGTGGGTTCATACGGCTACCTTCAGATGAAGCAGAAGAAATAGAATACTTTAAGCAGCGTAGGGGCGGGTATTACTAGTGTTAGACCAAACGTCAAGAGACTGGATAACCAAGAACTTACCGTTGTTTAGCAGTGAAGTGAAGCAACAAGCATTGGGTAGACTAGCTACTTGCAAAGGTTGCCCGGAGCTTACGCCTAAACTTAATAGGTGCAAACAATGCGGGTGCTTGATGCCCGCTAAAGTATTCTTCAAAAAGGCAAGCTGTCCGTTAAACAAATGGGGCGTGATGGAAGGAATATAATTATGGCTATTGAGAAAAGTTTATTTGCAGCCCCCTTGGGCGAAGAAGTTGATGTAGTGGAGCAGTTAGAAATTGCTATCGAACCAGAGATAACGACTCTGGAAGACGGCGGCGTAGAGATAACACTGGTTCCAGACATGGAAGACTCGGACATTGCCAATGCACCGTTTGAAGCAAACCTGGCAGAATACCTAGATGACGGTCAACTAAATGAGTTGTCAGGTGATTTGGTAGGTGCGGTGGACGGGGACATAGGGTCACGCCGTGACTGGGCTGAGACTTATGTAAAAGGTTTAGAGGTTTTAGGGTTTAGTTATGAAGACAGGACTGAGCCTTGGGAAAATGCCTGTGGTGTGTATAGCACAGTACTAGCAGAAGCAGCGATAAGATTCCAAGCAGAAGCCATGAGTGAGACATTCCCAGCGGCTGGCCCTGTGAAA
>WLWH01001862.1_pt1 | contig 12822 bp, 20 predicted proteins | sample 6712741 | NCBI WGS metagenome assembly WLWH01 (sample SAMN12718694, study PRJNA515312) | sponge metagenome | isolation source: marine sponge | host: Mycale hentscheli | place: New Zealand: South Island, Marlborough, Capsize Point | collected 2003-05-01 | reverse complement strand
AAAGACACTGTTATAAGTGAATCTACTGGTGCAGTAACACGAGGTCCTTTGCGTATATCTGATAAGACCGTTGTTGATCCTGCCTCTTCTACTATAGAGGCTGTTAAAAAAGTAACCGACAAGTTAGGACTTCGCTCTAAAACATGGGCTGCTGAAAATGTAGATGAAGTTAATGCTCGTAAGCTAGTAGACAGTGACGGTCAAACTATGCGTACTATGGCGACAACTATTCAAACTTTAGATAACGCTTCAGGAAAGTCAGGATCTTTGGCGCGTTTAGATAAATGGTTTGAGTCCACAGAAGCAGGTCAAAGGGCTAAAAAGTTTTTAGCCGATGCAGGTAAGACAGGAAAGTACGGTGTTGTTGACGATGCTGTTACAAGACAAGCTACTTTTAACAAAGCTTATAACATCATACGTTACGAAGCACCTACAGAGTTTAGAAAGACATTTGATGCGCTAAATACTGAGTTACGTAAAGTAAAAGACTTGGATCCCGGTAACATAGCTACTGGTGATTACATGCCTCTTCATATTAAAAGAGGAATAGAAGCGGCTAACAGAACAGGAGATTATAAGTCTCCCGTTGCTTCTGTTTTAGAATACGTAGAAGATGTTAGGGTAGCGCATACTTTAGCTAAAAACTACGGGGTAGATATAAGAAAGTTACGCCCTGTTAACAGTGCTAACGATCTTAAAAATATGGCTACTAAGTTAGAAAAGCAAGGTGTCTCTGAAAAAGAAATATCAAAACAAATTTCAAAGCTAATTAGTGAAATACCTCGATCAAACACAGAGGCTGTTATTAACGCTATCTACAAAAAAAGCGATAATCTTTCAGAAGCACAAAAAGCAAACCTAAAAGATATTCTTACTACTACTTTTATTAACGGTAGAAAATCTGCTAACCAAGGTCTAGATGCTTTGCGTGTTGTAGTCTCTACGTCACAGCTTGCAAAACTTTCTAACGCTATTCTTAACTTGTCTGAAGTAGGTATTGCGGCAACTAACTTTGGAATGGTCAATGCTCTTAAGGCTTTACCCGGCTCTGTTCGATCTATGCTTTTAACAGACGGTGACAAGATAGTAGATGATTTTGGTAACACGCTCAGAGCTGCTGATTTGGGAATTGTAAACCAGTTCTTAGGGGAAATAAAACAAGCTAAGGGTGGTAATATAGATAAGATTGCTGACAAGCTTTTTCAAATCTCTGGTGTACGAAAAATTAACCGCTTAGGTCAAGAGGTAGCAATCAACGCTGCTCTTAACAAGGCGCGATCATTAGCCAAGAAAGGCAAGCTATCAGACTTTAAAGCAGCAAAAGGATTAGATCCTTCAGAAATTAAAATAATTGAAGATCAACTGAAAAAGAAAAACATTCGTCATCCTCTTGTAAAAGATCTTATCTTCAGAGAACTAACAGACGTTGCTCCAGTTTCTAGAGTGTCTATGCCTAAAGCATTTAACGAACACCCTAACGGAAGAGTTTTCTACAGTATGCTTTCGTTCATGATACAACAACAAAACTTGCTTAGAGAAAACGTAGGCAGGAATGTTGTTAAGGCTTACAAGGAAGGTCTTAATACTAAGAAAGGCAGAGGGCATTTAAAAGACGCGACTGATTATGGACTACGTTATACAATTCTAACGGCAGGTTTATCAGGATTCTTTGACGACGGTCGTAAGATATTACGTGGCGAAGAACAAGCTGAATATGATCCCATAGAATCAACGGCTAACCAACTTGCTGGATTAGCGACATTTGGTGTGGTACAGCCTAGAGCTGCACAATATGGTCGTCCAACCTTTGATCCTCTAAACCCACCACAGCTTTCTGTTGTCAGAGATGTTGGTAGTTTAGCAGTTGAAGGTGCTATGGGAGAAGCAGATGCTGATGATGTTGGTAGAGTAATGCAAAGATGGCTCCCCATCGTCAGTACAGTAGATGATTATTTACGGTACATGGACGACGGAGAGCGTATTTTTGTAGACTAGATCTCGCAGTTGTTACCAGTACAGGCTAACGTCTGTGATCCTTCAGTCATATCAGAGTTCTCAGAGATGTTCCACTCAATAGTCTCTGGGAACTCTGTCTTCAACGTCTCATAAGTCTCTAAGTCAATAGGCTCATAAGGTGCTTGTTGATAGGTATGTTCTGAGTATGGCAAGAACGACACACCACTGATCTTATCGAACTTGTTGTACAACCACTGACCCACCTCTAAGAACTCATCGTCACGATAATAACAAGTCATTGATGGTTTGTGTTCACACCAGTAGTCCTGATAAATCTCCCATAGTTCTAACTGCTCCATAGCACCCATCTCAGAGGCCACTACAGCCCCGTCAGGAGACTTTATAGGGAAGCTGAATACCTTGGTACTGGGTGACATTACATCGTCCTCTACAGGCACTCCTGCGGCTTCTAAGACTTGGCAGAGGGGGTCTCTTGCATCTGCTCTAACTCGTCTAATGTACTGATCCGAGTATCGAGGGTGGATACCACTAGCAGAATCAACCAACTGACTAACAGTACCGGAAGGTTTAACAGCAGTAATGGCAGTGCTAGTATTAATACCAAGCTTGTTAGCCCATTCCTTGTTAGTGTTAATTGCTTCTTCCTTGAGTTCAGTAAGCCAAGTCTTGAGAACACCTTTATCTCTCCTTCCTGATAGGGTTGGATGGTCCATGATACCTGTTAGTGATACACCTAGTAACGCTTCTTCCTCAGTGTTTTTCTGCCATATCTTACGAAGATAACGGAAGTTAGTTAAGGTAGCCTGTAGAGTTCCAAGGATAGACGCAACACGTACTTTTCGTTTAAGGTCTGACAACGTATCGGTTGACCTGACAACAACTTCCGATAGATTGCAGAATTGGTTAGGTCGTAGGATGATCTCGCTACATGGATTAGTTCCAAAATCATAGGTAGCATCTCGTCGCTCGTTCTTTTCAGCTTGCTTTTGACTTGCGACTCTAGAGAACATACCTCGCTCTCCTGATCGGGACTCGTATAAACTTTTCCACTCATTTAGGAATGCCTCAAAGTCTGGCTTTTCAGTATAACATGCGCTGTTGTTGGCTAGTCCCCGTTGAGGATTATCTTGCCACCACTGGCCTGACTTGCATCGTCGGAGTCTATCGTCAGTGAGGTTAGACAGACTGATGAGAGCGGACCTGCGTACACCGCCGACGACGACGATCTGTGCAATCTTACAGCAGAGATCATGACATTCGATGGAGCTAAGTTTACGTCCAGCAGCCTCCCGAAAGACGCTGACTGTGAAGTTGAACAGATCGACAAGAGGCTCTGGACCAGATGCTCTACCTCCGAAGGTCTTAAGGGCTGCCCCTGCAAGTCGTACTCCAGACACGTCCCATTTTGGAAGTTGGCCTGAATAGAGCAAGCTAATAAGTTCCCGGTAAGCTTTAGCCCATCCAATTTTGCTATCGGCGACGTGTATAACTGAATCGGTATCATGAAATTCCTCCGCTACTTCAGGTAGTTTAGATACGTACTGTCGTTCAACAGAGAAACCTACGCCTGTACCGCACATAAGTACGTACATCATCTCGTCAAACGCTTTAGGGTGATCAATAGGTAGGTAGCTACAGTTAAAGCCAGCTACGTTGTCACGGTCAAGAGCGTCACCAGCAGTCATCAACGCTCTCATGCTAGGCATAACACCCATGTCATGAATGTCTGCAAAGATACCGTTAGCTTGTTCTAGTGTTAGCTTGCCCTTCTCAATCCAGAAGTTTAAGTAACGGTCGATTGTTTCTTCCCAAGTCTCACGGCGCTGCTCCTCTGGTAGGTAACGTGCGTAGCGGGACTTGTGAATGTATTGTTGATATGCGTCCATTAATTTAATTCCTTAATCAATCGTTCAATATACCACCGACACTTGCGTAAGTCTTCGATGGGTTTACCTTTGTAGTCGTAGCGCCAGAGGTACTTCAGTGCGTTACCCTTAAGATAACCACGAAACTCATGGTCAGGCATGGATGCCTTGATAGCTTCGATAGCCTCAACAGCACCTTTGTTGTAGTGGTCAGGCTTGGTTACAGGATCAGGTACTTCTTTAAGCTTGTCCCATTCAGAAGGACTTGCGTTGTCAATACTCATCCGTACTTCCTCCTAAGATACTGCATACTAACAGGTAGTTCATCAAAGGAGCCGTCGTCTACTTCATTGAGCATCCAGATTCCAGACCAACTACCGTTCGTTTGTGGGTTTAAGTAGTCTTCACTGTGGTTGTAGTAGATACCAGCAAACAATCCAGTGATGTTACTACCGTCTGCCTTACGTGCGTAGGCTATGTCTCTGTCTTGCACGTGTCCCATGATGCACGACATGAACTTCTTTTGCAACATGAGTTTTGCACAGGTGACTGGTCTGCCCATGACTCCGCTCGTGAAGTAGTGGCAGTACGCGATGCCGTCGATGATGATTGGTTGTAGAAAAGGGACAACCTCCCATCCTGCCTCTTCCAATAAGAAATGATCATAGCTCATAAGTCCTTCTAGTTTCGGATCAGATTCAATAGCACGTTCGATCCGCTGTTCGTGGTTACCTAACAAGAATACCATCCGTGGTGTCCATGTCTTCTTCTTGTTACTACGCAAGCGTTCCTTCTCTGCTTCGATAGGCGCTAGGAAATGCTCCATAGCGTTCTGTCCTGCTTGTATGTCTCGTGTGTACCGCCGTCCTTCAAAGGACTTTTTACCTACGTCATAGCTACTGAGACTTTCCATGTCCCAGTGATCCCCCAGATGAATGATAACGTCAGGCTTTGTTGCGGCTGCATACTTACCAGCCCAGTACAAATGATCAACACTGTTACCGGGCTTGACTTGCGTGTCAGGTATTACTAGGTGTCTCGTCATTGCTTTTTACTCCATCCGACAGGACAGGTTTCTGGTGTGTACCATGCGAAACCTTGCTTCTCTGCCCATTCTTGCATGGTGTATCGTGTCCCGTCAGCTCTACGTCTTGCTCCGGGCATTGCAGTTCTTGGGTTTTGGAAGACAAATACCAGCTCCTCCTTCTCCCCAAGGCTGCTGTTAATGTCAACATATTTCCTCGCCTCTGCGCGGTCACGGAACCTCCCTTTAGCTTCAATATATATAGTAGAATGTGTACTGTAATATACAAAGTCAGGCTCGTACGTCTTGACTTGGGTATATGTTAACTTACCAACATGGTACTCGCATCGTCTGAACTTCTGATGAAGATCATATTCAAACCAACTGTCATATCCTTTTGGGATGTTACGTTTAGTTCTCTTCTTCACTTGGTCTTTCCCATATCTGATTAGGTTCACGACGTAGCCAGAGCAGCCTAGCGTTCTCAATGACACGCTCTTCTGTCTCCAACAACTCAACGCACTTGTTGAACATCTCTATCTCTGACAGTCCTTCAAGGATCTTCTGAGACTTCTTATCACCAATACCATACACACCGACAATGTTATCAGCTTTGTCACCCATGATGATTTGACGATAGAAGAACAACAGACCTTCCTTTTCATTAACAGAAGTCAGTTGACGTTTGTTGAAGTTGTAGTGTCTGCACGGTACTTGCTGGAAGTCCTTGTCAAGACTAACAATGATGCTGTCAGGGGTAGCGGTAGCGTCGATAGCAATCAAGTCATCAGCTTCCTCGTCCTCTGTAACAACAGCATTCCAATCTTTGATAAGGTACTCACGTATAGCTTGCAAGTGTACAGGCTTTTCTTTGTCCTTACGGTTACCCTTGTAAGGCGCAGTCACAGCTATGTCGTTACGAAAGTTACCCTTTCCTGTCAGGTAGACACGGTAGTCAGGCTCGCCATCTATCATAGTGTATAGATCACTTACCAGATCAGACAAGAAACTGCCCGTAGTATAACAGGCAGTCTTGACTGACTCATCGTTGCACTTGAATGCACAACGATAAGCCACGATGTCACCGTCGATCAGGATCACAACGCTTCCGCTTCAGAGACTGAGTTGTCAGCGTATTCGATAAGATTAGTAACCTTCATCTTGATCATGGATGGTGAACGTCCTGTACCAACAGACCAGTCATAGTATCCTACAACAGCAATGGCTTCAGATCCGTTAGCGATAAGAACATCTTCAGGAATCTCAACACCGTTCTCATCCGTTAGACGCATAGGGTTGTTGCTCTTCATGGTGATAAAGAAGCCACGGTCATCACCCTTGTTGCTAGGTGCAATACCCATCTCTTCGATGGCCTCAACAGCTTTATCGCTGAGGTTACCAAGCTGAACTTGATACTTGTTACTGTACTTGTTGAGCTTGTTACGCTCACACCAGTAGACGGTACCGCGTACAGTGATGGGTGGTAGTTTGTTTGCAGACATAAGTTTCTCCTTAATGTGTCTCTGCCCAATTGTTACCTACTCTATATTCGCCGTCTAATGGACACCGTAGGTTGAGTGTCTGTCCGGCGATTCTGATAGCACGTACACCCATACGTCCAACCGTATCAGCATAGTGTGCTGGTGTTTCTATTTGCCATTCGTCATGGACGTTTGCAACAAATTTATGAGGTATGTACAGTAACTTAGCATTCAAGATTGTCAAGGCTTCCTTCATAACAATAGCCCCAGCGCCTTGCAGTAACGTATTCAATGCGGCGTGTTCTGATCTGACTCTGAGTTTTCGTCCGTCGAGTCCATCAAGGATGCCTGATACAGCCTGTCTGTGAATATCTCCTCTAACTCTTTCAAGAGACGGCGTGTTAGAAAGAAATGTTTCTTTAAGTCTGCGTCCAGTAACGCTATTTCCTCCAACGATAGCTCCGATCTTAGCATCTCCGGCTCCATACAGAAACGCATAAATGAATGTTTTCGCAAGAGGTCGCGTCTCAAGTCCAGCTGCTCGTTGATTAGCTGTATGAATATCGCCATTGAGGATTTCATTAGTATAGTTCTCGTCGTCCATGTAGTGAGCCAACATACGTAACTCTAAACCGCTGGCGTCTATACCAACCAACTTGTTACCTTCATCCACTGTCCAACATGAGCGGCACTCAGTACCGAACGGTGCAGATACTGCTGGTACTTGTGCCATGTTAGGTGATAGGTGTGTCATACGTCCTGTCACAGCTCCGTTGGTAATGACTCTGCCATGTACTCTACCATCGTCCTTGACAGCTTTCAACCATGAATCTATCTGAGCTACTCGCTTTTGTAGCATCATGTAACGTGCAACTGCTTTGGCTTCGGGCAGGTCTATACTGTCAAGTACTTTCTCATCGACAATGATGTTACCCTTCTCAGTCTTCTTAGAAAACTTAACACCAAGACCTTGCAGTCTCTCTGCTATCTGCTTACGTGAGCCGGGATTGAAGATTGTTACCTTGTCCTTCAGTCTCTTACCTGTCTTCTCAGATATACGTTCTTCAACGATAGGTGGGAAGATAGCTTGTAACTCTGACTCGATGTTGTTCATCTCAAACATAAGATCCATCATTAACTTTTCAGCGTAGGTTGTATCCAGTTTAAAGCCGTTACGTTCCTGCTCAGTTACGATCCAGCCTACACGATGTTCCAGATCAATAGACTTTTGAGAAAACTTTTCCTTCATCATCTGCAGCGATAACCACTTATGTACCCGCTCAGTTAGCTCAACGTCAGCGATACAGTACTCGATCATCTCTTCTGTTAATCCACCGTCGTAGTCGGTAAAGTCGAGCTTGCCTGTTCCTCCAAGGATTGCTCCCCAATTACGCAGTGAATGTCCTCCATCTTGGCTAGGGTTGTAGAGTCGGGAGAGGTAGAGAGTATCCACAATAAGATGCCTAGGGATGCATACGTTCCAAACACGATCAAGCACACCAACATCGAAGCCGATGAGATTATGTCCCACAATTTCTTCAGCATTGTTCAACACCTTCTTCAAAGACTCTGGTGTTGTATGTACTTGGGTACTGTTCTTCACCTTCGTAACGGCACACCAGATCGTTGAGTGATCCAAAGTAGTTTCTATGTCCAAGTAACAGGTATTCATCGTATTTCTCATTCAGTTCGTTACGTTCAGTGTCGTGGTTAAACTTCTGGTAAGTCTCCGTCAACTGTTCCTGTTCCAATATCCAAGTCCCAATCTTGCTCATGGTGTATCATCTCCTCTATGTCTGCGAGTGTTCGTAGATCAGCACGGTCAATTACATCACCGTCATCTAGACTAACAGCGAAGCATTTGTTGCACAAGTCTACAAACTCTTGGCTAACAGCGTACCGCCTTGTTGCTTCGTAATCTGTTAGCTCTACGTCACACGCTATACATCTCATTCAATAAGTTCCCCAATAAAATCATCAACCGATATTAGTTCTTCTTGTTTCATGGCGTGAAGCATACCAGATCCAAAGTTTTTAAGTGTGTTGTCTGATAATAACTGCTCACGTCTAGCAAGTCCACCTACTCTGTAGGTTGGGAAGGTTCCTATCATCAACATATACCAATCACAAGGCTTTCCTTTTTTATGTACGCCAGCAATCAAATGTCCGGTAACATACTTGGTAGCTTTAATGTCTAATGTTTTTCCCTTCACTAACAAGTCGTGGTCAGGTATTACGTCTACCTCTAGGTCAGGCCAGACATTTAAAATCTTAGCTGCTGCCATCTCAGATGCAACACCTTCAAGATCTGTTTCGTGATCTGATTGCGGTCCTTTTCTGTTGTTAGGTATGCCCATCTTTCTAGCAGACTCGAAGCGTTTCTTTGCTATGTACTCAGCAACCTTCTGTTCAGTTTCAGATAAAGTAATTTCATAATGCGACATCATTCTTTTCCTCACGTTGTGTTAGTCGTCCCGTAGCCTCGTTGTAGAAAACCTCACACGCCTTACCTGTCTTACCAGTGTACCTGTTCTTTAACACACGCAGCACGGTCGTGTTTCTAACAACGGGATCGTCACTCTGACTGTTACGTTCAGCACCGATGACGGCGTCAGAGAGCTGTGCAATCGACGCAGAGCCACGTAACATACCAAGGCTAGTGACAGCACCGTCCTCCAATTGCTTCCCTTCAGGGCGTCGTAGGTGGCTTACAAGGAACATACAAATACCCATCTCCTGTACGAACGTGCGTAGCTTAGTCATGATCATGTCCAAGGCACGTCGCTCATCACCGTTGCTCTGGTCAGAGACAAGGATAGAGACGTGATCCAGTACAATGTACCTCACTCCTAGTACCTTAACGAAGTATCTCATCCTGCCCAGTACGTTTTCTATCTCGTTACTACCGAAGTGTTCCCAGAGATAGACACGGTTCTCATAGTCCATCGTATCGTACACAAGATCAATGTCTTGATCGTCGTACTCACAGTCAGGTAGGTGTATCGGTTTGTTCAGCTCAAGACCTACGAGTCCACGCATGGTACGCTCAGGTGTCTCCTCAAGAAACATCAGACCAAGGTTGTCCTCAGACTGCGCCATGATGGAGCTAACAATCTCACGGAGGAGAGTAGACTTACCTAGTCCAGAGCCTGCACAAATAGTAACCAGCTCTGCTGTGCGTATACCGTAGAGGTGTTTGTTCAGTCCCTCGAACGGGTACTGTACCTTCGCCTTAGTCAGTGGCTTCTTAATCAGATCACGTAACTCACCAGCACCAACGATGCCTTCAGGTGTGTAAGGCTGGGCAGACCAGAACACTTTGGTGTACATCTCCGCCTGATTGTTAACAAGATAATCACACGCATCCTTGTAGCCGTTGACGTGCTTAACAATCCTTGCTTTGTTACCGAACAGATCAGCACATTCCTTCGCTGCCTTCTGTCCCGGCTCGTCAGCATCGAAACAAATAACAATGTTCTCGAAGCTGTTCAGCCAATCATAAAAGAGGCGACAGTCCTTTGCCGCCGACGTTGCACCGTTACGGACACTGACAACGGGATACTTACTACCTGTCATTTGGTGAGCCGCCAACGCATCATACTCACCTTCAACGATAGTCACATACTTACCACCTTCAGGGAACAAGTGTTGGCCATACATCCCTGCGTTCTTCCAATCTCCAACGATACTGAACCGCTTGTCAGGGTTACGAACCTTGGCAGCGATCGGCTTTGTTGGATCGTCAGGGTTATAATAACCGAATGTTGTAACTTCACCTTGCTTGAGTGCTGCGTACTTCTTCGCCGTCGTTCCTGTAATGAGACGGTCAGTAATCGTACGATACTCCGCTGTGATTAACCGATGTTCTGTCTGACTGAACGATGGCTTTGGCGCATCGCTGATAGATCCTAGCTCTCTCACGTTATCCTTCGTTGCGGCTTTGGTGTACTTGCTACAGTTAAAACAATAACTAGAGCCGTCCTCATTGTACGATAACGCATCACTGCTACCACAATCTGAACACGGCTGGTGCGTCTCAGTGAATGCCATAACGTCCTGCCCCCATGTCAGTGTAAAGCTCGTCTACTTCATCGTCATCCATTGCTTCTAACAAGTCCGAGAAGAAGTTACCTGCAATGTTCATAGCTTCAATGAGCGTTAACGTCTCAAGCTGTCGTTCAACAAGTTCACTTACTTTCTGTTCTTTAGAGATACTCATAGGTTAAATACCTTATAAGATAATATTTTTAAATTAAACTTTTCTGCTTCTGTATAGATTATAAACACAGCTCACAGTTCTTCGTCAACAATATGCTCAACAATTTTATCGTAGACGTGTTGATCAATCATCTCGACCAGCTCGCTACCGTACCACTTAACAGAGTCTAAGATGATCAACCCGTCCTCGTTGGTGAACTGAACTGTAATGTCAACCAACATTTCTACGTCAAACAGATTACATTCACCCTTCATAAGGCATCTCCTTATACACGTTACTGCTCTTGACTTTTTCAATTGCCCTGTAAAGTGTCTGTTCTAATATCTCAACATGCCCGTTATCAACAAAATAATCCAGCACGGTTTGAGCTAGGTTTAAAGACATTGCCCCGCTTGGGGAGTTGTTAGTACCATAATGTAAAGCATGGTTGAGTGGTTCATCACCGTAGGTGTCTTCATAGTAGGAAGCACACGAATCAAAGAAGGGGTCTAACGCCTCAACAAGGTCATCCCACTGCGGCCTGTCGTGCTTGATGCCTTTCCTGTAACGATACCAACGGGCTGGTTTAGTTCTTGGACTATCGCCCCAGTAGTGCAGCTCTAACCCCATTAGATTATCTTTCATAAAACCTCCGTTGTGTGCTTGACAATTCGATAACGCTTACCATTGTCCCGCTTTGTTTGCACGTAGTACTTAGCCTCGCCTACGTCGTCCGTTGTAAACACCTGCGACCAAACATCGTCGTATAACTCAACTACATATGTTGTATTAACACCGATCATCTGTATGCATCCTCCCAATAACAATCCAACTGTAACTGTTTTTGATATATTTCAGTCAACTCTTTCAAAAGTCTTTCGCAATCCTCGACAGCGATTATGTCCACCAGTCCTATCTTGTCGTCGTACTGCGTATACGGTGCCGCTCCGTTTAATTCACGATATGCTCGCGTTGCTTTTACTTTAAGTTTTAATACTTCGCTTGTCATGTCTCTCTCCTAAATCATGTTTACATATTCATCATTGATAATTGTCTGCACATGGATATAACCTTCAGGCCAATACGTGTAGGATTCTTTGAGTGCCTTCGCTGTTCTATGTACTGCTGCCTCAAAGTGTTCAAACATTCCTAGCTCCTCTTTGTAATACCAGAAGGGTATGCGTAACACTGGCTCCGCTGGTCCGTTGTATTCGTAATAGACGATTATCTCTGCGTCGTTACCTACTGGTCCATCATTGCCAAACATCTTTGTGTGATCGTTCTCTGGTTGTTTCATGTCTCACTCCTTAGCATCAACGAAGCGTTGAAGCTTTCCCATTGCTTTAAGTTTCTTCAATGCGTCCCGTTCAATCTTCTGCACGGTTATGCGGTGCAAGCCAAGCGCCTTTGCTACTTCCTCTTGCGTCATGTGATACTCCGCAGCATTGCCGTGATACTTCCGTTTGTCTGCCATCTATGCCTCAAGTGTTGCCTGTCCCGTCACTTCAATGTGTAGCCATCCTATCCATGCAATGTATGAATACCCGCTGTACTCGTCTGCTGGTACGTATGCCGTGGATAACCTAAAGTTACCAGTGAAGTACAGGTCGATCAAGTGGTTCCGCGTCTCAATAACGAGTCCGTTGTTGCCAAAGTCTGTCACGTATTTGTAGTACCGTTTAGCCGTTGTGATCTTCATCGCATCAACCTCCCTTGTCGTTCTAGATCCCGTCTCAGTGCTTTACGTCGTGCGTTGCGCTTGCGTCGTCGTCGGTTGCGTGGGTCTGTCCAGCTCTCGTAAGCCCAGCAAAGGCCAGCCCATACCGGCACGAAGCTAAACAAAATTGCAATATCAAGTAGTGTAGGGTTCATAATCGCCTCGCTATTTCTTTTGGGTCAATGTTCTTAATCATGTCTGAGCGTATCGCCTTGAATAAATCTTGCTCGCTTCCTTCTTTGTTTACTCTGTCAAGTACCGTCGTTTCATCAACGCCCCACAACTGAGACATAACAATCGTGGTGTGTCTGTTTACTGATTCGGTAATGATCTGTTCTAGTTCCTTTGCGTTTTCCATTATGCTGCCCTCGCTATGATGTCTACTTTAGACTTACGTGACCCTATGGGTGTGAACCCGATGATGTAATCTCGTGTGCCCCTTGTGCATAGATTGCACGTGGAGCATGTAACATTGTTATCTTTAGTTGCTGGACAGGTGACGACTCTAACCCCGAGAGACTTTGTAACCTTGGCCTGCCCGAGTTTGATAGTGGAGTCTG
>WLWH01001861.1_pt1 | contig 12828 bp, 10 predicted proteins | sample 6712741 | NCBI WGS metagenome assembly WLWH01 (sample SAMN12718694, study PRJNA515312) | sponge metagenome | isolation source: marine sponge | host: Mycale hentscheli | place: New Zealand: South Island, Marlborough, Capsize Point | collected 2003-05-01 | reverse complement strand
GCTGTCTGCAAGTGCAGCATCGGCTTGAGCTTTAGTAGCAAAGAAACGGGAGAGAATGTTGTAATCAGTCCCCGAACCTCGCAGGCTGAGCTGATCGACGCCCAGAGAAGTTACAGTAGTCATTTCATTAACAATGCAGAATAATCGTCTAGTTCAATTTTAACAATAGTCGTAGTTATCAAGCTACGACTAAATCACCAACGTAGAGCTGCCCAAACGCAAGACCGGCGTGAAGGTTAAGTTGGTTACGTGCAGCTTCTTCAGCCGCTTGTGCTGTAGTAATAGAAGCTTCTGCTGCTAGAGCACGTACTTCTTCAGCAGAAATAGCAGCATCACTATCGGCTTCATTCTGGTTCACGTCAGCTTGGACACCAGCAACAGCTGCGGTAAGTGCAGTAGCTGTGGTGGGGTCAGCTTCAAGGACATCAATGCGAGCACTTAAGGTACTATCAGCAGCACCACGAGCAGCGGTTTCAGTTGTAACTAATGCAGTCATTGCATTCGTCACAGTGGCATCGCCAGACGCTACTTGAGTGTCGGTGTAGCTATTAGCAGAAGTAAGAGTAGCTGCATCAGCTGCAATGCGTGCAGTCTCTTCAGTTGTAATAGCAGCAGCACGAGCCACACCTTCTGCATCAAGCAAAGTTTGCGTCGTAGGGTCAGCTTCAAGTACATCTAAGCGACCAGACAGTGCAGTATCAGCTGCGGCACGAGCAGTGCTTTCTGTCGTAATGCTTGTCGTCAGTGCATTAGTAACACTGGTATCACCAGCAGCAAGAGCATCACCGATTTCCTTGAGCGTATCAAGAGCAGCGTCAGCACCATTCGTTAGGTTACTGATGCTTGTATCGGTGTAGGTATTAGCACTAGCAAGAGTAGCGGTATCACCAGCAGCAATAGCAGCAGTTGCGGATGCTTCATTAGCATCGACATCAGCTTGAATAGCGTTACGTGCAGTCAGAGCAGCTGCTTCATTTGCATCGACATCAGCTTGTACAGCAGCGATTGATGCGTTGATTGTTGTAATAAAATCAGCGTCATCACCAATTGCTTCTGCTAACTCATTAAGAGTATTTAGCAAGTCAGGTGAGCCGCCTAACAGATTACTGATTGCGGTATCAGTGTAAGTATTAGCAGAGGCAAGCGTTGTGCTATCGCCTGTTGCTAGTGTAGTTTCTACAGTCGTAATCGCTGTAGCACGGTTACTTTCTGCTGTAGCGATAGCAGCTTCAAGAGCAACACGGATTGCTTCACGTGCTGTCTCGTTAGAAGCAGCAGCAACACTACGGCTACTAGCAGCATTCGTTGATAGTTCTACAAGGTGTCCGCCTGGGGTTACACCATCGTGGATACGTAGAGCTTTAAGTCCGGTATCTACAGTGACCTCCCGCTCAGCACCCACAAAGACTTCTGCTTGTGCTGTTGGGCCACCACGTAATTTAAGTTGGTCAGCCATAATTAATTCAAGTCGTAAAGTGCGCTTTCAAGATTGAGGTCATAGAAACCATCGGCTAGTTCATAACCGCCAAGGTCTAAGTTTGGACGATGCTCAATAACAAACGTTGCCCAAGAACCAGTAGGTGAAGCAGAGAAACAAGCAACCGGTCCAGCTCCATACTCTTTATATGTAGGTGCTTGACTAGGACGAGTTGGGAAGATGTACTCAGCATCAACTGTTGTTGAATCGTGTGCTGTTAGTGCCATCCGCTTGACACCACGATGGTAGTCAATACGGAAGGTGACGTTACCGTCGTAGTCACCACGGATTTCTACATCAGCACTAGCAGGGATGACAATATCAATGTCATCACAAGCACGGGTGATGTGCATTTTAAATACACGAATGTACTCAACATTGTTTGCTTTCTTGTCCCACCACTTGGGGAACAGGAAGGTATCATCAATAGTTCCTACTTCATCAGAGGAGAACTCCGACGCTGTATCAGCTGAGTGAATACCTCTAACTTTTAATGTGGCCATTCGTTTGTATTAGACCGTCATTACTATTGTATAACTAACGTGTTTCAAGCCACATCTTGTTCTCGTCAAACTCAGTCCAGGTGCAATTACCCCGACCAACTAAAGCTCGTTTGTTTGTTTCGTTGTAAGCGCCGGTTGGGTTTGGGCCTAAGCCGAGACGAATGCCAGAGATTCCACCTTGAAGCTTATCTTTAGTCACTCCTCCGTCGGCTCTTTTAAGTTGTATTTGAACACGTAGACCCAAGAAGTGATATTCGCCGTTGCAAACTTGAGAGCGGTCGCTGCTGCTTAAAGCGTAGCCAAACACACGTTTATCGCTACCACGCACGCCTCCCATTAATTCTAAATCGCCTAGCTTCTGTGTCACCTTTTTGATGCTGATATAACCACTAGGGTCACGGTATCTAATCGCAACTTTCTCAACACGAGCGTAACAGCCACGAGTTTGTGCGGTGTCGTGCCCATTAAATAAAAACCAAACAGCAGTTACATCTCTAAGCCAGCTAGATCTAGCACCGCTTGACATGTATGCTCCATGGTCTCTGCCACCTTCAGCTCCAATGTCAAACCAACGTGCTTGCTGATAACCATTTTTGTCGGTTGACAACCAGTAGTGAAGACCTTTTTGACCGGTACCACCATTGGTCTGGTTAAACGGGTGGGCATCGGGATTGTCCCAACCGTAAGTAGTGTTGCCCTGATCACTGCCCCACCACTGTTCCCCGTTAGTAGTAATTATATTTTTGCCCTCATGGATTTCGTTATTGCAGGGTATTGATCCGCCAGTGCCTTGCTTGACTTGACTAGACCAGCCGGACTCTTGGTATTTAATCCCGTGTGGGTAGGTAAGAATTTGTGCCATTATGATACGTAGTAATTGCCGCCGCTTTTAGTAATTTTATACGTAGGCGCTTTTGAGTCCACGTATTTTTTAGTAGCAATATGGTTAGCTGAAGTCGTTAGTCCTGTGTAGTTGATTGCGTCACCGTCATCTCCACTATTGCCATACGCCCAGAAAAAATCTGAAGTACTGCTACTGCCAGCTGCTTTCCCTCTGATGGCAAATGTACGCTTACCATTTCCAGGGCGTTGAATTTCTGTGGCTGCTTCATTGTTATTGCTACCTCCGCTTCTAAGTATAAGACGTTTGGCAGTACTACTTCCGATGTAACCATCAGGCTGCATTCGGATTTCAGCTACAGAATGTAAACCGTGATTACTTAGGTCTACATCTTGGTTAAAAGTAAACCAACTAGAAGACGCATAAGAACGGTAAGCTAAATAGCCAAAAGTTGTTGACTGATCATTTTTAAATTCGATTGTTGCAGCGGGATCAGTCATGCTCGATCGGCTACCTTTAAGTGTTAGCTTTGCGTCAACATTGGTCGATTCCTCGCTTTTATCAATGATGAGATCGCCTGTCATCTCATCGCCGGTCTTCAATACGAAGCCATCTGGGTCACCACCTTCAGGAGGTAAGAAAATTTTTAAGCGTGCCAGGTCACCTTCTGTTGCTTCACCAACTCCACTTAGAAATGAAACAGTAAAAGTTACAGCTGTCATTGATAAGTCGTCATGTCCAGCAATACTTTCAACTAAATAAAGTCCGTAGTCGGAATTGCCATCTTCAAACAGCTGTATCAACTGTCCTTCTTCTACATCAGCATAAGTGTGAGAAACACCTTCATTATCAACTTTAGAAAGTTGAATCATTACGATGTCAGGATTACCGTAATCTAAAGTTTTACCAGCAAGCGTGACAAGCATAAACTCGCCATCTCTTGGGGCATTGCTGTAAGCAGTAGAAACAAACTGACCTCTCTCAACACTTGGGGCGATGGCGTCGATTTCTTCTTCTAGCTCAATAATATCTTGACGAAGTAGATTGTCTTTTTCGTCTACATAGCCTTTATTGACTATGTTATTTGTTGAATTAATTTTACCTAGATAATTTATAGCATCTGCTGCGTCAGAGTTATGATATACAGAAAAAAGTTTTCCGTCTTCGTCATTACCAGTATTGTCTTCATAGTTAAGAGCAGTCGTACCACGAATGATAAAACCGTTACCATCTTGTGTATCTTCTAAAGGCTTTGCTAACTCAAGCGCACCCGTCATAGTGTCTCCAGCTTTTAAGACAAAGCGTGGATCTTCTGCTTCGCATACAACCGTCCAGTACCCACCGATTGATGTAGCTGTATCTGGTGTTGAACCTTCAGGCAGGAGGATCTGCGTCCAATAATACGATTTACCATTCTCTGGATTATCGTATATTTCACCATCAGGAATGATGGGAGGTCTGTAATCAGATGCCTGTGGGAATGACATTACTTATGTTTCTATGCTTAGTTCTATTGTAATAACGATATGCGTCCTACTTCTAAGGGAACTTGTGCCCCCACTGTGGTTCTTCTACTTTGTCTAAGTGGACAGCAAATCCCGGAATAGTCACGGTTGCAGAGCTGCTAAGGCGATTTGTGCCTCTTACGGTGAGACCCGGACGGCTTCCGCTCACTGTGCTTTCGTACAATTGCGCCTTGGCTTGGTTGATAAATGCAGTACCGTCATTGTTGACCCAGCCAATAATGTCAGGGTAATACTTCTCAAACCACAACCAAGGTATATCAAAGCCATAGGTATCACTGCTTGTGGGATATCCGGACGAGCTCAAGGTCATTATTCCGTCATCAGAGGGGTACCTACTGCCACTCACATTCGGAAATACAAGAGGCATTATTACCTGGCTACCCACAGAATCTTCTCCTCCTTGAATAAAAGCGTCTTGGGTTGTAACCCAAAGCATATAGTACTTTAAGTTTGTGGGTTGAGAGAACATAAACTTGATGCCGGGATAGCCCTCCACAGTTTTCTGTTCTACCTCCGTTATAGTTTTGACAATGGGGGTATTAGTCTGGTCTGTCATAAATGTAATAGTCCCTCCACCAGTCCAGTAACTAGCCCAGTCTGTCATATTAACTTCACCGCCAAAGTCATTGTTTAAAAGTGTCTGCAGCATATTTTCAGACATCCATATACCATAGGTTGTACTGGTGTTGTAGACATTTCCTGAGCTGTTTAGTGTTCTAAAACCGTCACTGCTATTCGTATAATAAAAAACGTAACCATAATCATTGTTATTAGCGTTTATCAGATCCCAGTTCTTTGGGCCATCATCAGCATCAGTAGGTGTAGTCCATTGCATCCAATTAGCATCAGCAGTTCTAGTAAGAACTTGCCCCTCAGTTCCGAATGAGCCATAGGAATCTCTGAATACAACAACACCATCGTTACCCCAAGTCAGAGCCGTATTACCTATTTTTGGCAGCCATAGATATCCATAAGCTGAGTTCCAAGAAACAACCTCGCCGTGGTCATTATGAATACCACCTCCATTTTTATCCCACTTAAGGCGGCCATTGTTGCCCCATTTAATCCAACCGTAATCTTTGTTGCGATCATCAGGGTAGCTGGAATCGTATTTAAACTCAATTCTTGGATTTTTAACATCTATTGATCTGGTTCCGTCGGGTCTATTTACCCATACATGCCCGTAAAGACTATTCGTTACGTAAAGGTTTGAAGAAAAGAGGGGGCCGCTGCAAACTAAATTGTTAGTACCGGTTGGCTTATAGAGAACAGACTTATCATTGTCTCCGCTTTTAAATTCAATTCGTGGTTCGTTGCCGGTTGGCACCATCCAGTCATTAACTTCTACATCGCTTTCAAACTTCAACGGACCTGTCATCTCGTCGCCAGTCTTCATTACAAAGCTACTAGCATCACCGCCAGTAGGTGCCATAAAGATTTTAAAGCGACAAACTTCGCCTGGACCAATAACAGTTGAAACATCTAGTGTACGGATGAAGTTAACATCAATACCCCAGAACTTAGTTGCGCCGTCTGTGTTGTCGTGTGCTTCTCCTACAACTTCGTATAGACCGTATTCAGGTGAACCTTCAACAAAGATTTCAAGTAGTTCACCATCGTCAACGTCTGCAAATGCGTGAGGTGTGCCGTCAATATCTATCTCGTTAAACCAGATTGACTTGGCATCCTTAAATAGACCTGTGGGTATGCCACTGCCAAATGCAGCGTCATACATCGTGAACTGACCTGGATTAGCGACAGTTCCGGTCATAGTGAACGACCACCTACCACGCTCCACAGAAGGAGCAATAGCATCAATTTCTTCCGCTAGCTCGATGATTTCGTTCTGGAGGAATGCTTCGCGTTGGTCAACATACCCTTTGTTGGCAGCAAGGCTAGGGTCAGGGTTCTCTTTGGTTGGTGTAGGAAGACCCCTAACCTTGATGCCGCCAGCTTCCCCAGATTCCCAGTGAGCAGCACCATTATTCGGGTTTTGGTTGCCAGGGAAATTCTTGCCAAACTTTACTTCAGGTCCAGTACCACTAGCAATACTGACAATGCTGCCGTTTCGGTTAGAAACTTTTAGTTGGTTTTTGAAAGTATTGCCGTCGTCGATTTCGATGTCGATGCCAAACGGTTCACTGGTATCAGCACTAAACGTCCCATCAGATTTAAGAAGATGAGGAGGAAGGCTTTCAAACTTGGTAAACCGTTCTTCGTTGTCGTCCCATTGTTCGTTGCCGTTACCATCAAGGACTGGATCACCGTTCCCGTCTTTAAGTGATTCCTTGCGGACGCGGGTATCAAGTTTGGTGTTGTTGAGATAGAGACGTCCAGCGTTATCTAGTTCCAACGCACCCGTCATGGTGTCGCCTGCTTTTAGGACGTAGTCGCCTGATGCTTGTCCGTTGCAAGCGGTGACTTCGGACCAGCTAGTGCCGTTCCAGACGTACATTTTGTTGTCGTCGGAATCGATCCAGACGTTGCCCGCAGTTAGCTCGGGCTCGCTATATGGGTCGGGGGCGGTTTCTTGGTAGTAGATCTCGCCTTCCCCGACGTTGACGATTGCCTTGAAACGGATGAGGACAGGCTCGTCAAACAGTGGGGCGTGGACTGGCTGCTCTGACTCGAAGCTTATTTCGGTGTTAAATGACTCGCTGTTCTCGGTGATTTCGCCGACCGTCAGATAATCGGAGCGAAAGGGGAAAACATCGTCGGGGTCAGACTCATCCTTTTGGATCAGCGTTAGCTGGTCACCAGCCTGCAAGGCTCGCAGGAGGAAGGACCAGTCAAAATCTGCGGTGTCAAAATCGGGGATGACGATGCGGCTGAAGGCATCGTGGTCATCAGCGTTGACGTAGCAGAGTGCATCCGTTCCAAGGCGGTCGCGGTCTGCTTGCTCATATTCAAAGGTTTCATCGAAACCGTCAGCACCGCGCACCAGGATGGCTTGCAGTGATAACTCGTTGAGGCCAGGTGGGAGGTCAATCCACTGGTTTTTGCTTGCGTTAAAGACGTACCAGAGTTTGGTGACGGGGTTGTAAACCGTCATCCCATCGAAGGGATTGCCGCCGCCTGCTTTTGGTGAGGGGAAACGGAATGGTGCGTCGGGGATGTCGACTTCGTCTTGCAGGACGCTGCGGTCTGCAGGGGTCGCGATTACCCAGCGGAGATCGTCGTCTTCGTCTCTAGCAGCGACATAGAGGGCAAGCTGGTCGGAGTCGAACCAGAGGTCACCCTCAACGATTGGGTAGCGGTTGTTGGTATCGCCTGCAGGATTCCAGAGTGGTGGGGTGGGTGAAATGCTGACGGGCGGGCGGTCGCCAATAGGCAGCCAGTTTGTGCCGTCATAGACCCAGATGTAGCCAGTGTTGGGGTCATACCAAAGGTCACCTTTGTCGATTGGTTTGCCTTCGTTGTCGTTTGTTGGTGGCGTTCCACCGTCAGGCATCGGGTAGATGATGATCGCGCCACCGTCACCAGCAGCTGTACCGCCACCGCCACCTCCACCACCGGCTGGCGAGACTTTGAGGTTGGTGAGGAAGATCCAGTCGCGGTTTACTTTTTGGTAGATGGGCAGCACAGCGCTGGCCACATCCATGTACATGTCGCCGTCCGAGCCCTCGTTGACGTCGGGGGCGCCTACGCCGGTGTGCCAGCGTGCTCCATTGGTGCCGTCCGAGCCCCGTTCACCTTCGGGGCCCATGTAGCCGCGTTCGCCCTGCTCGCCCTTGTTGCCCCGGACGCGGCCAGCGTTGACGATGTTGCCGTCCGAGAGCTGGATCAAAAGATCGCCGCCCGAGCTGACCAGAGCGGTTTCTACGGAGATCGGGTCGAACATCAGTTATTTGCGGCGGTGGGGCGGTTTTGGGCCGCTTCTTGTTGCATTCTAAGTTGAGCTTGCTGCTGTGCTTCTTGCCCAGCTTTTATCTCCTCTTGGAGGCGATTTACTTCGGTAAGTTCATCGCTGATGTCGACCGAGTCGGGGATAATTTCACCGGATTTGAGGATTTTGAGGTAGGTCTCGTTGCTGAGGGCTCCCTCAGCGCGGAGTTGACCGATAACGCTGATGTCTTGGCCGATGAGCCTATAGAAGTCGAAATCACGATCCAGGGTGATTTTTGGGGGTTCGATGTTGAGGTATCGGGCCGCAAATGCGTAGGACTGGTTTAGGGCGGATTCAAGTTCCATCGAAATGATGGATAGGACGGAGTTGGCTTGGGCTTGGTCGATTCGTTTGGCGTCTGCGGATTCTGCGACGTATTTTTGGCCGAGGAGCTTCGATATGCCGAGGTGGGACATCTGCATTTCGAGTTGACGCAATTCTTCTTGTTGTGCGTCGAATGAGCCGGAATCTGCGCTGACGTAGTAGACCTTATTGCCGGGGGTGGTGATTAGTCCGTAGTTGACGCCGACTGCGGTTGCATCCTCAGCGTCTTCCCAGCCTTCCATGACGAGGATGGGCATTGCGGCGATGTGGAGGGCGTGAATTAAGTCAGCTTGCCTCTGATAGTGTGTTATATTAAGATTTGCGATGTCAATTAGGGGCGGCGAACTCGTCAACATACCAACCCTATTGGTGTACATCGGAACGAAGGGTACTTGGTTGAACGGGAGCGGTCCAGATTCAACGGTGCCGATGTATTCGTCGGTATCGGTGGTGGTTTCGCCCGACTCAATGCCGTAGGAGTCGCCGTGGCGCTGGAATACGTCGTACGAGTCGGGGCGGATGACGCGGATGCGCTCCACGCGGCGTTGGCCGTATTCGCCCGAGGGGATGGTGGACCACTCGTGGAGGCGGACTTGGGTTAGGGGTGAACTGGGGAGTTGGCTTTCTTGCCGCCACCCCCAGATGTCTGGGGCGTCGACATTGTTGAAATACGGGCGACGTCCCAGTTGACGTTCTTCGAATAGGGTCGTGACTCCGGGATTTTGGGGAAAATCAACCAGGATGCCGCTGTGGCCGTAAGTAATAGCAGAAATGAGCGCACGACGGGCAAATTCATTGAGTGAAGAGCCCAAACCATCGACATTTTCGCTCCAGGTGAGCCAGAAGTCGTCGCCTTCGATGTTGATGGGGCGTCTCAAAATGAGTCCGGCCGCGTTGTCGATGAGACGGACGGTGTAGGGGGAGAGGACTGAGCGTTGGACGCGGGTTTCGTAGGCGTCGTCGGGTTCGCGCGGTTCTTTTGGGAGGTATGTTGGGGCGTAATATCGGATAAAATCGGTGCCGCTGGTGACAGCTTGCATTCGACCCCAATAGGGTTGCATTGCCAAGACTTGCATGTCTTGGCGGAAGGGGTCGTTATCGCCGGCGCCGTACGAGGAGCTGCCGTAGCGGTTGCCCTTATCTCCCAGCCAAAAGGAGGGTTTATAGGGATAGCTGCTGCCCATCTATAATCCGGCGTTATTGCTTAATACTCAGTTTAGGTCATGGGCAAGGTACACCTAGAAGTGATTGCCAGGCGGGGAGATCGAAGCACTGCATTTCGATGCAGTTGTCTTCGTTTGGGGGGATGTATTCGTTGGTGATGACCGCGTCGACTCGGTAGCGTTCCACGGATTCAACGACGTTGAGGTTGGGGAAGAATTCGGGGCCTGGGTAGGGTTGGCAGGCGTATTTATCTTCCGTAGAGCTTGAATTGGGAAGCACCAACTTTTGTACCTTTGGCGAGGTTGAATTGCATAAGACAAGCGTAGCCGAGGGCGTCGAAGCTGTGGTCAACACCTAATTTTTTGTTGGGGAGGCCGGTGTTTTCTTCGTAGACCAGTGTTCGGAGGGATTTGATTAGTTCTTTGCAGCGGGGGTGGATTTTGATGCGGCGGAGGCCGTTTGCATCCATTAGGCCGGCGTTGACACAGTTGATTTTGTCGCGGATTTTCCACGGCGAGCGAGGGGCGGAGACTTTGAAGCCGGATTTGCGGAGGATTGCGTGGTCGGTGGCGCCGACGCCAGCGGTTTTGCGGGCTCCGCCGGTTGGGTCGGGGCAGGCGATGATTTTGCGCCCCAGGGAGTAGCGGCGGATGACTTCATCGCAGAAATCCCAGGTGGTGACGCCGCCGGTGAGGACGATTTCGTCGAAAATGTGGAGTTCGTCGTCTACTTTGACGGCGCAGATGGCGCTGAAGGGGTCAACGTTGAAGTCGAGGCCGAGAATTAGGGATAATTCGGGGATGTCTTTGACGGTGCGGTCGATATTTTCGTCGGAGAAGTTGACGGCGACGAGGCCGGAGAGGTTTTCGAACGAGGCTTCGAATTCTTGGCGGAAGGTGCGGGGGTCGAGTTGCGCTCGAGCGGCTTCAACTTCTTCTGGGGGGACGTTACCGCCCTGGATTGTGGTGTAGGACCAGCGTGCCCAGTCGTTGGTGGGGTCTTCTTCGACGTAGCACCAGAGGTCGTAGAACCAGGATGCGGTGCCCTCGGGGGTGGAGATGAAGAGTGCCCAACCCTGTTTGTCGGCGAGGGCGGGGCGGAGGACTTCGAACCAGACGGCTGAGTCCATGAAGGCTGCTTCGTCGAGGACGACGCCGCCGAGGGATCTACCCCGCAAGGCCATGGCGTTTTCCGTGCCCTTGAGTTCGATCATTGAGCCGTTTCGTAGCTCGATTTTTAGGTCGGATTCGTTTTTAGAGGCGACCCAGGGCTGGGGAACCAGTGACTTCAGGGTTTTCCAGGCGATGTCTTTCGCCATTCGGTAGGTGGGGGCGCAATAAAAGTACACCTCGCCGGGGCGTTCGATGGCTGCGCGGAGCAGTTCGATGCAGGAAAGGTACGATTTGCCGAATCTGCGGCCCGCCACCAAGACGCGGAAGCGGGTTTTGCTTTGGAATACCTCCCCTTGGGCGTGGCGGAGGCTTAAATCGGCACTATTTGGCACGTTCCAGCGGAATACGTGGTTCTACTGTATGGCTTTGTGGGGAAATTGCGTTAAATAGGTGCCATAGGACTATCGGGGAGATGAGAATGCCGCCGATAGTTAGGACAAGCAAGAAAAACTGTCCGATGGCGTCGATTGTGCCTTCGATTGTGTTGTCGGCTGGTGCGTGGTAGCGGGGATGACGGTAACTCACTGGGGATGTATCACAGTAGAGTTTATTGTAGCATATTATTTTGGGTGGTCGTTCCAGCGATTCTGAGGATTGGACCCCTACCCCCGTGTAATAGGGTAGATATTGTTTCAAATACACCTGTAGGTTCCCTGGGGCTAGTTCACCCGTACTAGAACCGCAACTGTGCCCCCGGCCTGGTAGTACTCCTGTACTATTGTGAAGATATTGTGAACTAGCGCCGCGCTGCGCCGATATCGATCAATTTATGCTATTGTAATAACAAGCGGGCCGGGCAACCGGACCGCCGCACCTTGAAAACTTCATAGGATGACTCCACGTAAAATTGCGGCCGCGGCTGCTTGCTTGCTTGCGGTGATGATGCTCGGCGACGTTGCCTGGCAGCACACCCAAGCTTGCGAGAATCGCGCCCATTTTTTCTATTCTCTCTGTAAAACTAACTGATTAACTATCATGATTTCTGAAACCTCACGCGCCAATCACATTGCTAAGCTTTCTGATGCTATGGGTTATGTGATCGATACCATCGATACAACGTCCGTAGTTCATGAACTACAGGCTTATACAGATGCCCCTACAACTAGTGACGACCTGCGCCTAACGTTATGTCGCCTGCTTAATGAGATTTCTAACCTACAGTTAAAAGACTCTCTTTAACTAACAACTAAGCCCCGCAATGACGGGGCTTTTTTAATGCCTACTTTTCAGGCTGCGGCTCGATGCTGATGTTTAATTTTACGTCCTGAACTGACGTTTCGGCTTCGGCTTCACCAATGACTGCGCCCATATCTTTCAACAACATAGAGAAAGTTTGCAGCTGACCTTTGGCCAACGCTTTGCGCGCACCAGCGAGCCTTAAAGCCTGAATATGGTTCAATAGGTCCGCCCTAGTACCCTGTTGTTCCTCCTTGAGGTAAACCATTGCCTTCGAATAATCGTCATGTGACGTCCGAATTGAGGTGTTGAACCGGGCAGAGAGTTTTTCTGCTATCTGTCTGCGGGTTCCTCCCTCAAGGATATATGTATATGCAGCGTTGCATCTTTCCTCAATTCGAGCCTGCTCACCTCTGCCCTTGCGATAGCGTTTAGATTCATCGTTGCCTACAGATTTAACGTTTGGATCCTTAGGGAGTCCGGCCCCTTCGCCTCTGCCGTCTCGCTTAAACTCCACGCTACTCACTGCGTTCGTAGCACTTATCTTATCTGATTGAATTGTGCGAGCGCAGCGAGCAATAAAAAACCCGCGCTAGGCGGGCTGTTGGCTGTCTGCGAGCGTAGCTCGCTTAAGCGTGCTGCCTGAAGTTCTCCCACAACTGACCACCTAGCTCGGGATGCTCACAGGCATGGCTTGCCACGTCTTGCAACAACTCTAGGCAGCCCCACGTCATGGCAAGATTCACAATCGCAGCGTTC
>WLWH01001860.1_pt1 | contig 12838 bp, 22 predicted proteins | sample 6712741 | NCBI WGS metagenome assembly WLWH01 (sample SAMN12718694, study PRJNA515312) | sponge metagenome | isolation source: marine sponge | host: Mycale hentscheli | place: New Zealand: South Island, Marlborough, Capsize Point | collected 2003-05-01 | reverse complement strand
TTGCAAACAAGGATGATGCATGGAATCAGGCGATGTCAATGAACATTGATTACAGTCACTGGGTAATTTTTGAATCAAAGCACCTTGACGGGATCGCACCACTAACCAATTCACAAGTAGAAGTATATTTTTAAGGAGATAAAAAATGGAAGATGACCTAGAATTAGACTTGATTCAACACTGGTTTGGAATTTGTTCTGGAGAGTTTCAATACTTAGGAAAATTTAAAACCTTTGAAGAAGCAGAAAGGTACGCAGTAGCAGATGTTGGAGAACTTTGTTGGCTTATAAATGAGTCTGAAGCAAGGCGTTGGAAAAGAACCATAGAAAATTCACCATCAATATTTAAGGAAGAGGAAGTTGAAGAAGGACTTGAGCGATATTACATCACATAATACAAGGAATAGAAAATGTTTGATGATCCACAATTAGACGTAGACGAAGCACCCAAGGGTGCGCAGTACAAGGTAGGTGATATGGTATTCACATGCGACAATGAATACATGGTAGTTGAGGACGTTCAATTCATAGGCAGTGTCTATAATTGTTATGGCTCAGAATACGACAACGCATTCGGCTATGATGAAGGTGACCCAAAGAATTACGACTACCTTCTGATGAACAAGGAGTGCGAAGAGTACTGGTATTCACACGCTCAGATTGAGCACAAGGCAAACCACCTACGGTGAAAAATAAATAAAAAAAAACACCTCAATCTGGTGAGTCAAAAGGGTAAGTAAGAGAGAGGGTCGGTTTGACCTCCCTTTTATGCAAGTATCCAATTCCGGATGCTTGTTTAAGAGGATAGCATGATGGTAAAACCATACGCAAAAGATAAGATGCACGCAAGACATACCAAGTGGGTCAGTGACCGATGGTTGCGGGATCAGGTTGAACCAAACGGTAATGGTGGATGGTATGAGTACATTGTCACCTTGCTCAGGGATGGTATGGGTGAGCGCCCGTTGGTTGACGCTGATGGACGTGGTATGTGGTGGCGTGATGAAGCAGTGCATTATGCACTGAAGATGTCCCCAACAACTCTAGAACTAGGAGAGTAATTATGTATATAACCGACCTCAGAACTGGTGGCAAAGTGAAAGTCATCAGAAAAAAGAAGGTGCAGGTTTACCGTAACCTTAACAAAGACTGCTACTCTGTACAGCAGTCGGGCAAAGTCATCGCTCATGTGCATGACATAACCCTGACCAACGTACACTTCTTGGTTGCCAAGGCAGGACACCGTAAGGTGTTGGAAACAAAGCGCAAGAATGTACATGCCAGAGTCACCGGCTATATAGCACCGGCTCTCTGGGCGTCTCAATTAATTGAGCATTGCGACGTAGAAGGTGTCGCTAGATACAACCCGTATGTGGCTGACCGATTCCTTAATGCTGTAACTTACAAGCCCCTACACTGGGCAAGCGTAGCCAAGTTATCGGAGTACGATAACACTGGCAAACCCTTAATCAAATACTGGAGATCAATCTAATGGATGCTGATTTAAAATTAGAACTTGAGGCGCACGGTTACATCGACTGTGAGTTCTCATACAAGGCTGTGCAGGCAGTCCTCATGGATGAGGATGGCGAACTTGCTGTTGTGTGCTTTGATCCTATCAATAGCAAGTACAATGTAGCAATGATAGAGGGTACCACCCTGTCACAGTTTAAAGAATGGCGTGATGGTGCTTTAATTCAGAACGTGTTCCCTGACATGGAGATGTCAGACCGTGAGTGCCTTATCCTAGGCATGAATCGTGAGGATCAGGAAGCAATGTATGAAACCTTTATCGACGAAGGAGTTGCTCAATGATAATTGAACTTGAGAAATTTGAGATGGAAACTGCGATAGCAGTAGGCGTGAAGCGTTGCACTGAGTCATGGTCTGCTAACCGCAAGCACGCAGCCGGGTATAAGCCCCGTGATTTGTTTGACACCAACATCAAGGCAGCAGCCAGTGAGATGGCATTCGCCAAGATGATTGGTGCCTACTGGGACGGAAGTGTAAACACTTTCAAGTCTCAGCCTGATGTGCTACCTGATTGGGAGGTGCGCATGAGTATGATGGTACCGGCGTGCCTGATCATACGACCCAATGACAAGCAGGATCGTAAGTATGTATGCCTGAAACCCATGTGGGTACATGGAGGCTACCCAAAGTTTAAGTATCTGGGATGGCATCACGGAGATCAATCAAAGATTGATAAGAAGTACTTTCACAATGGTGGAATTTCAAGCAGACCACCGTGTTATTTCATACCGCTTGACCAACTGACACAGGAGATTTAACTATGTTAATTGAACATAAAGTAGAGATGGAAATGCTGAAGGAAATGAAAGCCGTCATTGAAGAAAAGTTAGATGCGCTTGCTGAGATGACGATAGTGTACGAAGAAGAACGCATAGCGCTATGCGAAAGGTTAAACAAGTTGAATGTACGCATTCAAAATTGTAAGCCATCGCAAGATAAACCCTTTTAAATCAACCATATAGAAAGCATTCTGCTTTATATAACCACAAGGAAAATTATGAATAAGCAAAAACAAAACTGGAAAGAATTGATGGACATCTACGATGACATCTACCCTGATAACCCTCTAACTCAGGACGAAAAGAAATGGATGCGCAAGTTAGCGCAGACTGAGGACGGCAAGGTGATTGTTGAGGCTACCATGCAACGTAAGTTGGGCATCAAGCAACCTGCAACTGGTCAGTTACCTGTTGGTACACCTGACAAACCAATGAGTTGGGCAGGAGTCAAAGCGTTCCCATCATCGGAAGTATTCTTCCGGCATGTTAGGCAAGCGCAGTCTGTCATGTATAGGCTACGCATACAGCAGCAACGTGACCCGGGTTCGATAGACTATGACCATGAATTTAATAAGGTTATTGGGCACGTGGAAAGGGCTATGAAATTCCATCAACCTAGGTTGGTAAGGGAGAAACGTGCAGTCGAAGAGTTATATTATAACATCGGCAAGTTTGCCTCACGATACCAACACTTACCGGCACCTCTCATTGGTAAGCGGGACAAGGCTATCAGTATAGAAACCTTGCATGATGTACTGGCAATGATGGACGAAGGGCATGAAGGTCCGCCTGATTTGTCTGCCTACGAAGGTGATGCTGATACCTTGACTGAACTAACTGATTATAATTTCAGTGGAAATTATTTCTACGAAAACAAAACCAGTGCAGTTAAGTTTACCACGTGGGACTTACGCCCGGCTGATGAGGCAAGGGCGGTAGGTAACTCATGGCCTAAGGACATGGTGTCACCCGTTGAGGGCTTGGGTAGCAAGCACAAGGCAGGAGGTTACTGGCGACCAGAGAATCTGGCAGACGGTAAGGAACGTACATCATACCTGCGTAAGCGTAAGGCTTGGGATGAATCGATAGGTAACAAGCAACACCACAAGCCACTGGTTGATGCGCCGTGGCATAGAAGTTACCACCACCTGCCCTACAACTACATCGAAGAGCCTATGATGTACACCTTAGGCAAGGATCGTAGTGTACGTACCCTTTATCCTGCTGAATGTGAGCAGGCACTGAGGGATTATGAGTACAACAGGGATCATTTACGTGGTTATCCTAGGCACATACCATTTGGCGGTGCCAAAGTTACCGATAACAAGGAGAATAAATGAGTACATTTACTTTAGATAGCAAGACATTGCGTGAGTATGCAACCATTACTGACGAAGAAGTCAAGCGTAAGATCAGACCAACGTCTGAGTTTATGGCTGATGTAATCGACAGGTACATGCATGGCACTAACATGTCTGGAATCAAACTACCGTTTGCCCAGTTTGATAACCTGTTTCGCTTGCGGGGTGGTGAAATCACCATCCTTGCAGGCATCAATGGGTCAGGCAAGTCAATGTTTGCAGGGCAGGTAATGCTGAACGCAATTGATCAGGGCTACAAATGCTTAAGCATCTCATTAGAGATGTCACCTGAGGCACAGGTAGCACGTATGGTAAGGCAGGCTTCGCTTAAGAAGTCACCTGATATGGACGCTTGCCTTTCTTTTCAGCGTTGGTCTGATCAGGGAGGCATGCATTTCTACGACCAGTACGGTAGCGTAGATACCCGTACCCTCATGGCTGTCATACGCTATGCCAAGGAGGTACACAAGGTAGACTTTGTGCTTGTCGATTCGCTGATGACCATGAGCATGGCATCGGACGATTGGAATGGGCAGAAGGATGTAGTATGTGCGCTTGCTAATGCAGCACGTGGTCTTGACGTACACGTTATGTTGGTTACCCATGCCCGTAAGTCTGGCAGTATCAAAGACAGGTTAGACAAGTGGAGCGTGGCAGGTAGTGCTGACATTACTAACAGGGCAGACAACGTGATCATCATGGGTCGCCTGTATGAGATGGATGGTGCTGATGCGTACCTATCACTGGCTAAAGCCAGACACTTTGATGGGGCAGAGATGGACTTGGACTTGCACTTTGATATGGACTCTTTGAACTACTGGTTCGGTGACACATGGCCTACCCAGTTCGGAATGAAAGACTCTATAAAACCAGATGCCGGACCGCTTGGTATGCTTGAAGAAGTAGGACTTAACGATAACAAGGAGGCAGCATGACGGACAACCAATGGACTAATCAATTAATTACGATCCATCAGGAGAAAGACAACACGTATTCTATACAGCATCATCAGTTGTTCTATACGCTTGAGGAGATAGGTAAGATACAAGAGTTGATTACATTCTTCTATCAAGACATGGACTTGATTGAGAAACTAGGATGAATACGCAATCAGGTAAAGCAAAAGGCAGGCGCTTGCAACAGTGGATAATGAATCAGATACTTGATAGATTCACCGGCCTGTCTGATGACGATGTAACATCACGCAGTATGGGATGTGGGGGTGAGGATGTATTGTTATCCCCGAAAGCAAGGGCTAAGTTCCCGTTCAGTATCGAAGCAAAGAACACGGAACGACTGAACTTGTATAAGGCGTACGATCAGTGTATCGATAACAGCAAGGAATTGCATGAGCCTTTACTGATAGTAAAGAAGAATCATCACAAACCTTTGGCTGTTGTTGATGCTGAATATTTTATTAAACATTTTAAACCATAAGGAAATACATATGAAACTAGATAGATACATGCCAATTAGTAATGTCTTTACAGATTGGGACCGTGCGATGTGGCCGGAGGACGGCTCAATCATAGTGCGTAGCAGGATGGTAACTGAGAAGTTCAAGGTTGAATACCTTGATGAAGGTGGATACAAACTAACCCCTATAACTGAGGAAAAAATTGATGGCTAATTCGTACGAACGTAAACTGAAACGCCCCTTCCCTGAGGCTGCATTGTCATGGCGTAAAGGACCGGGCGGTTCTAAAGAACTGGTGTACATCAATGCACGTGATGTGATGCAGAGATTGGATGAAGTGTTTGGTGTTGACGGATGGAGTGACACATATGAGTACGTAGGAGATCGCATGATCTGTAAGTTATCGTGTAACTTCGGCGGTACTTGGGTAACCAAGTCAGACGGAGCGGACGACACCAAGATCGAAGGTGCCAAGGGTGGCATCAGCGATGCGCTCAAACGTGCCGGTGTTAAGTTTGGTATTGGTCGTTATCTTTATGTGCCTAGTGCGTTTAACTCACAGCGTAAGCCTGCGGTGTGGGCAACACAGGAAGGATACGATAAGATCATGGATGATAGAGAGAAGTCCTCACTTGAAAAATTCCATGATGGGTTGAATAAGTAATGGCTCATCCTTACAAGTGGGTATGGTCATCGAAGGAAGGCAGGTCAAGATATGAGCACCGTGTAATATGGGAGTCGGCCTACGGGCCGATCCCTGAGGGCATGCAGATTGATCATATCAATGGTAAAACAAAGGATAACCGCTTGGAAAACCTACGGTTAGTTACCAACCAACAGAACCAGTACAATAGAGCAAATGTTAAAGGGTTCACGTGGGATAAAGCCAATCAGAAATGGAAGGCGCAGATTACACATAACTACAAGAACATTTTCTTGGGTAGGTACGACAACTTGATTGATGCAAGGGCTGCTTACCTTAGGAAATACAAAGAAATAAATGGAGAAAATTTTAATGGAAGAATTTAAAACGCAGTTAGGTTATGAGATATTCAAGAACAAGTATGCCCAGAACAGGTACGAAACGTGGCATGACAGGGCACACACTGTGGTTGATGCTGTATGTGGTACGAACATGGGCACTGAGACACCGCTCATGGACAAGGCTGATCGTGATCAGTTAGTCCAGTATCTACTGGAGTTTAAGTGGTTGCCCGGAGGCAGATACCTGTGGTATGCAGGGAGAGAGGCACGCTTTTATAACAACTGCTACCTGCTAAAGGCAGAGCGTGATAGCCGTGAGGAATGGGCTGATCTATGGCAACGTGCAGGTTCCTGTCTCATGACAGGTGGCGGTATCGGCATGGATGTCACTGCGTTTAGACCTAAAGGTCGTACCCTTTCCAAGACTGGCGGGGTTTCATCTGGACCTATCCCTTTCTTGTTGGCTACCAATGAGATTGGACGCAACGTAATGCAGGGTGGAAGCAGGCGTAGCGCCATGTATGGCAGTATGAATTGGCAACACGAAGATGCTCAGGATTTTCTGACCATAAAGAATTGGACGGATGAGCAGAAGGCTGCTAAAGCAGCAGACTTTAATGCACCTGCCCCGCTAGACATGATGAATGTATCTTTGAATTACGATGATGCATGGCTTAACGATCAGGATAGCGATGTCTTTATGACTAACGTACGTCAGGCTATGATGACAGGCGAACCCGGATTTAGTTTTAACTTCGGGGATAAGCAGGCTGAGACACTGCGTAATGCGTGTTGTGAGGTGGTGTCTGAGGATGACAGTGACGTATGTAACCTGTCGTCAGTGAACATGGCTAACATTACAAGCATCACTGAGTTTAATGATGTGGTCAGACTGGTTAGTAAGTTCCTAGTGTGTGGCTTAATGCGTGCTGATCTACCGTATCAGAAGGTGCACGATGTGCGCAAGATGAACTCACGGTTAGGTCTGGGTCTAATGGGTATGCATGAGTGGTTACTCAAGCGTGGTCATAAGTATGAGGTGACTGATGAACTTAAGCAGTGGCTCAAGGTGTATCGTGATGAGAGCAAACGTGCTGCTGATAGCCATGCGTCACGCTTCTACCTGAACCTGCCCAAAGGGTACCGTGCTATCGCCCCTACAGGGACAATCAGCATGCTTGCAGGGACTACCTCAGGTATTGAGCCTGTGTTTAGCGTAGCCTATAAGCGTAGGTATTTAACCGACGGAACCAAATGGAAGTATCAGTTTGCTGTGGATGGAACGGCTGAAGCACTTATCAATGATGGCGTTGAGCCTACTATGATAGAGTCTGCAGTCGATCTTGCTTTAAATCCAGAGAGACGTATCAAGTTCCAGTACGACGTACAGTCTTACGTGGATCAAGCAATTAGCAGTACGATTAACCTGCCTGAGTGGGGATCGGAACTGAATAACGAATCGCTTGTACCCCAGTACGCTAAGTGGATCAAGAAGTACGCAAAGGGTTTACGTGGTTTAACCGTGTACCCGAATGGTTCAAGGGGTGGTCAACCTATAACGACTGTACCCTACGAAGAAGCAATGAGTAAGCGTGGCATGGTCTTTGAGGATAATTCTGAAGAGCAATGCTTATCAGGTGTATGTGGTATTTAACTTAACTAATGGCGCAAGCCAAGGAAATTAAAATGGAAAAGTATGTCCCTAAAGATGGTGATATGAGTGTGTTCCCTAACGATAAGGAAGGTAATGAAGCCCGTCCTGATTTTACAGGAAAGGTTCTTATCGAAGGTAAGGAGTACCGTGTGGCTCTGTGGAATCAGACTTCACAGGGAGGCAAGGAGTACATGAGAGGTAAGGCTACGTTGCCTGACCCTTCTTACAGTTCGGGAAGTGGTGGCAATTCAGCAGCGTCAGATACGCCTGTTCCTTTCTAGATGGAACACATCACTTTCCCGGACGGTGAGGTGGTGGAACTAAAGTTTGATGGGCGTTCGCATCTATACAAAGTAGATGGTGAGGTGATCCCCAGTGCCACAAAGGTACTGGGGGTTATCGCCAAGCCTGCTCTTGTACCGTGGTCGTTAAAGATGGGTGCTGAGTGGTTAGCCAGTCAAATATTTTGTGACACTGACGGGAAGAAAACAAAAGAGATACTACTAAAATCTTCTATACCTTTAACAGGTTTGCTCAAAGGTATGAAGGGAGCGCATCGGTCTTATTCAACACACGCTATGTCTGTAGGCACAGCGACACATGAATGGATTGAAAAGCACGTCATCCACCTGATGACAGGAGATGACAAGCCAGAGATTCCCTATGATAATGAAGAAGTTGCAACCGCATGCCAAGCGTTTAAGGATTGGGTAAGTGAGAATGATGTTGTGTTCTTGGGCACTGAAGAAAAAGTTTTCTCACGTGATTACAAGTACACCGGAACCTATGATGCTCATGCCATAGTAAATGGCAAAGTAACTATCATAGACTGGAAGACAAGCAAGGGCGTGTACCCTGAGTATCACCTACAGAATGCAGCCTATGCCGGGGCGTTCGAAGAGATACATTCAGGTGGGCATGTGGAGCAAACGCTTGTACTCAGGTTGGACAAAAGGTATGGCAATTATGAGGCTGATTTCCAGACACGGGAACAGTGGAAGAAAAACCACCAAGCATTTCTGGCAGCACTATTGCTATACAACAGACTAAAGGAGTTAAAGTAATGCATGATGACGATATAGAACTTATTGATTTTCATTTACGTACAGCCTTTAGGCTGTGTCACAAGATGTACGAAAGCGGTAATGATGATGCTCTAAGGTACGCCTTGCATGAGGGTCAGCATGACGCTGAGACTGATGAAGAATATCTGGTATGGGAAGCGTTGTTACACATGAAACAGGAGCCATTTGATGAATAGTAAATTTGGAGAGATGTTAAAAAGATATTTAGCAGCGGTAATATTTGTGGCGGTGTTAGTATTTCTGGGTTTGATATCAGGAGTATCAGTGAGTCAGGCACAGCAAGCACCGGAACATTTCAATACCAAGACAGTACCGTTCTACCTTGTCTGCTCTACTCCCACTGAAATGCGGGATGTGTTACTGGAGGAGGCGGGTGAGATTGCATTGGTAGCAGGATGGTTAGACACTGGAAACCAGTGGTTGATATATACAAATGAGTCAGGTACCAGTATGTCTTTTGTTATTCACAAGGCTGACGGTGAGGCTTGCCTTATATGGTCAGGCAGAAGTGAAAAAGGTAGGGCGTTTATACCTAACCCGGAACCCACGTTTCCTTCGGATGTAGTTACGGAGGAACCGCCTGCTTACGATAGGTGGAACGATGGGTAATGACAAGTACAATGAGGGTCAAGTGTTATGGGGTAAGGGGTCATCCTTTAACGTGTGTGACTCAGTTGGTGGTACAAACTGGGGAGCAGAAAGGTACAAAACTATGGATGGCAAGTGGAAATTCATACTTACCAACCATTCAGGTACAGGTACTTGGTACGACCACTATGGAATGGGGGAGTTTGATACTGTGATTGAACTAAACGAAGCAATTGTAAATACAGTTGCAAGAAAAAATGGGAGGCCATACTAATGCGGACGCCAGATTATTATGCTATGCCAATGCAACCTATTGATTTTATTATACAAAATGATCTAGGATTTGTGGAAGGATGCATAGTCAAATACATTTGCAGGTACGATATGAAAGGTGGGAATGATGATCTTGAAAAGATCAAGCACTACTGCGACATTCTTATACAAAGAAATAAAGAGGCATGCTAAACCCATCTAAAGAACAGGAGGCTGCATGGGCAGAGCATAGAAGGTATTGTCACGCACGTTTCTGTTGGGTTAACAGGCACAAAGAGGTAGTCAAGAACAACGGACAGCGAACCACTTGGGAGTTATCCTTCATTGATCGTGAAGGTATGACTCTCCAAGCGTACGCCAAGTTCAGAGAGAAGACTCCCTTTATCCTTAAAGATATTCAACCGAAACAATACAGCCTACTGGCAGACAAGTAATGCCATAGGGTTGACCGACATCTCCGATGGTGTCGGTTAACTCTACGGTGTTACCTATCTTTAACTCTTCGTTATCCTCACTAAATATCCAACCGATAGTAGACAGTAAGGGGCATGACACATCCTTACCATCCTCCCATCCTGAGGTAGCAATGATATCTTTCCACGTAACTAATACTAATTGTAAATCAAGAAGTTGTTCTTCATCTCCCCCTTTAAAAGGGAGATGAATCACATTATCTTTATCCTTGTCCACGTATCACCTTGTATTTCTCTGCGGTGATTGCCTGTTTCTCAGCATAGTATTTTCTTAGGTACTCACGATAATCATCCTTGCTTATCTGCCCTGACCTCATGTCATTGAACGCCTTGTTCTTACCAATACTTAAATCCCTTAACTGCTCTTGGAATCTCATATTGATACGGGCATGCAGTTTGTGTTTCTCTAGCGGAGTTATCTTAATACCTGTGTTAGATAGGTTAGCCTCTGCCGAAGTGAACTGATCACGTGTTGGACTGTACATGCCTGAGTTAGCACGCTTAACTTTATCCATAGCAAACGTACCCGGTATACCAATGGCGTCAGGCCATCCTTCAGGTAATACATCCTCAACTGAATAGGCTAAGTTAGGGACGAACTGTTTCCAGAGCGCATTCCATTTCTGGTCAGGCGCTATCTCCCTACCTGAGTACCTATCAATACCTGTCGCTATATCATACAGTCCACCTGCTGCACCGAAAGAAGGTTGCAGTGCGTTAGGTACGCCGGGGATTTTACCTAGTTGTCCTGCGTCTGCTGAACCAAAGATATCACCGCCCGGAATCATACGACCAATGGCTAACCATTTCTCAATGTCACCCTGAGTCCAACCAGTAGGTATCTTCAGCATGTTAGGCGCACCGACAGGTAACCCCCACCACTGCTTACCGTTATCTCCTTGCACCATGTTCTGCATTCTCTGAAGTTCTTCAAGTTCACCGTCACTTAACTCCATGCCTAACTCATTAAGGTAACTCACACCAACTGTCCATTTAAATATCTTGGCAGGGTTTGTGATTGCTACCTCAGTAAGGCGGGGTACAATACCGTAAAGGTATGAAGCAAAAGGTAGCGGTCCTTCACGCAAGAAGTTTAGCAAGGGTGTCTGCGCATCATAGTCTACGAACCATGACTTAGACATCCGTGCTGCTTCATCATATACATCTTTCATTTCCCAGTTAGGATTAGCACGCTTAAGTTCCTTAACCTTGGTATCAAACATAGCCATACGGAATACGTTATCTTCCGCTTGGTATGTCTTGGTTGCAGCCATCCTAGTATTGTGCATACCCTTTGCAATCCTACCATTCTTTGCTTTGTCAATTGTTTTGCCCAATGTTTTGTTTACATATCCAAAGAGCCTGCCTGTATTATCTACAGCCATGTCCATTGCAACCATTGGGTTACGAATATCCCCATCCTTGAATCGTGCGGTGTAACTATCTGACCAAGTATCAGGAAGGTGACCACCAAATACCTCACGCTTGGCTGCCTCTTTATAAAGAGGGTCTTTAACTCCACGGATCAAGCGACCAGAAGCCTTAGCCAATTCAACTGACCCACCATCACCAAGGTTATACATAACAATATTACTCATGGTGTTATTCATATGAGTAGCAGGGTTATAGATTGTCTTAACGCCTTTCCATAAAGCGTTTACCCTCCTGTATTTTCTAACAAGAGGATTGTTCTTATACCTATCTACCTTTGAAAGTTTTGTGGCATACATAATGTCCTGATAAGTTTCAGGACTGACGTACTTACCCGCCATATCTCCAAACTTATTCCTGCTATTAGGAATCTGTCTGGTATGACCTTCTGCTTTTCTTGCGCTCTCAGGTTTCACTGGGTCAGAATAAATCTTGCCGGTCTTACCTGTGATAGGGTTCTCAACTTCTAACTTAGTCATCCTGTTTAAGGTTTGGAACTTGGGTAGCGCAGTTCCGTACATCTTAAAAGTAGAATCAACCAGATACGCTATATCATTTATCTGTCCCATCTCTTCTCTTTCCTGCCCTGTCCAGTTACGCCTGAAGTTTACCTGCCCATCAATGTCGCCTTCTACCTTGTCATACTGCTCAAGTTTATTTGCGTATTCAAGTTCAGGTTCCATCCCCCTATCTCTCATCATCTTAAAATCTAAACCAATGTCAGACTCAGGATAATCTTTAGCATAGTTTGTTAGAGAATCACCCGCATCACCTTGACCATTCAATAGTTTGATTGCTCTTGGTGCGTCATCAGCACCACCTGCACTGGTAGGCGTAACAACAATCCTCTTACCTAACTCCTTGAATTCATTGAAGACTTCCCTAGTACCTAACAAGGCAGCGTCCCTTTGGAACACATTGTTGTCTGTGTTCTTTGTGTACTTCTGGGCAAGGTAGTTCAATTGGTTACGTTTAAATTTACGTGGATCAAGTAAACCAAGATTAACAGCCTCCCTACCTAACTTAAGCATGGCAGTCTGGTATTGCTTAAGCATAATTTTTAGGTCTTCTTCCTTACCTTTCTTGATACCTTTCTTATTAGGTTTCTTTGACCATGCTTCGAACAATTCTGCATCAATCTTAGCAGCAAATTCTTTGCTAGTTATTTTGCCCTTAAGATATTCTTCTGTTATTTTATTTTGCTGAACTTCATTAGCCTTGCCTGACTTGTTTTGAATGCCTGTAATATTACCATCCTTGT
>WLWH01001854.1_pt1 | contig 12869 bp, 14 predicted proteins | sample 6712741 | NCBI WGS metagenome assembly WLWH01 (sample SAMN12718694, study PRJNA515312) | sponge metagenome | isolation source: marine sponge | host: Mycale hentscheli | place: New Zealand: South Island, Marlborough, Capsize Point | collected 2003-05-01 | reverse complement strand
CTTCTCTACTTCTAATCCATGTACCGCGTCGAAAGCTAAATTTACGTTCGATGCTACTCTACCGATTAGAACTGGGCGACTAGGCGTCATCCTATTAGCAATGTTATATTGGTAATTTAGACCCTCATCATTTATAGTTCTCATAGGGGGTCTAGCCTGACCGAGAGTTGCATTCGGATTGTAGGGTAATTGAACTAAACTAAGAGCCCTACGTTCTGTTGTATCTAAAGACACCTGTGGATTCGATACACCAGCTTGTAAGTTATCGCGATACAAATTCCAAGACTTATAATCAATATTCATGCCCATTGCTGTGGATGATTTATTAACCATATCACGTAAATCATTCGTATCCATTTCTGCAGAGGATACTAGAAGCTCTAAGTTTGATATTTGATATGATGTATCAAAGCTTGAGCTCGCGATCCAGATTTTATCATTTACAGCTATAATGGGAAATACGTTTACGTTTACAAAATCAACCTGAAGACCAAGACCTGCTCCTAAATTGGTGACCGCAGTCACAGCACCACTTGTAATATTGGTTGCTTGCGTAGCGACATCATGAAAGCATAATCTTTGACCAACTTTAATTTGACAGTCATTATCTCTATCGAATGGGATTGCGGGAGCAGGTGCTGTGTTGTCTATAACAACCGAGGTAATAGCACCCGCTAAGGTAGCAGTTTTACAATCAAAATAACTATTGGCAGGAGGAGCGGGAGATGGCGCGGCTACAGCAGTAGTAATTCCACCTCCACATCCTTGTGCGTAAAGCTCTGGGTAAGCCAAAGTGGCGCTCGGCGCGGGATCAGCACAAGGATATGTAGTTATCGACCTTGGAACGTCTTCTAAGGTTATTCTAAATCTAACCCCTCCTACTAATATGTTCGGAAATAATGGAGCGGACTGTTTAAATAATCCAGACACCTGCAAATCAATAACACATTCTACTTTATTATTCTGCACCAAACCTACTGCTCCCTGTTGTGTATAATAAAGAGAGCTGGGTCTATAGTTCGCGCATTGCCCGTGCAATAATTGCCAGTTGTTTGCTATACTCGGCGTTTTAGAATAATGCTTTTCCATAGATACTAAGTGATTTGCTTCGTCTATTTGTTCTAACAAAGTATTTGAATTGAGATCGAAAATTTGAATATTTTTAATCAAACTCCAGCAACCTGCAGTACCATCAGGCTGGGCACAGACATTCGTCCCAGTCATTTCTATATTAAATTTAAGTTTAGTTCCACGCGGATTTACTACAGCTACGTCAGTAGCGGGCAAATCAATTTCTATAACATCGCCTGGTGAATAAATTGTATTTCTTACACTATTTATTGATTTTGTAATGGTTTCAAAATTCTTGCTCATTTATAACTATTATAAAGATAATAATTATAAATTTCTTTTTTAAAAACACTTTTTAAAAAAAAGTATTTTAACTTAATGAATCCATCGTTGGTACTACGTATGTACCAGCTACTTGAATTCCCTGATCGGGCTGAGTCGTGGGCATTGCCTGAGCTTTTGACTCTTCATTACCACCTTTTACTGCATCCGCAATTCCGATGCCCGCTCCCACTGCGCCCGCGATGGCTCCTCCAGCCGCCAAAAGTTCTGGTATTCCTAACCAAGCTAACCAGCTAGTAGCGGCGGCCGCTGTTTCTAGTCCCTCAGCCGCACCTTCTGCACCAGCAACTTCGGCGGCATCACCTGCAACTTCTCCAGCAGTTTCACCAACCGTTTCTCCAGCTTCAGTACCCGCCTCTCCAGCTTCTTCGGCACCTGCATCAGCTTCCTCAGTACCATCTCCAGCCTTGGTTTCATCATCATCTATATCTACTTTTGATTCTGGTTTTACCTGCCCAGGTGCTTCAGGTGCATCTACATCTTCTTGTCCCATCCCTCTACGTTCTGCTCCTTCATTCATAGTTTCCTCAGTAAATCTTGCATTATCTCCTCTTACACCCATAGTATCATCATCTACCTGAACACCTTGTCTTCCTCCTACTGGACGCATCTCCGATAATTCTGTATCCCCAGAAGTTTGTTCTGATTCTCCTAAATTACTAGTTCCATCTTTGGTTTCACCTCCAAGACTTTGATTAGCACCTCCCTCGGTAGATTCTTCTGTGGGTGCTGAATCTCTGGCGTCTTGAGCCTGTTGAGTACTTTGTCTTCCAAATACCTCATTTTTCATACGCTGGGCAATACTATCTACGTCTTCATTTCCAAATTTTTCCTCCATATCTCCAACTTTTCCTTTTACTTTATCTACTATATCCTGACCTGCCTGTCTATATTTATTAAAAGATGTAATTCCTTTTCTAGCATATTTACCGATCGCCGTGGCACCGACTCCACCCCCTATTCCCGATTCAATTAATTTACTACCAGCATCTGATATTTTTTTTGCATTCTCAAAGACCTTATCTGCCTTAAAACCTAAAGCTTTATTTATAGCATCAGTTTTATCTCTATGCTGTGCTACTCTGTTCTCAATTCCGTCTCTGAATGCATTTAATTCATTTGAATATCTGCTTACCATTTATATTTAATACATATATTTTAATATAATCTTTCTTTAAAATTTAGATATACCTCGCAAGGTGATTTAGATAATCTAAGATATAACCAACTATATGGTTTCTCTTGATTTCTTCTAATATATTCTTCCCATTTTTCGCTACCTCCGACACTATCGGCATATTCATCATGTAGACTTTGTAATTCTTTTTTATTTCTAATTGCACCTGATATAAATACTCCTGTGGTATTTACCCTCATAATAGTAGATATATCATTAAATTTCTGATTTGATAAAATAATACAAACAGGATTTCCACGAGTTGTATAATGCCTAAATCTCGTTGAAAAATCAACAATAGCACGACCTTTCTTGCTGTTAGAACTCGCTGATATACTTCCACATATATCATCCAATAATAAACAAAATCCTGTATCATTACCTGTTTTTTTCTTTTCCTCTTGGCTCTTCATTAGGTTTGTGATTATGGAATCATCATATAGTTCATAGCAGTTATCTTCCCAACGCTCTAAATTAAACCTAGAAGTTGCACAATTTCTTATTGTATTTGAGATAATAGTCACATTATCTCCGAAAATATCTCCCCATAGTGCTTTTTGATGCAATAAATTAGCTATCAAAGTTGATTTTCCAGCTCTAATAGAACCTATTACTAGTAAAAGCTCCTGATTATAAGGATTCGGGATATTCGGATGTACCTTAACTTTAGGTTGTACATAATTCTCTGGCTCTTTTACTGGTAAAATATTAATTTCTGGAACAGCTTCGAATTTTTCTTCTTCTTGATTTTGAGATTTAGGTTTTTTATTCATCGGTATGTAATATAAACAGATATTAAATATATAAATATATTATGGATCAGAAAGACCGAAAATTATTAAAAAATCTCGGTATTTATATGCACCCAGAGCTACGCCGAAAATATGACCATAAACATAGTAATCCTGAAAACTGGGTCAGATTTTATTATTATAAACAAAAAAAACCATTCCTAGTACCAAGGTCTAATATCCGTTACGAAGCTGAAGTAACTAGCACCAATAGTCTTCATAAACATACTTTTTATAAAATGTCTTTTCTTAGCAAGTCAGACCCATACTATGATTACTATTATAAGCTAAAGGAAAATATTGATAAAGTTATTGTTTTAGAAAATCAAAGGGTTCAATCAAAAAAGAATTTTAAAACAATAAAAGCACCTCCCCCCGAAAGGAACTCAGAAGGTCAATTTGTGGTTCGTTTTGAGTAAAATTTTTCTACGGTCTCGAAGGTATTCTGTATCACGCATACTTTTATCTTCCAAATGGGTCTTTAAACCGATTCACGTTTCTTCTATTGGTTAACATATTTAAAGCATATGAAGGGTCGTATATATTTTTTGGCTTTTCAATTACTGGTACTTGTTTTTTTATTTTATGTACTGGATTCTTTTGATTCGGTATTAAAGGAGGTCTTGGTAATAAGTTTTTATTTACCATTTTATTCGGATGAATATTTTTTTGTTGATTTCTTTGATTTCGTTGTTGATTATATTTATCCATATAATCACAAAATGTATCAAAATCATTTATTGATTTCGGCATTGGAAACATCTTTTTTTGTTCAGGTTTTACCTCTGTTTTTGGCTGAGGTTTTGGCTGAGGTGATGGCGGAGGGGTCGGTGTTACTACTGGTTTAATATCTAATTTAATATTCTGTTTTTCTTTTTCTTTTGCTTCCCGCTTTGCTTTCCGCGCTAATCTTGCTTTTTCTAACACAGCTAATTGCTTTGCCGTACGAGGTTTTGCATTATAAGGTTTTTTCGCTTTACCTCTTCCTTTTCTTTTAACTGGCTCAATAACCTCCATTTTATCTGGTGTATCACCCTCTATAACAGTCGGCTCATCTTGCATTATTACTGGTGCTTTTGCCTCCTTTTTATTTGATAAACTAGGAAATATCTCCTCTTGTTTCCTAACGACCATTGGTGCTGGCTCCTGATAATCCTCTTCATTTTCTCCCTCCATAAGCTCCTCTATTGGCTCTATACTCACATCAGGAAAAATATCTATATTTTCATCATATTTCTGGAATTTGTCCATTACTTTTTACACAGATTTTATTTTTTTGTAAATAATCTAAAATAACTTGTAAATAGTTTGTAAATAAACCGAAATATTCGGGCGATTCATAATATCACTCCTCGGAAAAATGGATTGGCACACATACAGGATTTGTTGGATTTTTGTTATTTTCACAAAAAAAATGGGGTTTGAAATTAGTTTTATAAATATTATAATTAAAAAATAATTTTTTATTTTAACTTTTAAAATATAAAGTTTGTTTTCGCTTGTAATTACGTTATTCTGTTACTTTTTAATAATAATAATAATAATAATAATAATAATAATAATAATAATAATAATAAAGGAGTATTGGTGCAGATGTGGGACTGAACCATCTACTTCGGGATTTGCCAGTCTTAATTTTAAAAAAAAAATTTTTGTTACTTTTTTAAAATTATTTTGTTATTTTTTAAAATTTTGTTATTTTTTTATATTTTCTCTAAATCCATATCTCTTCCCGCTCGAATTTTCAACCAGACATGTGAGGGGTTGTCTAAGTAATCGGGGAGCTGACCATATAAATCTGTGATACGAACCTGCATCTCATTAATCGTAAAACTATCTTTATTTAGCAACCTAATCCAATTCTCGGTGTATGGCTCGTATATAGCTTCGGTCGGGTTCTCATCTACTTGATAACCTTCGACAATGCCAAGTATCGGCAAAGCCGTTGCTCCTCCAACCACATCCGCACCGCCACCCAAATATCCAGAAATTGGTAAATTCGGTAATTGAATACAAAAAGGAGTATCGTGAAAATTCCAACGAGTTGTCGCTTCATCACTGACTAATCCAGGGGCAAGTGAATTGCTTACAATTTTGCACTGACCAGAATAAAAACCAAGTGCATCAGCTAAATTACATCTTGTCTGGGCTAATCTTCGCATATTATCGGATATGCCAGAAGCCGTAGCATACGCGTCAGAAATATTTGATATAGCCCAATACATTCGAGAAAAATACCCAGTAGCAGGAGCAACGGGTGTAGCATTTGCTTCGTCGTCATCATAACATCCAGATACCTCAACAGGCGCATTATTATTTTTACCCCAATGCTGAACACAATTTAAACCAATACCATATCCCTGAGAATTACCATTATATTGACCAATCGGGAAAACATCTCCTGCGGGAGTCCCTGGAACAACCACTCTTTGTGACCATGCCCCAGCCGCTACTTTTGTAGCAACTTCCCAACCCGCATTTCCCGCTACTACAACTGGTCTGAATAAAATACTAATTAACTGATCAGCCGCATTGGGTGGAACTGTGATCGAATCTAATAATAATCTCTTATAGCCAGCGCCTCCCCAAGAATCATTGCGAAAAATATTAATAGTAAATCTGCCACCAACTCCTTCTTCAATTTCATATCCCAAATCAATTCTTTGTTGATAAGTTTCATTATCAGGATAATCAGCATTTGAGGATACTGGACAATAAGCCCAACTACCTGGTAAAGGTGCGTCAACTAATCTATCTCCCGTAGCAATACCTCCCTGCATACCATCATAGCCACTGACCGCAGAACCGCCTGTCCAGGTAAAATCAAATTGAGCTCCTTCTAATTGTGTTGCAAAATTATTAGCCGTGGCTTGGTTATCAACATTCCATAATTTACGTCTATCTTGAGACCAGCACGCTACACCTGCTGTGGGAGTTAATGTAGATTTAGTAGCCACAGAAGTAATCCCAACAGGAGAATTAAAAGGTAAATTTGCAACATTCTCCCAATAACCAGGCAATGTATTTCTACATTCGTGCATTGTTAAGGTCATCGTCCAGCCAGCAGGTGCGATAACTGAACTGACACCATAACGAAGTGGTGAAATAGTTATTTGTTCCTTTAAAGTAGTTGCCAAAGCAGTTTGGACATCCGCATAATCAGCAGTTATAGGTTCTTGAACAATAATATCATCTCTCATTAAATTATCATTGGGGGCAGTGCCTGTGGCTCCGTAATGACAAGCAAAAGTATTTGTTTCGGAAGTAATAGTAGCAACCGCTCTTCCTGGTGCGTGTTTTCTAATAGAAGCTCCTACTAAACAAATCTCACTATTTCTCGGAAAATCAATTCCTCTACCTCCAAAATAATTAGTGAAGTTATTAGCCGAATCGGCGACACCTCTTGAACTTAAACAAATCAAACTCATTATAAATAATAAATATATTTTATTTCTCAGCATAATTTAAAATGTTCAAAAATTCTGAATCTGCAAAGCCAAAAACTGAGACTTGCCCAGTAAATAAAATGATGAAAAAACTAAATGATGATCACAAAGATAGTACCAGATTAAAAATAGATGAAGCGAGTATTTTTGATAAAGCTATACCCAAACCGAAATTAAAAAAATCTAATAAAGTTAAAAAGAAAAAATAAAATATAACAATATATTAAAATGACCGAAAAAGACAATACTATTATTTTTGATAAGCCCTTACAAGACCTATCGGAAGAGATGCATAATAGAAAACAAATTTTAGCTGAATCTCAAAAACTATGTTCATACGTTTTGGGACTTTGTAATGTGAAGGCTGAAGAAGTAATTGAAAGTCAAAAATTAAATCATGAGAATCCAGTTCATTTAATAGGATTAGCAGGAACATTCATTTCCGATATTTTTTTAAGAGATTGGAAAAGGATGGTTGAAAAATTAGCCAAATACGAGGAAGAGGCTACTGAGAAAAGTTCTGATTCATCTGAATCATCTTTGGAAGTGAATAATGGCTCTTCAGATGAGCCTATAGATAATTCAGTTATGGACAAAGAAGAAGTTGAGGATTTAGAAACAAAGTTTCAATCCCAGCCTGATTTACTCTCCTAATTCATCTTTTAAATAATCTTTAAAATATGGGTTATTAACTTGCGTAGCTACTGTTTCTTTTTCTTCTGCTAAAAATTCTAAATTATCTAAATTTGTTGGTTCTTCATCTACATAATTAAATTTAGCTTGTAATGCTTCTTTTAAAACTTTAAAATTAAAACCATACATTCTTTGCTGTTTTTTATTAATTGTTCTAGTTCGATTATTTTCTACTCCTGGAAAATGTAACATAAAGTTTTTTAAATGTAATGGAATAAAATTTTGACACACAATACCATTATCATCCCGATATTCATCAAAACAATTGTATAAAGTTTTAGTTGGTATATAACACCATTCTCCTTTATACACAAATTCCCCATTATATAATTTACATTCACCACCAATTAAACCGTGGTACAAAAACTCTGCCTCTTTTGGTCTGCTTAATTCAGTAATGGTGTTCATCATTTCTGTTTTAGGATAATTGTCAATATTTCCAAAATAATCTTCAAAATCAACATTTAGTAATTCATTACCTATCAGATTAAGATAATCTTTATTTTTAAATTTTGAATATAACTCGTTCCAATAATCGACATCTCCTTTTCGACTGGCTGATGTTTGAATTTGGACAAATCTTCTTTGTCCTGGTGGTAAAGCCATTACACAATTTGAATTAGAATTAAAAATTAATCGACAAATATTATCTTGAACATATGGAGCTTGATATAATTCTCTAATGCGATTACTTTCTCTTGTCACAAAATCTTTTATTTGTTCAATATAATTATTACCATCTTTTGCTTTCATCTCGTTGAATCGGACAACTATTTTATCTTTTAATTCCATGTTGAATGAACTTTCTTTGGGTACAATATCTTCTAATTTATTTGTGGATATTGTATATTCATCATTAATAAGCTTACCAATTAAATAACCAAAAGTATCCTTACCTGTTCCCTGTTCACCAACCATAATAGTTGCGATATTTGTTCTGACTGTGGGTTGCTGAATTATTTGAGCTAAAGTATAATATAAATATTTGTATATTTCTTCATCACCTGAGCCCAATGTATTTAATAAAAATTCTTTTAAATCTGGATCAGGTGAGTATTCATATTTAGGATTATATTCAAAATTCATGCCCTCAAAAGTATTAAAAATATTTGGGTCTATTTTACAATCGTGTTCATCCTTGGGGTTGTAAGGTTTAAATGTCATAGTTTTATATTCTCTACGCGTTGGGTCTTTCGACCATTCAGTAAACATATCTGATTCTTTACCAGCTACATTAGTGCATCGTTTATTTTTACCACCCTCAATCATCGCTTGTTTATTCATAGCCCTCCAAATCTCATTGTGCTTATCATCAATAGTTTTAATAAAATATGAGCCTTTTGATTGTATCCAACAGTGATTCTCGTCCCAATCTTTTTTTTTAATAATATATAAATCTGAATTTTTAATAGCTTCATCAATATATTCCGCAGAAATATCTGTTTCATCAATAATCGGTTTAACCACCCAGTTAATCGAATTGTATTCAGGGTGGTCTTGTCTAGTCCATTTATTAATTTCAACAAGCATATCTTTGCTAATATTTCTATTCACCATCAAACCGTCAAACATAGGAACAATATAGGTGTCTGCTGATTTAAATAAACAACTTTCATACAACTCCTTGATTACTAATTGTAGATATTTGGCTTCCTCGTTACAAAGTATCCGATTTAAAAAGCTTGATTTAGGATTTTTTCTTTTCTCACAATCCTTTTTGTAATGCGATAAATTATCGTGTTTCCAAAGAAGATTTTTAATTTCTGATATCTCATGGTGTATGCCTTTTAAAAACCAAGCCTTTTCAGATCCATCGTTATTAATATAAAACGCATTTTTCTCTTTAAAATCAGTGGTAACATTATCAATATTTAGTATAATTAAAAAAGTTTTTTTATCTAAATTATATTTCTTCAAATATTTTTTACGTTTTTTTACATATTCGGAAATAAATTTAGTATCTAATTTTTCAAAATCTTCTAGCCCGTCATTATAGTTTTGTATATACCCTAATAAAATAGCATAATGGCAATTCTCAATATCCAAATCTGTATAATAAGATTTACCTTTGTCATCTGTTACCAAAAAATTTCTCAGTCTTTTTTGTAGAGATTGTATTGAAAAATTTTTAGTGTAAAGCCGACCATAATTTCTCCCAAATGCGTATTTATATTGTGTTTGATAAACTACGGGAGCGAATTGCTGTCCATCAATTGGGATTTGTTCCAGACTCTTATTATAAATCTCTTTGATATATCGGCGAATCGCCTTTATGTATTGGTCTGTTGTCCATTGGTCGTCTGTGCTTTCTTTCAGCTCTTCCTCTGTCCAAAATAATTCTTGCAACTCAGTGTCAGAGATGGTCATTAAATAAATTATCTTTTTGAAATTTATTATTTCCCTATATTGTTTAATGTCTTCGGGCATTACATTATTCAAAGATTTTAAATTGCTATTCATTTCGCTATAATACATAATATCATATTATGTTTAAATCAAAATTTCTTTATATATGATATATAATACTATATCATAAATAAAGCTCCTTAAAGTTTGGCAGTTTGGGCTTCCTCTTTCGCCTTCTTTCTAGCACGATAATTACGTTGAGCAATTCTTCTTCTCATCTTACCTTGTTCGGTTTGGGAATATTTAAACACAGCTTCAGTAGCCTGAGCCTTTTTTATTTCTAAATCTTCCAAAAATTCTTGCAATTTATCTAATAGCTGTTCGTCAGCATCTTCACCTGCCTCCCACAAATCGCGAATTTGATCTAGGAATTCCATATAGTTAATATATAATATATCACTTATTTTTAAATAAAAAAAACCTTTAATAGGGTCGCCTACTTAATTTTACGTCTTTTCCTTTTCTGTGGAAGTCTTTGTCGCCACTTTTTGTAGTATAATCTAAATCTCCTTTTCTAGTTTTCGATTTATCTCCTTTTGATTCACCAGTCATTTTTTTCATTTTCTTTTTGGTGACATCTCTTTTTGAAGATTTAGGCATAATATTTAATCCAAACACAGCACGTTTTTTCATAAGTGGTGTTACTTTAAAAGTTTTTCCTTTAATTTTTACCATTGCTCCAACTTCTGCCTTTTTAATTTTTCTTAAATTTGTAATTCCAATATCTTGGTCTTCTGGTACTTTAAGTTGTCTGTGTAAAGCTCCTTCATTGAATTTTATTTTTTTGCCGTCTAAAACTACTTCTCCCATATTTTTTAAAACCATTATAATATAATTAAATATTATAATTTTATTACTTTTTGTTGGGGTTGTTTGTTATTACAAACAAGACATAAAACAGCTCTAAATTCTCCTGTAATATGACAGTGATCCATGCACCTTGAGGTGCTAGTTCTGGGATTGTTTCCTGTTAATATACAATTACAACCGTCACATTTCTCGGTGCTCATTACCAAATAATATAAACTTTCGTAATCATCAGATATTAGTCCGCGATGTCTCCATGCATTTATCGAACGCCTTTTATGATATTTTTCTGGATTTTCTTCTTTATATTTTTTATTACGTAATTTTGCTTTTTCTTTATTTTCTTTATAATATTTTTTATTACGTAATTTTTCTTTTTCTAAATTCTTTTCCCTATATTTTTTACTATATTCTCGTTTTTCTTCTGTTGTTCTAACCATGGTTTACATGTTTTCTTAAAAAAATAATTATTAATATCAAATTTATAATTGTTTTTAATCTTTTTTAATGTAATAGAGATTTTGCGTATTGACCGAATGATTCATTTTTGTAGCTAACTCCTGCTTTTCTTTCAAACTCGATTCATTTTTATATTTCTCAGTCAAATAGATGTGTCTAACCATCGAAGCTCCAATATTTTTTGGGAACACATAGCGAATCATAAAGGTACTTAATGCATTAGAAGTCATGGGCATGCCGTGTGAAGTTACCAGGAAGCTCTCACTGTCTGTGAGATTAAACCACATATTAATTATATTATTTAATTTCTTTGGGATGTCAATTTTAACAATTCGATTATCTGGATCAGGTGATTTTACATCTCCAAAACTAAAATATTTTTTGTTTCTATTCTTCACGACGCAATAATTATTATTTTCTCTAACTTCATTCGAAAGCACAAAATACTCATGCTCATTCACACGCTTCATATTACCGTATTCTAACCTACGTGGCGGAAGCATTGTATATAAACTAGCAATTAGATATTTGAGCATCAGAGATCGATCTCTATCTTCTTTGAACTCTATGCTAGCGGAATTGTATTTCTTCTTTTTCAATAATTTCCCATAATCATCCCGAATTTTTTCTAGATCAGCGATACTCGCCCAATTATCCTGTTGCCGTTTGGTTTTGATCTGTTCTTCGCTAACCTTACGCTCATATTTATTAATATTATTCATTTCGGTATAATATACTTTGTAAAACCCTAGATTCTCTTCAGGTACAGATATTTTAGATGCAGGCGATAACCCAGCCATACAGGCATTTATAAACGACTTTTTTTTACCGAATTTAAATTGGTCTATATATTTAAGTACTTTATCTGTATTCTTTAAAATATCTAAGCTGTCGTGCTTCTTATCGTTTAAATTGTCCAGCAACTCTTCTAATCTTTTGGCATATACCTTTTGGGTATTTTCTTTGATGCCTCGTTGTTTAATCAATTCCTTAAAGTTTTCCATGTTATTATAATACTTATAACAAAGAAAACTTTAATATCAAATTTTTTAAAGCTTAACCTTAAATGAGTTTTGTTTTCTACTGTCACCGTATATATAAGCAAACATCAGTTCTTTGTGCTGGTCTTCTTTTTCTAATTTATCCCAGCATTCAGGCTGACAAAATCCGAGATATTTTAAATAAATATTTAATTTACTAGACTTACCATCATTGGGGTGAGTTTCATATTTATCATTGCATAATCTACAATTGTGATACTCCATTTTATAATATAAAAAAATAAATTAATTTTAATATTTAATCACCCGCACAATTTAAAAAAAAATATTAAATAAATCCTCGCCCCAAAAATGGGGGTGCCCACATACCTTCATACCATATTACTATTAATTATTATTATTATTATTATTATTATTATTATTATTATTATTATTAAAAAGTAACAGAATTACGTAATTTAGAGAAAAATATAAAAGTATTTTCAAAGAGAGAGAAAGAAAGACAGAGAGAGTCAGAGAAGATTATAAAACTAATTTCCAGAGCGAAAAAAAACGTATCTATTTGCAAGGGATTGTGGGAAAGGCTACTAACTGGGCTACTCACTTTAAGGCGCGCCCTTCCCTTAAGTGATTGGTTATAAGACCCTATGTAAATAGTCTGGTTATAAGTACTTAA
>WLWH01001850.1_pt1 | contig 12885 bp, 15 predicted proteins | sample 6712741 | NCBI WGS metagenome assembly WLWH01 (sample SAMN12718694, study PRJNA515312) | sponge metagenome | isolation source: marine sponge | host: Mycale hentscheli | place: New Zealand: South Island, Marlborough, Capsize Point | collected 2003-05-01 | reverse complement strand
GTTTTTTACCTAATATCATAAATACTTGTGATGTCTTATCAGGTAAAATATCTAATAAAGTTTTTTCACTATCAAACATTATAAAATCGTAAAATTGTGATGATAATGATTTTTTATTTTTCTTATCTAATGTGGTTGAATAATATATTTTTTTACCTCTAATTATTATTTTTGCTGTGTCTGTAATTTGTTTAATTTTAGAATACATAGAAGGAACATTACGCCCTAATTTAATTTCTTTTGTTTTAGTTTTTTGTGTTGGTTTAGGTTTAGATTTTTTTTTTTCTTGTCTTTCTTCTAATATACGCTCATTAACTAATTCAGCAAAATAAATATAAGTGCGTTTAATACGTGTTGCTTGTCTTTTTCCTAAATCAACTCCGCTATCTTCTGCTAATTCTATTAACTTGCTTTCTCGTGTAATTCCTATTTCTTTTCTAATTTTTCGCTTGGTAAAAGGTGTGATGTTATCAACATTAATTAAATTCATTAATATAGGTTTATATTTTATTTCCATTATAATATTATTAGATATTTTATTTTTAAGTGGTTTTTCCTTAATATATATATTATTTTGATTGCTGGTATTTTTTGAGGTCGCCATTATATATTATATATATATTATTTTTTTAAGTAGTTTTTCCTTAATATATATATATATATTTGATTAACCAGTCATGAAATCTAAACAAATTTATAAATTGTGTCTGTTATGCTCTTAACGAAATTTTGCACTTTTTGGGTTTATGGTGTGGATGGTGTGGGCGTGATGCTTTTAATATATTTATATTTTATGAATATCTTAAAATTATTACTAAATCTTTAAGTTGTTTTTTAATATATATATAAAATAATATACATTAAAATAATTATCTATAATCGGTTTTCATTAAAACCCTAAACCCTGTAAAAACTCTATCTTCAAAAGTCTTCTGTTTAATACGCTCTTTATTTGCTAAATAATATTTTTTTTTCTTATCTATTTTGGCTTCGTCATAATGTTCTTTTTCATACTGCTTATGATAATCATTAATTTTTTTTCTATTATTATTTTTGTATCTTATTTGTGCTTCTTTTAATGCTTGAGTTCTCATAGTATAATATATATAAAGATTATTTTTTAAGTTGTTTTTCCTATATATATATTTATTCCTTAATTATTTTAAAAAAGTTCTTATAGGTTTTATATTTTTTTTCTTTTTCCTCTACATCACTATAGCGTAATAATCCTTCTGTAAATCTATTTATGCTTGATAAGTTTTTATATCTACCTAAAAAAATTAAGTTCTCCTGTTCTATATCACGAAATACGAGCAACCAATACATACTATATATAAATATTAAAAATCTATATCTACAACTTTTACAGGTTCTAAATCTCCTAATACTTTTAATGTTTGCTGTGGTTTTTTTAATTTATCATTTTTTCGTGGGGGCGTTTGTGGTGTTAATTTTCCTCCTCCTTCTACTTCTTCTAATAATTGTTTTGCTAATCTTTTTCTTTCTCGTTCTATTCTTAATTCTTCTTTTCGCTCCTCTGTTAGTTTGCCTCTTGTTCTTCTCGGTGTCGGTTGTGGTGTGTCTTCTCTGTCTTTTTCAAACATAAAATCTTTTTCGGTTAATGGTTTAGTTGCTTCATTATCTATTATATCAGTTAAGACGCTTAATCGTTTGTCTAATAATCCTATTTGTTTTGCTTGTGCTTTAATTAATTCAGTTTGTCTAAATTGTCCCTGTGCTATTTCTAAATCTCTTATTTTTATATTTAAATCTTCACTTCGTTTAGGTTTCACTTGTTTTAATTGTCGCCTTGCTCTCGGTTTGCTTGTTTGTATATTTACGATAACATCACGAACAGGGGCAGTTGCTACACGCCGTCCTTTTTTTGTCTTCTTTGCTCGTTTAGGTTTCTTAACAGGCATTATATATTATACAATTAAAATACTTTTATAAAATATATAATATTTTTTAACCAGTCATGAAATCTAAACAATTTTATAAATTGTCTTCATTATGCTCTACGATCGGATTTTGCAGTTTTTCGGTTTATGGTGTGGATGGTGTGGTTGTGATGCTTTAATTTATCTATCAAACGAAGATTTCGTTTTTTGTAATATATCAACTCCTTCTTCTAATCGTCCGCCTCTTACTGCTTTAATTCCTTGCCCTACTCCTTGATATCCTTTACCTACACCAATTAAAGCAGTTCCTCCTGCTACTATTTCAGGTTGTCCTGTCGCCATTCCTACAGCAACTACTCCATAACCAGTATTTTCTGTAAGTCTTCCGCTCTTGTTAAACGCCTTTTTCCACGTCTTACTTTTTTTTAATCCTTTTGCTATTCGTCCCATTCCCATTATATATATACTTTTTAGATAAAACTATATCAAAAAAATTAACAAAAATACTTTTATAAAAAAGTATAACAAAAAACTAAACCTAATCCGTATCAAAAATACTAATAAAACTTCCTCGGTCTCTATACACGCCAGCAGTCCCTCCGTTGTCTTGTTCGTGTATAAAATAATTAAAACCATTAGCGGTTTGCGTCCCATTCACTACTTGGACGATTACATCATCTAAAATAACGCTGTTTTCTGCTAATGTTATATTTATTACATAATCTGCTGTTGGTCTTGGACTTGTAAAAGTAAAAGTGTATCTTCCTGTATTGGTTCTATTCACAGAGCAATTTATCGCTTTGCTATTTGCTCCGTTACTTTCTATTTTCGCTATTGCTATTGTTCTTATAAAAGTTTCATTATTTAAATTGGTGTTAATTATTAAATTTTCTGCTTGTAAATCGCCACATTCTACATCACCGCTATTTGTTACTAAAAAATTTCCGCTTGATGTTTCTATATCGCCACCTGAAATAATATTACCTGTAAGGGTTGTTATACTATTTGTTGTTAAATCTGTTGTGTCTGTTATGGTGTTATTTTCAGGTTGGAGTAAATAACCTTCAAACCAAGAATGATTAGCACTCATATAAACATAACCTGAACCTGAAACCCACCTTACATCTATACCATCACCTACAGCACATTCTAAAATCACCCCGCATCGTTCAGTATTAGACACTAACGCCCCCGTCATCGCTTCTAATATTCCGTTTTTAAATATACCTAATCTAAACGCCCCAGTAGAGGGTGAATTTTGAAAAGTTTGATAAAAGAACTGCCACACACCAGCAACAGGCACTACATACTTAACCGCTCCTGCTGATGTTGAATAATTACCACTTGGTACATCATAAATAATTTGATTAAAATTTGCTAAAACTGAACCTGACGCTAAAAGTTGATTGTTATTTAGATTACTCGTTGCTCTAAAATAATATTGTTGTGATGTTGATAATTGACTTGAACCTGCTAATAAATAACCCTCAAACCACGAATACTCATAATCCATAAATACATTAGCATTCCCAGCCGCACCTTTAACATCAATATAATCACCAATAGCACATTCTAAAATTACTCCTGCTCTTTCGCTGTTTGCTACTGAACCCCCAGTTTGAACTTGTTTTGTTCCGTTTTTATAAATACCTAATCTAAACCCTGTTGATACTGAACTATTTTGATACGCTTGAAAGAAAAATTGGTATGTCCCAGCAATTGGAACAACATAGCGTTTAAGTGATGTATTATAATTTCCACTCGGCACATCATAAGTAATTACATTATAATCTAAAGTTGTTGCTGATGTGATTGCTTGGTTGCCTCCATTATTACTCGTCGCTCTAAAATAATATAACTGACTTGTTCCTGTTGCCGTATTATTTATAGTCGTGTTGTTTCCTGTTTGTGATAATGAAATTCCACCACCAGCAACTAAATTATTTCGTAAATCTATATTATTTCCTGTCCCTATTGCTGTTAAATCACCTCCACAAGTAATATTTGATGCTGTCGTTATATTAGCATTACAATTAATAGCACCACTATTTATAACAGGGTTATTTGTTATTGTCGTAGTAGAAATAGAACCACAGGTTAAAGCGGTTGATGCTGTGATTAAATCCTGTTTTGTGTTTATTTTTGTTAATAAATTAGTTCCTGAATTGGTTATAAAATCTGTTCCTATAATATTTCCTGATGTTACGATATTACCAGTCCCATTATAAGCACCAGCATTAGATATTTGCGATGACCCCCCAGTCATTAATAAAGAACCTGTTGTAGATAAACTTGACGCTGTGATGTTTCCGTTTGCTGTTATATCTGCTGTGGTTAATGATGTTGTTGATGTTATTAAATCTTGTTTGGTGTTTATTTCGTTTAATAAATTGGTTGTGCCTTGAATAATTATTGGTGCGGTTATCGTCCCACTTGCCCCAGTTGCTGAAATTGTCCCAGCGGAAATAGTGCCTGATGGTGCGGTTATGTCTCCTGTGCTTGTTATAATATCACCTGATGAAGTGCTAATACTGCCTGATGTAGTGCCTATTTGTCCTGTTGTTGTAGAAATAGAACCTGATGAAGTAATATCACCACATAAAACATCACTAAAAATACTATTACCAGTCCCTAAACAATTTATCTGATTACCTGCTGAATTATTCACTTGAAGAGTTGTCCCTGTAATAGTCCCCGTTGCTTCTAAATTTGCCCCTGAAACTAAACCTGATACTAATGCCGAAGCACCTGATAAACCGCCTGATGCCGTTATGTTTCCGTTTGCTGTAATATTTCCTGTTGTTAAATTTGTTGATGAAGTTATTTCGTCTTGTTTTAGTTGTAGTGCGTCATAAATTACATTACTATTTAAAAAATTAATACTGCTATTAGTAGGGACACTATCAAAAATCCCCCTTATAATACCAGTAGCACTTGAATAATCTAAAGGTAAATTTGCTGTTATTGTAGGTGTGCTATTATCAACATAAGATTTTATACCTTGACTTGTAACAGGGTTAGTAGAACCTGCGGTAGGGGTAGTATCAAAAGTTAAAATATCTTGTTTTGTGTTTATTTCGTTTAATAAATTTGTTGTGCCTTGAATAATTGTAGGTGCTGTTATCGTCCCAGCGGTAGCAGTAATATTACCTGATGATGTTCTAATATCGCCTGAAACTAAAACTGACGCCCCCGCTAAACTGCCTAAACCTATAATATTTCCGTTTGCTGTAATATTTGCGGTAGTTAAAGAAGTTGATGAAGTTATTTCGTCTTGTTTTAGTTGTAGTGCGTCATACACTTTATCACTTGATAAAAAATTAACAGACCCATTAGTAGGGACACTATCAAAAGTTCCACTAATCACCCCAGCATTATAATTTATAGGTGCTGTGGCTGTTATACTTGGTGTTGAACCATCAACATAATTTTTTATTCCTTGACTTGTAACAGGGTTAGTAGAACCTGCGGTAGGGGTATTATCAAAGGTTAATGTGTCTTGTTTGTCTGCTTGTAAATCTAATATATCGCTTGTATTATTTGCTATGTCTGTTTCGTTTGTGTCTATTTCACCCTGTAAAGTGATAACTTCACTATTTAATAAAGCAATATCACCCTCATTAGTAGCAATACGATTTACTATAGAAACTCCATTAAGTGTAAAATCTTGATAAGCATTAAATATATCTGCGTTAAAAGTTCCTGCTTGTGTGATGTTAAGGTTTATATCTAAATTTTTTCCCTTAATGTTTTTACTCATTATAATATAACAAAATATTATAATAATTAGAATTGCTATAATAATTTTAACCAGTCATGAAATCTAAACAAAATTATAAATTAACTACATTATGCTCTACGATCGGATTTTGCACTTTTTCGGTTTATGGTGTGGATGGTGTGGAAGTGATGCTTTATTTTATTTAAAGGTTATTTTCCTTTTTTGTTTAACTTCTTCTTTTTTTTGCTGTGGTTGTGGTGTTGGTGGTGGTTCTTCTTTCTGTGGCTGTGGTTTATCGTGGTAATAATGCTTCTCTATAATTCTTTCTTTTCTTTTTGTCTTTTTTGGTTTAATTTCTTCTTCTTCGCTCTGTTCGCTCTCAGTTTCTGTATCTTCTTTTTCAGGAATTATTACCTTAATTGGTTTGCTTTTTTTTTGTGTTTTTTTTGCCTCTTTTTTCGTGAGGGGTATATCACGATTTTTAAATTTTTCTTCTTCTTCATCACTTTCAACAGATTTAAGGGGTTTTTCTTTTTCCTTTAGGCGTTTTAATTCTTCCTTTTCTGCTTTTAAATTTCTCATTCTTTCGTGTGCTTTTGCTCTGCCCTTCGCTAATCCTGCTTTTTGTGCCTCAGTCATTACCCTCTTTTTTTTCGGTTCAACTTCTTTTTTTTTTTCTAAAGGCATAATATATAATGGACGAAGAAAAAAAAACTAATGATTTGCTATCATTATTCCAACGTTGCGGGATAGAAAACGAAGAAGTTAAAGAAAAAAAAGAATTTAACAAACCTAATATAGTTTATGATGAAGGATTTAAAACAGATGATAAGGTGCTTAATGGTATTATGAAACAATTTTTAAATACAAAAAAACACATTCAAGCAGTAAAAAAAATAGACGAGGGGGACTATACGAAAGAATATTTTGAGGAAAATTTAAAGCATTACAACCCTAAACTTCATAAGGTTTTAGAAAAGTGCTCTTATGAAAAATCACACGACGATAAATTAACCCTAAATAAAAAAGAGGGTGATGTGGTGGTATCTTTTAAGTAAGGGGGCGTTGTCCCCTTTAACCCCTTTTTGCTATACTTTTTTAAATTATTTTTTTAAAAAGTATATATATAATGGACTTTGTAGAAACTAAAAATAATAAATTAGATTTAGATAAGATTAAGATGAATTGTGATGGTTGCTTAAGTGAAGAATTAGTTGAACCCTTAAGCAGTTTTAGAAGCGGATTTAATTTATTAATTGCTGGGTATAGTGGAAGTGGTAAGACAAGTTTATTAGTAAATCTTTTATCTAAACCTAAAAGGAGCGGTATTAGGCAGTCTTTTAAAAATTTATTTAGTAATATTGTTGTTGTTTCCCCCTCACTACATACACTAAAAAATAATATATTTAAAGATTTAGCAGACGATAAGCAGTATAAAGAATTTAATGATGAGATGCTGGATAATTTTTATGCGATGTTAGACAAAATAAAAAAAGAAGAATTAGAAGAAGCAGAAGACCAAGACAGACCACCTGAACCACAATATACATTATTAATTTTAGACGATGTAGCAAGTAGTTTAAGGAAAAATAAAAAATTAGAACAAAGATTTATTAATTTGCTACAGAATAGAAGACACTTGGGATACGGAGGCGTAAGCGTTATAAGTATAGTCCAGTCTGTAGTTCAAGTAGCACCACAACACAGAAATAATTTAAGTCACCTTATCACATTCAAACCTAAAAATAAAAAAGAAGAGGAAAGAATATATACAGAGTTTGTTAATCAACCTAATAAATTTATGGACGACTTTTTTAACTACTTCTTCCAAGACAAATACGATTTTATGTTAATAGATTTAACATTAAGAGATAACCCTGATTTTATATTTTATAGGAAATATAACAGAGTAGATTTTAACAAGAAAGAATAATTTTTAAAATAATAATAAAGTATATAATGCCGACAATAGACGATTTTTTAGTTTTAAAACTTGATGATGCCGTATTAAGTAGTAATGAAGCGACTTGGAACATCACACCTAATTATTATTCAAATCAAAGAAGTTCTGTATGCTTTATGAGTTTAGAACGAGCAAATTTAGTATTTTTAGGGATTAATGGTATTCAAGATGAGGGCGATAGTAGCACTATGATACGCTGTAATATTAACGGACAAAATCAACAATTAAGCGATAATGTAGGCGGTTGTATGCTGGATATTTTAAAAACGGATATGAGAGCGATTATTACAGGAAATACTGTAGGAACTCAAGACGCAGAAGGTAACATAGCAACCACGACAACAGACACTTTACTTAATGTAAAACACATAGCACAAAAATATAATAATGATAATCCTATGCGTCTTCTTGTTTCATCAAGACCTACTACAATAACAATTAATATTCAACATCACGATTTCGGGGGTGCTTTTGCTGATTTTGATGAAAGCTATATTATATTACGCTTTGAATACGATGATTTAAAAGACACGCAACGAGAATATAAACAGCAATTTACAAAAAGTATTATGTAGATATATAATATACTATGCCTAATCACGCTCTAAACGATACAGCAAACGAAAGCGTTTCTATCTATTTAAGAAGCGACGAAGCAGAAATAGATTTATCAACCAGTCATAAAAAATTTTATTTAAGTGAATTAATTAGCGTTAATCCTGATACAAATATATTAGTAGGTCTTACTGATTTTGAATGTCCTTATACTTTTTACACCATACGACAAGACATAAACGATAAAATAACTTTAGGATTTCCAACAGCAAGTTTTCCAACAGGAGAATTTAGAACTTCTACTATACCAACAGGCAATTATGATATAGACGAATTATTACCAGTTCTTAACGCCCTCACTTGTTTTATAGACGCTAATATTGTTTTAACTTTTAGCGAACTTACAAATAAATTAACACTTACAAGAAGCGGAACTTATACAACTTTTTCTTTTGCTATTACGACAACCTGCGGAACAGAATTAGGAATACCAAGAAATATAATGATTAACCCAACAATCACAGAACCAAACACTTTAGCGTCACCTTATATTTTAGACAATACAATTAATTTAGCAGGGACAAGTTGTATTTATGTTAAGATACATAATTTAGGAATAAAAAATTTAAATAGTAGAGGAGATAGTGACGGGACAATTTGTAAAGTGATTGCCGATGTATTGCCTGATGAATTTATTTATTATAGACCAGCAGAATATTTTTATTTTATGACGAACAAAGACCAAATACGAGAAATAGATATAGAAATTTTAGACGACCAATACAGACCAATAGATTTAGAAGGGGGGGTTTTTAGTTTGACTTTATCGTTACACTTTACTTATAAACGATTTCAACGATATACAAGAGAATATTATTTAAGACCACCACCTGAAATTATTAAGGAAAGCATCACTTCCACACCATCCACACCATAAACCGAAAAAGTGCAAAATTTAGGTAAGACCACCACAGATACAATTTATAATTTTGTTTAGATTTCATGACTGGTTAAAAAAATATAAATATATTTAGGAATTTTAAGAATAATATTATAAAAATAAATTATAATCTTATTGTATAATGAGCGAGGCAAGCAGTCACCTTTTAGATTACGATGATAAACGACTTCGTGCGATGTCAAGTAGGCAATATAGAACCAAGGCCCCCGCTGTGAATGGTAACCAATTTACTTCAGGCGGTTCTGTTATTCAGTTTGACCTTCCAGCGAACCAAGACAAAACTTTTTTAGATTTTGAAAATTCTTATATTTTAGTAGAAGTAGAAAATACTTTAGCAGCTGGAGCAGGTAACAGCATAACATTAGAAGGCAAAAACGGGATTTATGCTATGATACAAAAAGTAGAATGCCTCACCGCAGGGCAAACCCTTTTTACTCTTGATGGTTACGGAGCACTACAAAGTATTATGAGCGACCTTGAAACCAACACCCTTTACGGCGGGAATGCTGGGCGTGTTCTTTTCGGTTCAGGTAGCGATGCGGCCGCTGGTTCTACTATTGCTGGGGGTTCTGCTCTTACTTTTGCTATTCCTCTTCAACTTAACGGACTTTATAATGCTAATAAATATATTCCTCTCTTCAGTCGTGATAAATTGTCGTTCCGCATCACACTACAAGACGCAAGAGTAGGCGTAGTAGGAGCAAACACAACCGCAACATCACTACGATTTAATAACCCTGAATTCGTAACTCATCAAGTTCAACTTGGAGACGATGCTATGGATGCTGTCGGTTCTGCTGTTGATTATCAGTTTGATATTGTATCTACAGATTACCGCCACACATCCGCCGTCCTTCCTGCCGGTGTTGTGTCTTCTGTAACCAATTTAGGGTTTGCCTTTTCCTCGTGTAATAAAATTATTGCCTGTATGAGAACTTCAACCCTTATAGCAGGTGATACCGCTAAACAGGTTTATTCGGTAGGCAGTCGTAACAAAAATAGTCTTAATAAAGCGTCGGTTTTGCTTAATGGTATGAAGATACCACAACGAGAAATTATATCTTCTGTTTCTAATGATAGTGAGGTATTAGCAGAACTTATGGTAGCACAAGGCAGTTTAGCGTCTGTCGCACACTCTAACAGAATTAATAATGATGGTTTTAATTCTTATAGCGAAGACACCGCCACAGGAGATACTAACGCTAATATCGGTTCGTTTGTTGCTGTTATTGGTCTTGAGAATATGAGAAGTGATAGTGACGGACTTTATAGCGGTGTTTCGTCTATCGGTTCTGTTCTTCAACTTGATTTAGGGTTTGACGCTGGAGGCGTGGCTGCGGGTAATACTCTTGATGTATGGTGTGAATACACCGCACAATACACTCTTAATATGAATGGCGAACAACTTTATCAAGTATCGGTTTAATTTTAATACAAAAAACAAAAAAATATTATATAGATATATTTTATAATGCCTCAAGTAAAAGCAAAAAAATTAATGAGAAAAGCGAAACCTTTTATACCACCTATTGTAGCAAGAAAAATAGCACCAAAAATAAAAAGTGCTGTGGAGAAAGCACCAAAGAGACTACAAAAACCAATAAGGGACGAACTGCGACGAGTAGGAAGTATGAAGGTAAAATAAATTTTTATGACTATTTAAGGTGTGGAGAATATTTAAGGAATTATAAATTACCCTTTGAAAAACTTTATAAAAATATTACTTATAACAGATAAAAAAAATATAAGTAATATTTATGAATGACTGGAGCGATGATATAGAAAAAGTTTTAGAAGAGATACGACTTAATGCCGTTCAGTTAAGCAATAACCATAAACAGAATTATTTTTTTTATAAGTCGTTACATAAATATTTTAGGATACCTACTATTATTTTATCGTCTGTAGCAAGTGTAAGTTCTGTAGGGTTACAAAATTATATTAGTCAGGAACACATAAACGGCATCGTTTGCCTTTTAGGTTTATCTGTTTCAGTCGTAAATAGTATAGAATTATTTTTAAAATTACAAGAAACATTAGAGATAGAGTTAAATTGTAGCAAAGAATTTTATAATTTGTCTATAGACATAAGAAAAACATTATTATTAGACAGACAGAATAGGCAGTTATCAGGGCAAACCTATTTAGAAAAACGATATAATGATTATGTTAAACTACAGGAGCAGAGCAATTTAATTAGCAATTCTTTTAATGATGGTTTAAATAATTTACCTAAAAAGATTTCTATGATGAAAAAATTAATGCCTAAAAAGAAAAATAGCAACTCTTCAAGCAGTTCAACAGCATCACCCCTTAACGATGACGAGGACACGATAGACAGAGAATTATAATAAAGCATCACGCCCACACCATCCACACCATAACCCAAAAAGTGCAAAATCCGATCGTAGAGCATAACAGACACAAATTATATTTTTGTTTAGATTTCATGACTGATTAAACAAAATAAATAAATATATATATTAAGGAAAAAACAACTTAAAAAAATAATATATATATAATATATAATGGCGACCACAAAAAAAAACAGCATCCAACAAAATAATATATATATTAAGGAAAAACAACTTAAAGATAAAAAAGATAGTATAGTAATGATGAACCCCTTTGATGATGATGACCTATGGAATAAAGCGATGGAAAAAAACAAAGACGAAGACCCAGCAGATTTTTTTGAAAAAGTAATACCTAAACATTATATAGATAATACACCTGAATATAAAATATCACACAGAAACACACGCAAACAAAGCGTAAGCGATTTAACAATTAATTATATTACAGGCAAAAATAAGATGTCTAAAACTCTTTTTTCTCATAAATACGATGTAGGCGATATGGTAATATATACTAAAAAAGTTTCTCATAAATACGCAGAAAGTCACAACAAAGAAGATTTTTCTTATGGTGGTATCGTTAGAAGTATAACTAATAATAAAATCACAATAGAACCTTATGATATAGTTTTTGTTAGAGAATATAGAGATACTGATTATTGCTCTTGGGGGCAAAGCAAAAGAAAAAAAAATATTAATGTATCACCTCTAAACCTACAAAAAGTAAATAACACTTCTTTTTATAATTGTGAAGGTGGAAAACCGAACGAATATAATAAAGGTGGTTTATATTATGAAGGTTCTAAATTATATTAAGGAAAATATATATATTAAAAAAAACTACTTAAAAAAATAATCTTTATATATATTATAATGAGAACTTTTAATAAAACAGAATACGATTGGGGAATTAAAAAAGAGTTAGAATGTTTGCCTTTTATAAGTGAAGTTTTAGACGATGTGATACATAATAAAGAAACCTATAATGATTTTGATTATTACACAGACACATACGATATAGAATTAAAAAGCAGAAGAAATAAAAAAGACACCTACAGCACCACAATTACAACAAAAATAAAACGAGATAAAGCAATTAAGAGCAAAAAAAAAGTTCTATGGATTTTTAATTTTACTGATGGTCTTTATTATTTAAATTATGAAGACCACAAAGACACCTTAAATAATTTACCAGTTGAAAAATTTTTTACAAGAAACGGCATTAGATACAATATAGAAATACCAGTAGCTATTTTATCCCCTTTGGTTGATTTTAAATCTTAATAAGATTTAGATTAACTTTTTTATTTATAATATATATAATGGATAGAGCAACATTAGCATTAGCGAGTGAAGCGACTTATTCTATGTTAGGCAGTAAAAATAAGACTGAAAGATTAATCAACGCAAATAATATTATGATGGGA
>WLWH01001848.1_pt1 | contig 12895 bp, 18 predicted proteins | sample 6712741 | NCBI WGS metagenome assembly WLWH01 (sample SAMN12718694, study PRJNA515312) | sponge metagenome | isolation source: marine sponge | host: Mycale hentscheli | place: New Zealand: South Island, Marlborough, Capsize Point | collected 2003-05-01 | reverse complement strand
GGTTTACAAGTTTTTCCGCATAATTAGGCAGGTTGACCTTGATCGTCGTAAGTCCTTTGTGACAAACAACTTACATTGCCTAATAATGAGGCAGGTCCAGAAAAGACTAGGCAGAGGGCGTTTTTCGTTGCCCCCTGTCTAGTTATGAGACAAGAGTGTTTTCGTGGTGATTTGCATGATTGCCCGTGACATAGAAAATGTCTCAGAATGAGCAATGATAGAAATTAAGCCGTTATTGTGCTTATGTTTTCTGCTGGATCTTCAATTCAATCTTTTTCGCTATTGACATAAGTTCGTATCTTATATGTGCAGCGTCTTTCTTGATTTCGTGCATGTCGATGTTGCCTGATAGTTCGACGAACTCGATATGCTCGCTGATGTCTTCGCATAGGCTTTGGATCGATGTTTCTAGATCGCGCTGTGACCACATTAGGATTCTATTTCGTTGACTCATAGTACATACTTGGTGGTTTGGGTCGTCCGTAGACAGCAAGAAACCTCGACTCATGGACTCCATCGGACAGCCTCATGAGGTAGCCTCTGAAGCTTGTGTGGGCCGGGAATGCTTCGTCGGACCATTTCCTGATCTGATGGCGTTTTACATCAGACCACTTTCCCGTTTTTTCGTTGTACCACTGATCTGTACCCTGAAGAACAAATGGTTCATGGCCAAGGACACCAAACGGCACATCTTTCAATTCTTCATTCCTGGTTGAGCTTGCTGGATTGCTTTGTCAATATACCACCGAGCTTTATGCAAGTCTTCCAATCGAGATTCATTGTGCTTCCTCCCAGCCCGAGAGGCATATTTGACGACGTTTCCAGTAAGAAAGTCGAGGTGCTGCGTAATGTCAATGACTTGGATTCCGCTAGGAAACTGGTAGTGAGCAGGGTTCGTCTTGTCGGGCATTTCTTGGTTTCGTAAAAGTCTTTTCAGTTCATCGTTTCGCCATCGTCAATAACCAGACAAATGACCAAAATTGTCTCGCCTTGTCCACTTTCTTGATAGGCAGCATCAAGAAAATCAACTTCTGGCTCGAAGTCGTACTCCTCTTTGAGATCCTCTAATTTTAACGCTCGATATTGGTTGATAAGATTCGCAATATCTGTGCGGTCCATTCTAATGCTATAAGCTTCTTCAATTTCGTCATGCTCGTCGGGTTCATCTGCAAACCTCATTTTCTCTAGTTGCATCCCCTGAACATCAACTGCAAGCTCGTTGCATGATTCCCGGCGGTAAAGACGGCTCAGAGCGTGAGCCTCCGCTGTAGATTCGCTAACGGAAATTGCTGTGAACTTCCAAAGTCTATCTTTCACTTTGTTTTGCCTGGGATCGTCGGTTTCTGAATGCGGCGATTGCAATTACACCTTGTGTAGGCACTCCTAAACAAACTCTCAGCCGTTTGGAGGAACTCAACGCCACACATGCCACAGACAAGCCTGAGCTTGTCCCTGCGGCTCCTGTAAGGCCCAGATCGCGTGACCCTGCCAGTGTAATTTAACCTCAGCCTCTCATCCACGACATGGCTGGGAGTTGCTTTGGCTTCGTGAGAATAGCGATGCTTCTTAGGCTTCTTATCAGAGATTTGATAGTCGGCTAGGAGTTCTTCGAGGGATGGGTCATTGAAGTACCCATCGGGGTCATATCCTTCTTCATCGTAAATATAATTATCCATAATTTTAGTTTTTACTTGACATTTAATTTCTGACGTTGTAAGCTATTCTCTGCGGCTTTGCGCTAGCCTTTCGAGCGGTAAACGCAAAAAGCTAACGCAGGCAGTAATAGCTTATACATCAACATTTGACACCGAACGCATACCTACCCCCCCGAATGGGTTTTTTCTGATGTTTCGCTAGCATGAGCCTTCTCATGTTTGGTCGCAGGGTTGTTAATAAATTCTTCCAACCTCTCACTCCAAGCCTCTGATCTCTCGTAGTAGAAGTTCTTAAACTCTACAACTCCGGCTGGTACTAGGTGGTCGCGGAGCAAGGTTCTCAAGATTGCTTTGCTTTCCTGTAGCACTTCCTGAGATTGGTTCGGCCAGATGCGGTCATTGTCCGTGAGCCACTTTTTGACCTTCTTTGCTCTGCTGGATCTTTTGAGTTGATTTTGAACTGCTAGCTGGCTTTTCTTATCCATCTTAGGTTCAAGTTCTTGCTTTCGGACCGCATCGCTTTCGCAGAGGTTCCAGAGGAATCCCTCTAGCTTTGCCGACCGGGCTTCAGGTGTTTTGCTTGATCTGGTGATTGCCTCGACACAGACCATTCCTGGCTCCTCATGTGGGAATAGAACTACTTGAGTATCTGCTGCTCTTGAGATTGCACCTGCACCTGCCCCGACATCCGAAACTTGTTTATCGTTTTGGCTGCCTTTGCTCGAATGATGGACACAGATCACTGAGCAATCAAAGAGCCGAGCCATCTTGTCGATTGTGTTGTAAATGAGCATCATCTGAGCATTGTCATTTTCGGATGTCCCCGGAGGAATAAACCTGTAGAGTGCGTCTAAAATTATAACATCAAAACGGGATGCTCCGGCAGCAACCAGCTTCCCCTCGATCTTCGTCATATCGACCGCCGCTCCACGCAAGCATGAGAAGTGCAGGTCATCACCAAAGTCCACGTTCATTGCTTCCTGAACGCTTCCAACTCGAAAAGCTAGTTCCTCTGGATGAAGCTCGTTATCGACGATCATGCATTTAAGGTTATGTGGGCTTGTCCATCCCAAAAAATCACCGCCTGATGCTAGCCTTGCAGCTAAGTTGTAAACAAACCAGCTTTTTCCAGTCTTTGGTGCAGCAATTAGATTTAATGTTTCACCCCTGCGAAGAAGCCCGTCAATAACGTAAGGGCGACGATCTGGCGACGATTTTTTAAGTTCAGCTAGCGTTTGGGTTGGGTAGCTATCTTCGAGATCCTCACCTTGTGTTCGTGCGGACCTGATTGATTCCTGAATGTCTTTGATTTCGTCAGCAGACATTGAGTAATCGTTTCCATAGCCAATGTCTTTCAGGCTTGTCGGCAGATCCTCCATCTTTAGCCCTTTGAGGATTCTGTAAGCTTCACAGAGCGTTATAGAAGCATCTGACGGAAATCCTAATGGGTCTGAGGTGCTGAAGTTTCTTAGAAGCAAACGTCCGTTCTTAGATTCCTTACCAAGCGTCCCAGAGATTTTGTAGCTTGAATCTCTAACTCCCGGCCTTATAAAAGTGCAACTACCCTGACCGTCTGTTATCACGGTGTAACCGGATAGCTCAAGTTCTTTTTTTATGACATCAACAGCACTTTGAGATGTGTTGAAAGAATCTAGTGGAGATTCCTCAACAATCGGTGAATGGCTGACTATTTCTTCAGTCTTGTGTGAAAATAGCGTTTTTAGGTCATGAGGTATCTCGGACAGGGTTCCGTTGTCTCGTGAGATTTCATAGTGACCTTCAAAAGTAGAATGCTTGCTACCAGGTCCAATCACCTGACTTCCTTTTTGCAGAAAGTCGATGCCGGGGAACTCGTTAGTTGATTTGGGTAGCTTTAGGTCTTTCGATTTCTTGAAGTAAAGGTGACTGCCACCCGATGGACTTTCAACGACGATTGAAGCTTGTTTGAACAGGTCAATGCCGTGATCGTCCTTAATTCTTGTCAGGCTTGCATAGCCATTCTTGGAGTCCTCATGCACATCGACATCAACGACAACCATGTCATCATCGATAACGATTCCATACTTATCAAACTCCTTAGCTGACTGATCGAGGTCTTGAGCGCGGACCTGAGTGTTAGGCCAGTCGACAATTGCTGGCTGCTTCCTTCCGGGCTTAATCGGAACGCATCGTGGGTTGAGTTCAAGAATCCTCGGCGGTATTTCAAAAGGCATCGTATTTCTCCGTAAAATAAGTGGACGCTGTAAAATTAGGTCATGAGAGGAAGAAAACCAAGAGCAATCGAAGTTCAAGAAGCTTCCGGTGCGTTTGTGAAAGATCCGCAACGCCGCCCACACACAGTGATTAAGGCGGCCAAGGAACTCCCGCGCATGCCGAAAGTCATCAAGAACGACGAGATTGCAAAAGAGGTTTGGGAAGACACCTGCGAAGTCTTAAAAGAATCTGGGATTCTTAGCAAGACAGATACTCATTTGCTTACTCACTACGTCTTAACCTACGCAGAGTGGGTAAAGTGCGCAGAGCATATCCAGCGGCATGGCCATGAAGATGAATCAGGAAAGACATCTCCTCAAAGTACGGCGTACTTTAAGTTGGCAAGTCAACACACGAAGTTGCTCCCAGAACTAGGGTTGTCTCCGAGCAGTCGTGCAAGGCTATCGGTAGCTGGCGTATCTGACGATGACAAAGACAACGATGAGGACATGCTTAGTCTGATTAAGTCTTTGAAAAGGGCCTAGTGTGCATCCTTGGCAACGGTACATCCAGCGAGTCGAAAACCGAGATATTATCGTTGGTAAATACATTCGTCTTTGCGTATCAAGACATCAGCAAGACCTAAAGCGTCAATCTACTAAGGACTTTCCTTACTATTTTGACGAGAAGATTGCTGAAGGAATTTGCAAGTTCTTTCCTGCTGCACTGAAACATTCAATCGGTGAACACGCCGGTCAAAAGTTTACAGTTGAAGATTGGCAAGCATTTTTCTTGGCATCTTTGTTTGGATGGCAAAGGGATGATGGACGAGGAAGGAGATTTAGACAAGCATTTTTTACGGTTGCCAGGAAGAACGGAAAGTCCACCTTGGCTGCTGGCATTGCCATGTATATGGCAGCTATTGATTTTAACCCGGTATCAAACGAGCCTGAGTCGAGATCACAGATCATCCTAGCTGCTACAAAGCGTGAGCAAGCTGAGAAGGTCATTTTTGCAGAGTGCCTGCGAATGAGGCATCAGTCAAAGTTGCTCAAGGAGTCATCAGTCGTTGCTAACAAGGTAATGACGTTTAATCACAACGGTGGCAACATACAGTGCGTTGGTTCAGACCGACCCTATGACGGCTTAAATCCGCAAATGGTTAGCCTTGATGAGACTCACGCATTCTCAAATCCTCACCGTAAGTTTTACAACACAATGGTGACAGGCAGCGGATCGAGAGTTCAACCGCTACTGATGACCACTACGACTGCTGGCGATGACCAATCCCATATTTGGATTGAGCAGATTCAGTTTTGCAAAAGTGTTTTGGAGCAAACTGTTTCTGAAGAAACATTGCTTCCTGTAATTTATGAACTCGACGAAGAAGACGATCCACTGGATGAGGATAACTGGGTTAAAGCAAATCCAAACCTCGGTGTATCGATCACGAAAGACTTCTTGCGAGCGCAATCAAAGCCTTGCAAGACATCCACCACAGCACTTAACAGATTTAAGCGTTATCACGCGAACACTTTAGTATCTTCTACCGAACGCATTTTTTCACTTGAAGACTTCGACAAGTGCCGAGGCGAATTGTCTGATTGGAGGCAAGCGGATTGTGCTTCGGCAGGAATCGATCTTGGTGGCCGGGATGATCTGGCGGCATACGCAATTGTAGCTAGGTTTAGAACGGGTGAGTTCGGATCAGACGATAGGCCAATCTACAGATATGAAGCAAAGACGTTTGCTTACATTGCAAAGAACACTCGAAGGGATCTAACTGCAATTCCTTTTTGTGACTGGATAGCTCAAGGTCTTATCAAGGTAACTGAGTCACCAATCACAGACCTCCAAGCCGATTTCGTGGACGACTACTGGAACAACTACTGTTTCGATGCTGCGATTGACCCCTATCAAGCACAACAGTTTGGGGAACAGGTTTCTCAGCAAGGTGTCGTCATTGCAACGATGGCACAAACAACTGCACACTTTAATGAACCAATCTCTGAGTTTCGGCAGGCAATGGCCGATGGACGCTTTAAGCACGACGGGAATCCACTGCTTCGGTGGTGCTTGTCCAATGCTGTAGCGGTTAGAGATAGGCAGGATAGATGGATGCTCGACAAAGCAAACTCATCTTCAAAGATTGATCCACTTGTCGCCATGCTCATGGCGTACCGACGAGCAATGATAGCTCCAGGTCGCGGGGATGGGAATGTGTTTTTAACTTGAGGTAAATATGAAAAACGGTAAGTCATTCTGGGCTTTTGCTAACCAGAAAAATCCAGCAAGTTGGCTGGTTGAGTTCTTTAACGGAGAGAAGTCAAAGACAGGTATTCGTGTCAACACTAAGACTGCTCTCGGTCTTGCTGCGGTCATCTACGCTGTTAATAAGATTAGCGGTCATTTGAGTCAGCTTCCGTTTAACGTGTATGAGCAGTTACCAGATGGCAATAGGGAGCTAAAGAACCAAAACCCTGCTTATCGACTGCTGAACGTATCACCTAATCAAGCCATGACTGCTTTCACGCTTCGTGAAATCATGATGGTTCACGCTTTAATTAGTGGTAACGGCAGAGCCTACATCGCGAGAAACAATCTAGGCACTCCGGTTGAGTTAATACCAATCCTTCCCGAGAACTGCCAAACAATGCTCGTCGATGGCGAGAAGTGGCATTTGGTTACAGCACATGAAGGGACAACACAGAACACGTTGCCTCTGAAGTTGCTTCAAGGAGAGTATTACAAGATCCCAGATCGTGACGTACTGCATGTCATGAACACCTCACTTAATGGTGTTTGGGGTATGCACGTTGTCGAGATAGCAAAAGATGTTTTCGGTCTTGCACAAGGAGGACAAGAGGCTGCTGCAACGACTCTAGCTAATAGCGGTCGACCGGGACTTCTGCTCGAAGCACCTGTGGGAATGTTTAGAAGTGCTAAGGATGCTCAACTTTTTCTCGATAACTTCAATACAAAACACGAAGGTGTTTCTAACACAGGTCGGGCCGGTCTTCTCAGGGATGGAATGAAAGCGACAGCTTTGCCCGTTTCTGCTTCAGATGCTCAGTTCTTGGAGCAGAGATCCTTCCAGCGTGAGGAGATTGCACTTCTATTCGGATTAGAGTCCATCCTTGGTGACAACACCGGTCAGACCTACCGAAGCATCTCAGAGCGTAACACAGCGTATGTAAACAACTGTTTGCAACGGTGGATGTGCAAATGGGAGGAGGAAGTGATGTCTAAGTTGATTAGCCCTGCAAGACCTTTGGAGGTTGAGTTTGACACAACTCCTTTGCTCAAAGGAGATCCAAACTCACTTGCTGACTACACGCTAAAGATGCAGCAACATGGAATTTTGACAATCAATGAAATTCGACAACTTCATGGGTTTGCACCTGTTGACTCCGGCGACAAGTTGCCACATGAGATTGCACTTGAAGCGACAGTCGAAACTGAAGAAGAAGAACTAGAAGAAGAACCAACAGAGGAGATTGAAGATGAAGCTAGAGAGTAATCCAGAAAAGCATGAAATCACAATGCGTGGTTTCATTGGAGATTTTGAGAATGGAATTTCAGCCGATGACTTCCGAGATGTTCTTGCCGAACATGCTGGTCAAGATGTCACGATTCACCTCAACAGCGAAGGAGGAAGCGTTACTGATGGATTGAGCATGTTCAATGCAATTGCAACTCACGAAGGGAATGTGACGATTCACATTGACGCACTCGCGGCCTCAATTGCAACTGTGATTGCCGTCGCGGCTGATTCCGTAAAGATGAACTCAAATGCGAAGTTCATGATTCATCGCTGCTGGACTGCTGCGGTAGGAAACTGCTCTGACTTCAGAAGCATGGCGGAAGTGATGGAATTGCTCGACACCGATATTGCAGCAAGCTACTCGGAAAAGACAGGCAAGCCAGAGGAGGAGATGCTTGCAATGATGGATGCAGAAACCTGGATGGATGCTGAAACCGCACTGTCGATGGGATTTGTTGACGAAATTGTCGAAGTTAAGTCCAAAAGCGCAAAGGCTGAGGCTGGGAGTCAAAAGATCCTTTCAGTCTGTTCCCCAGCGTTTCACGCAGCACTCCGGGCCAAATGCTCACTGAGAAGAATCAAATTGAAAATCTGACGCTGTAAAATTGAACCTACACCCACCGCGAGGCGGGTTTCACTCACAAGGAATATCATGAAGAAGATCCAAGAAATCAACGCCCGCCTCGAAGCAATCGCGGATGAGTTGCAGGCACTCAGCGATTTATCGCAAGAAAACGACCTCGACGACACTCAGGTCCAATTAGTCAACGAACTCGATTCAGAGTTTTCAGTCCTGGAAACCCAACGAGAATCTCTCCAAGTGGTTCAGGACAAGCTCGACGCAGCCCGAGCAGCCAAGGCTGATCCAAAAGCAAGCTCAATTGTCGAGCCTTCTCAAATCGAAAATGTAATCGAGGAAGAAAAAACAATGATTCCAGCGAAAGTTAAAAACCAACGATCCAAGCATTTCGCGTCGTCTGAGGATGCTTACATCTCGGGGATGTATCTATCTTCACTCGCAGGTGATCGACGAGCGCAAGACTTTATGGCTGCTCAGTCGGGAGGGACGGACAACAAAGGTGGATTCTCTGTACCTGATCCTCTTTCAAATGCCTTAATTAACCTCATCGAAGACAGAGGAACTGCTAGGCAAAAGGCACAAAGAATCGTCATGTCTTCGGATACATGGTCGGTTCCAAAGGTGACTGCTCAGGCGACAATTTTTTACCCATCCGAATCAGCGGCAGTCACGGAAAGTGACGTAACTTTTGGGCAGGTGCAGCTATCAGCTAAGAAACTTGCAGCACTCGTAAAGATGTCGACCGAGATCACTGAGGATTCTGTCCTTAGTATGCTTGATGTCGTTGTAGACAGTATCGCGTACAGCATTGCTTTGGAGGAAGACAAAAACCTCTTTAACGGTGTAGCTGGCGGAGTCAACGCTTCTGGCATTGCAGGCGATGCTTCGGTAGACGACACCAATGTTGCGTCAGTTGCAGCGTTAGCTCTGACCGACCTGACTGAATGTGCATCTGGAATTGGCAACCCAGTTGTTGGAGCGGTCAACGAGTGGTACATGAGTCCTGTTGTCTTCCATTCGCAAGTCCGCGATCTTCTCAACGCAGCAGGCGGCAACGCTGTTGCAGATATTGAAAATGGTCAGCGTCCACTGCTTCTTGGCTATCCAGTCAACTTGGTTAGCTGCTTGCCAGCAGCACCGGCTTCCGGCGAACTAGTTGCAGCATTTGGTGACTTGAGAATCGGAGCTTACTTCGGTGATCGTCGCGCACTGAACTTCAAGACTCTTAATGAGCTTTACATGGAAAACGATCAAATTGCAGTCATTGCTACCGAGCGAATCGACATCCAAGTTTCCAACGGTGAGGTTCTGTCGAAAATCACGATTACATAATGAATCGTTATCAATTTAAGTCTGCTCGCCTTGGATTTGAGGCGGGCAGAATCATTGATGATTCGACTCTGAAAGAGGGGATCATCAAGACTCTCCTCTACCTTGACGCGATTGAAAAACTGCCTGATGAAGTGGACCCTGAAAAGAACGTCAAGCCCGCAGTTTCTAGCAGTAACGCTAGACGAGGCAAAGGCGCATCTAAGGGTAAGCGGAAGCAGTCAGGACGCTCTGCTGACAAGGCTGATTGAGAGTGCAACGGAACAGCTAGAACGAGACATCGAGAGGTGTCTTGTTCAGGCATCGTGGCAGCAAAGCCAATATGGTTTCCCTATCGACGGGAAAGAGATTTTGCTGAACATGGCAGCGGCATCAGCAATCAGTTCAATTACCTATGTGGATAGTGATGGTGCAACGCAAACAGTATCAGCCAGCGACTACATTTTGGATGCTGGCAGAAATGCGGTCGTCTGCCTCGACGACGACAATGGATGGCCGGAAACCTTCGTAGTCCCTTCCGAGCGAGACACAGTTTTTGTGAACTTTACCTGTGGGGTAACAAGCGAAGACTGTTTGCCAAGGCTGTTTAAGCAGGCAATTCTTCTTGAAGTTGGTCGTTATTACTACGACCCTGCACAAGAAAATGGCGTGAATACAAACGATGGAAGAAGCTACGAAAACATTGTCAAGAAGCTAGTACGGAGTAGCTATCCGTAATGCCAAAAGTAACTGGATTCAACCGAAAAAGGATTGGTCACAGGAACTTTCTCGCGGCCATTGAAAATCCTCCTGTTACTCAAGATGAGTACGGGCAGATTAACTACTCGTCAGGAACCTGGACATCGGCTGTTAGCTCATGGCCTTGTGAGCTAATTGATGCTTCAGGCGGAGAAGTCATCGACGGGATGATGACCAAATCAACAACTGAAAAGGTTGCCATCGGAGACAAGCCACAGATCGATGCTGCAAGCGTTACGTCAAAGAGTCGATGTATTATTGACGGCAAGACATACGGCATCACAGCAGTTCGAGATGTCTCAGGCGATGGCTTTACGGTGAGACTTGAACTCAGGAGTACCAAATGAGTTACAAGTCTAACCTAGATAAGAAGAACAAACTCTTTCTGAAGAAAATGAAATCACGCAGGAGGGAGAAAACCCAAACACAGGTTCTCTCGACTGACTTAGAGTTTGATCTCAATAAGCTATCTGATGAATTGCTTAAAAAGGTTTGCCGAACTGCTGTTGGTTATGCCGGGACGATTGTTAGACAGCAGGCAAAAGAGAATGTCAGGTCTGGCGGCGGGGAAACACTTGGGATGTCTAGAAAGACAAAAACAAGGGGTGTTTTCAAAGGCGGCAGAATGGTCAATGTTGGCAAGGGTGCTTGGTCTAACAAGCCATTAAGTGAGCGTGGTGCTAACAACAAATCACTTGGTGACACTGGCGGAATAGTCAAGAGCAGAGTCAAGTTCAAGGATGGATTGGCATACCAGGTTGTTGGGCCACGCTACGAAGCTGGGCCAAGAGGCAAAAACTTTGCTCACACTCATGAGCCTGTTGGATCAGCTAGCACTGGCGCACCTAATCATAAATGGTGGGGCGTGGCTGCCAAGAGAAAACTAAAGGCTAGACCTTGGCTAGGACCAGCAGCAAGAAGCACACTATCTCAGCAAAAAGCTGCTGTAAAGAAAGCACTCATTAACTGGAAAATTGATCCATCAGAGGTGGCAAAGTAATGCCAAGGCCAATACCTCAGATCATTACTCGGCTTAAAGCAGATGCAACAGTTTCGTCTTTGACGAGTGGTAGAATATTTGCTGATAATCCGCCTCAAGATGACGACTTACCTTTTGTCGTTCTCACAGTTGCTAACACAAATGCAAGAGCAAGTGTTAATAACTGTCAAATAAAACAATACGCTTCGCGAATGCAGGTCGACATTATCTGTGAATCGCGAAATCAAGCTGAATCAATACAAGAAGCGATAGAGGATTCGATAGGCGAGTTTTCGTCTACCGATGCAACACATCCGATACAGGGAGTCACAGTTGACTCTGGAACTTCTTGGCAGATTTTAGAACCAACAGACGGCTCGGACCAGCGTGGATACTGGTGTAGCCAAGAATACTTCATTAACTACAGCAGGATATAAAAAAATGGCAGTCGAAGGATATACTGGTCAAGGGACCACTGTGGCGTTTAGTGGGATTGGAGCAATTGCATGTGTTAGATCAATTTCTTTGCCTGAGTTTTCTCTTGAAACGGTTGATGCAAGCTGCTTGGACAGTGCGGCAGCCAATTCACCGCCAGGTGCAGTTGTAGCTGAATTTACAAAAAAAGTGCCGGGGATGCTCGTTGATGCTGGCGAAGTACAGATCACTGCTGTTTTTGGGGATTCTGCAGCTGCGCGAATCCCTAACGGCGTTGAAGACACTTTGACAATTACACTTCCAGACTCTGCTGGAGTAGCAGGGAAAGTTTTAACTGGCACTGGATTTATCACTTCTGCTCAAATGCCATCAATCGAAATGAATGGTCTTTTGGAACAAACAATCACATTTGTTTTTAACGGCAAAACTGGGCCAACTTTTAGCTAACAGGCATGTTTCTGTAGCCACCACCACCGAGGAGAAAGTCTTGAGTAAGTATGTCGAATTAGAAACTCATGTCGGGATACATCTTCTTACGAAGAAGGAAGTAGTTCACGAACAATATTTTGTTTACATCAACGATGATGAAGTCAAAGGTCGTGAACGAGTTGGACTTATTGGATGGAAACCAGACAGCAAGCTTGTCTTTACGTCAGGCTTAGACCCAACAATAAAAAAATGGGTTGAAGAAGAAGTAGCTTTGCTTATTAGCAGAGATGAGCTTCAGTCTGTTCCGTATCCACAAGAAACAGCCGAAAAACTTTCCGCCACTCAAGGAGTAGAAGATGAGCTTGACGAAAAAGACCTTACTTAAAGAACTGGCTTGCGCAAAACCAGACAAGCTCCCAGCCAAGTTGTTTGGGGAGGATGTCTGGGTGCGTCCAGTATCAGAGTTTCAAAGATCACGCAGGCTTGCAAATCTTTACAGCAAGTCAGGCGAGATTTCTAAAGATGCTTTAACAAGGGCCAGGCTCTTTACGGTTGTCGATCATCTATGTGACAACAATGGCGAACCTGTGTTTGACGAGAACGACATCAACGATCTTCAGCAACTTGATGCGTTGAAGCTTGACATTCTTGTCAGTGCTATTGAGGAGTGGTCTAACGAACGCGAGGGAAACGTCCGAGGCAGGTCGAAAGACTAATCAAAGAACTCAGTAAGAACTATCGTCTTTACTGGGTTTTTTCGATCTGCCACGAACTAAAAATAGATGATCCCATCGCGTGGATGAACAGCGTTTCGCCAGTATTAGTTGACTGGTGGATTGCTTATTTCGTGCGCAAAAGCGAAATCGAGGATGATGCTTACCAAAAGGCTTCAGGTAAGCCAACAGAGCATACTCCCGAAGAAGCAGCCAAATTATTGGAGAGCATAGCCGGTGGCGAGCAACGACGTAGTAGGGGCACTGTATTACAAGGTCGTCCTAGACCCTAAAGGGTTT
>WLWH01001846.1_pt1 | contig 12908 bp, 17 predicted proteins | sample 6712741 | NCBI WGS metagenome assembly WLWH01 (sample SAMN12718694, study PRJNA515312) | sponge metagenome | isolation source: marine sponge | host: Mycale hentscheli | place: New Zealand: South Island, Marlborough, Capsize Point | collected 2003-05-01 | reverse complement strand
ATTGGTTCTGATTTTGGTGAATTAATAGAAGTTTTTGAAATAACTGAGTCTGAACGTGGTGAAGGTGGATTTGGTTCAACAGGTACAAAGTAATGAAAATACAATTAGATACTGAAAATAAAACAATTACAATAGAGGAAGATATTAATTTACATGATTTTCACGAACAAATTAATATATTATTACCAGGTGGATTATGGCGAGAGTTTACATTAAAGGTAGGTAAAATAAAAAAATGGGAAGACCCAATAGTGGTTGACCCATATAAGTCACCCGACATAGACCAACCATGGAATCCTGTACAACCAAACCCAAACCCATATCCTGGGTATCCCCAAATATGGTACACAACAACCACAGATAATATTGGTAGACCTATAGTTGAGGGTGGTGATTACGAGAATAGTTTAATTTTAAATAATGGAACATTTAATGTAGAATTCAAATGAGTGTAGTAGCGGTAAAAGTAACAAAAGAAAAAATAGTAATAGGAGCTGATAGTATTTTGGTTTCAGGGTGGACCCAAGAAAAAGACAAACTTGCCAAACTTAATAAAGTTAATGATATGGTTATTGGTGATGTTGGTGACGCTCAGGAGGGCGCTTTGTTTTTAATATACTGTAAAACCAGAAAACCAAGTGAAGCCTCTGTTGGGGCCTTAGTTGAGTTTATGTCAGAGTTCCAAGACTGGTTGGGTAAAAAGGTTGGTGAAGTTAAATTAAATAATCAATACATAATTATTTTAGATGGAAAAGCTTTTATGATGGAAGGATTTTTTATTAAAGAGGTTACTGATTATACCGCGATTGGAGCGGGTATGGATTACGCTTTATCGGCTCTTTATTTAGGTAATAGTGTTAAAGATTCTATTAAAGCGTCTTGTCACCTATCAATTTATTGTGAAGAACCAATAAATTTAATGGAAATAAATAAAATATGAAATTATTAAGAAAAATACCATCTGAAACTATCGAAGATTTATTTTTTGATATGTGTCTTAAGTCTAAATCTGGTTGTAATGTAAAAGTTGGTGATAATCATTATAACTTATATGTTAATAATATTGGTGAATACGTTATCACAGAATTTGAGTTGGATTATGAACTAACTGAAGAAGAGTTTAAAAAATTTAAAAAATGATTAGTGTAATATATTCTACCAGAAAACCTAACCAAGAACATAAAAAACACTTGGAACAAACATCTAGTGACAATATTGAAATATTAGAGTATGTTAATAATGGACAATTTTCATTAACTGAATTATATAATAGAGCACTAAAAGAATCTAAAAATGATGTTGTAGTTTTTTGTCATGACGACATTATATTGAGTAAGGGTTGGGACCAAAAAATATTAAAACATTTTAATAAAACTGACTACGGTATTTTAGGTATGGCTGGAACCACTGACATAGATGATAGTGGTAGATGGTGGACAGATATGAATAAAATGGTTGGTATTGTTACCCATAGTAGTGACGGAAAAACTTGGGACTCTAAGTATTCTAATAATTTTGGTGACAAAGTAGTAGAAACTGTTATGTTAGATGGTTTATTTTTTGTTGCTCATAAAGATAGAATTAAAAAAACTTTTAATGAAGATATTAAAGGTTTCCATTTTTATGATTTTGATTTTACATTTAATAACCACTTAAATGGTGTTAAAGTTGGTGTAATGTTTGATATTAAAATAACACACAAGTCTGTTGGGGAAACCAATGAACAGTGGGAAGAAAATAGAAAACAATTTCGTGAAATACATTCTAAAAATTTACCCTATAATTTAAATGTTAATTTGAATTATGATGACAAACCATTAAAAAAACTTAAAAAAGAACCATCTGTCGCTGTAATCATACCCACAAAAGGTAATGTTGACATGTTAAAGGATTGTGTTGATTCTATATTTGAAAAAGATAGTTACAAAAATCTTAGAGTATATATTGCTGATACAGGGTCTACTGATAGGGAAAAGGAAAAAATTAAAAAAGAAATTTTGGTACGTGAGTCTGTTGTGATGGTTGAGTATGATTATTATAACTTCGCGTCAATTAATAATTCTGTAGTTAAGGATTATGTTAAAGAAGAATTAATTTTATTTTGTAATAACGATATTAAATTGGTTAACGACGCTATAACAAGAATGGTTAGGGTTTATGTACAAAATAAACACACCGTTGGTACTGTTGGAGCTAGATTACATTTTAAAGATAATAAAATACAACATTCTGGTATTTCGGTTTTTTTAAACAAACACCCACAACAAGAGTTTTATTTCCCTGCTTTAACACATCACGGTATACATACTTATCACACCTATCATCTAGGTAAAAAAGAGGTTTTTGGTAATACTGCGGCATTTATGTTAATAAATAAAAAATTATTTGAGAATATAGGTGGGTTTAGTGAAGAATATAATGAGTGTTTTGAAGATGTACAATTAAACATTGATTGCTTAACTAGAGGTAAAAAAAATATTTTCTTGGGTGATGCCGTTTGTTATCATTACGAAAGTCAAACAAGGAATGTTGATGGTGAAAAACAAAAACGTGAAAGTGAGGACTATACACAAAGAATAATACCTTACATAGTAAAAAATAAAAAAACTTACAAATACTTTAGTAATGTAAATACTGAAGTATTAACTGATATTTTAAAAAAACAAGAAAATGAAAATAGGAGTATCGTATAACTTATTTGATGGTGAAGAGTTATTAGAATCATCAATAAAATCAATTAGAAAAAACGTTGATTACATATCTGTTGTGTATCAAACTATGTCAAATTTTGGGAATCCTTGTAGTAAGGGGTTAGTTCCATTATTAGAAAAATTAGAGAAAGATGGTTTAATTGATGAGTTATTCATGTATAAACCAACTTTAAATAAGGGTGGTCACTATAATGAGATTAGAAAGAGAAATTTAGGTTTATATATTTCAGAAGGTGCTGGATGTACTCATCATATGGCTATGGATTCAGATGAGTTCTATACCGATGGACAATTTAATTTTATAAAGGAAGAAATGTTAAAAGGTGACTTTGATTCATCAGCTTGTCAGATGACAACATATTACAAAAACCCAATACATAGACTAGACCCTAAAGAAGAATACTATGTGTCATTACTTTTTAAGATTAGAAGTGGTGTTGAATACGTAATGGGTAAACCATTTCCAGTATTAGTAGACCCAACTAGACGTATGGATGCTGGTATTTGTAAGATTTTTACTCGTGAAGAGATTGAAATGCATCATATGAGTTATGTTAGGAAAGACATTAAGAAAAAGGTTACAAACTCATCAGCTAAAGTTAATTTTGAGGCTTGGATTCCTGAGTTTTTGGATTATTTTAATAAATGGGAATATGGTAAAGACGCATTAATGCCAGGAAGACCACCAGGGAGATATAACATAGTTGAGGTAGAGAACATATTTAATATTAATGTATGAAAACTTGTGTCATAATAGCTTCACATATTCCAACAATAGATAAACTAAACATCGGTGAAGATATTTTAATAAGGGTAAAAAAGTTTTTACCACAGTCGGATATATTTGTAGGTGTAAACCCATCCAACTGTACAGATGAGTGGATTAATGTTATTAAAAAATATACACCACATTACGAGGTAACACCAAACCACCTTATTATAAAATCAGACTCATCAGCATACCAAACAGCTTTACGGTTATATAAAGATAATATTAGTGAGTATGACTTAGTGTGGTTTTTACATACCCAAGGTACTAAAAGTGGGTTACATTCTGTTAGAAACACACATTTAAATACACTATTAGATGAAATGGGTGTAGTATTAAATACATTTAATGATAAATCTATAGGTGCATATGGTCATACTATAACACCATTACCTAACTACGATAAACTACACGATTGGGATTTTATGTTGGATAGGTTTGGAGTGACTAGAGTCAATAGACCTATTAGATGTTTTTTATCAGGTACAATGTATGTGATTAGGGGTCACATTTTAAATCATTTTATAACTAATTGTAATGATGATTTTTTCGATAAAATATTATATAATAGTTTTAGTGAAGACCACACTGTTGGGGATATTTGGTTTTTTGAACGTGATTTTATACACATAGTCGATTCATACCATAATCTTACTTTATGTGGTAAAGTGGTACATGACTGGGAACACGGTATGGATATGAGGATATATAATAAATTAATTAGTGAATGGAAAAATAAATTATGAAAACAGTAATAACAGTTACAGGTATTAGACCCGACTTTATAAGAATGTCTGAAATTTTTAAAAAATTAGACGATAACTTTAACCACATTTTAATCCATTCGGGACAACATTTTGATAGATTGTTATCAGATGTTTTCTTCGAGGAATTGGATATTAGAGAGCCTGATTATAATTTAGGGGTTGGTGGTGAAGGGAAGGAACACTTCCACCAAACATCTGAATTATCAGTCAAACTCATAGAGTTAATCCGTTCAGAAAATTTGAACCCCGATATTATATTGTTTCTAGGTGACTCTAACTCAGTTACTTGTGCGGTAGACCTTAAAAAAGAGGGTTACAAGATTGGTCACATAGAGGCCGGTATGAGGTCATACGATAAACGTATGTTAGAGGAAATTAATAGGATTGTTTGTGACCACTGTAGTGATTTATTATTTGTGTATCATGACAGTTATAAGGAGAAAGCCATAAGAGAGGGTATCCCTGAGGATAGTGTGTTTGTTGTAGGTAATACGATTGTTGAGGTCGTTAATCAATTAGGTTATGGGGGTCATGGTAAGAATAATCAAATAATTCTAGACATACACAGACCCGAAAACTTCAAATACGGGAATAGATTACGAAATATTATAAAATTCTCTAATCAAATGAGTGATAATTATAAACTACCGATTAAGATGTTAGGTTTTGGTAGGACGTTATCTAAAATAAAGGAGTTCAACATAGATTTAGGTAATATAGAGGTTGTGGACTTAATGTCATTTAAGGATTATACGAAAGCGGTATTTGATTCTAAATTTATCATATCCGATTCGGGTACAGCACAAGAAGAACCAGCTTTATTAGGCACTCCTGTTATTGTACCTCGTGATTTTACAGAGAGACCCGAATCCGTAGAACATAATTGTTCATACATGATTGATGTTAATGATACGAATTGGTCGTCAGCTGAATCGTGGTTAATATTAAATTGTTATAAAGCTGACACTAAATGGTTAGGGGATGGAACAACATCGGACCAAGTGATTAAGATACTAAAAGAAAAATTATGATATCGATTGTTACAGCCTACCATAATAGAAAGGACTTACTAATTACCACACTGAAAACTATTAAAAATAGTAGTGTTTCAGATGTTGAGTTTATATTAGTCGATGATTGTAGTTCGGAGAATCATAGGGTTGAGGATTTAGTCGATGATTTCCCATTCCTAAAGGTTATTCGATTAGAAAAGGAAGATAAATGGTATGTAAACCCATGTGTTGTCTTTAATAAAGGTTTTAAAGAAACTAAAGGTGATATTATTATATTACAGAACCCTGAATGTTTACACGTTGGGGATGTACTGGAAAGAGCCTCACAAATTAAACAGGGTGAATATATAAGTTTTGGGTGTTATTCAATCGATAAACATAAGACCTTTGAAATTAATAACTTACCACACCCAACTAGGGGTGACTTATTAAGTATAATAGAACCAAATCCAAGGTCTGTTGGTGGGGATGGTGATAATGGGTGGTATAACCACTCTAAGTATAGACCGATGGGTTATCATTTTTGTTCAGCTATACACAAAAAAGACTTAGATGAACTAGGTGGTTTTGATGAGAGATACGCTGATGGAATTGCTTACGATGATAATGAAATCTTAATTAGAATTAGTCGTATGGGTCTTAAGATTAATATCGTTAACCAACCATTCGTAGTTCATCAGTGGCATTACAGTTCAAACAATTACCAGCATTTAGATACAACTAGATTGGTTCATAAGAATAGAGATTTACTAAATAATGTGACCATGAAAGAAAATACATGGAAAGTTAATTAATAATCTACATAATTACGTTAATAGTATTTATATTTAAATAAAAATACATATGAAGCTATCAATATTAATATTAACACTACCATCTAGACGTAAGACATTCTTAAATGAATTACTGGATATACTAGAACCACAGGTAGAACAATATACCGATGTGGAGTTACTAGTTTTTTACGATAATAAAAGACGTTCTGTTGGTGAGAAACGTGACAATATAATGTCACTAGCTAAAGGTGAATACACAGTTTTCGTGGATGATGATGATATCGTAACAGATGATTACGTTAGTAGTATCATGTCTTGTATTAACGAAAATGTTGGTACTGATTGTGTCGTTTTTGATACTATATGTACTATAGATGACGGGATACCAATACATTGTAAATACGGTGTTGAGTATGAATATAATAACAACGCCTCAGGTAATGGTTTTTGGACAGGTAAACCAGCCCACACAATGGTGTATAGTAGACAATTAGTTTTAGAAGCTTCATTTGGTACAGCTAATGTTGGTGAAGACTTCTATTGGGTTAAACAAGTTCACAATAAAATTCAGAATCAAAGTCGTGTAAATAAAGTTTTATATTATTATAAAATGAACCATAAAACAACAGAAACTAGAAGATGATAAAAAGGATTGAAATTATAGCACTGATATTCAAATCGGTTGATTATTTAGAATTAATTTATAACGAACTTACTAGTAATAAGTGTAAACTTGATGGTTGGGAAGTTGGTGTTAGGATTGTAGCTAATGACGCCACAGAACCAGTTTTAACTAGATTAAAAGAATTAGATATACCATACACTATATATAATGACCCAAAACCGAGTGATTATTACTTAAATAGAGTTTATAGATGTTGGAACCATGGGGGTGAAACTAGTGAATATGAAAATATTTGTTTTGTAAACTCAGATATGGTCTTTAGTGAAGGTTGGTTAGGTAATTTACTTAAACACCATGACGGTACGAATATCCCAACCTCTAGATTGGTAGAGAGTGGTAAGATGAGAAGTGGAACCCATGGTGTGTCACATAATTGTGGTAGAACATCCACTAGTATTAACTACCCTGTGTGGGACAGCTTAGTTACTCAAATAAAGGTAGATGAGGTTCACAATGGTGGATTGTACATGCCTTGTGTGTTTGACAAGAAAAGATTTATTGAGAGTGGTATGTACCCTGAAGGTAATATATACGCTGACGGTATTGGGACAACTAATGGTTTTGTGACTTTAAGTGGTGACGTTTACTTTTTTAAAAAATTAGAAGAGGAATTCAATATGAAACATATAACAGTATTTGATTCATTAGTATATCATATACAAGAAGGAGAAAAAGATAGTTAAAATTATGGAAAGATTAGGATTAAATTCAACTAGTTTGATTGATGATATGTCGTTATTAGAAAGAATGAAATCATTAATATTTCACGATGGTGATACTAGACCCGTATGGATTGGTGGTGGATTTGCTGAGACAAATACCAACCACAAAAATTACGCTGAGTGGGCAAACAACCATTGGGCTTTATATTATAGTTTTATTGGGGACATTGATGAATTTGATAATAAATTGATTTTGGACTTAGGTTGTGGTAGTGGATTTTGTACTCGTAATTTAGGTGAAATATTTAGTAATAGTACCATTATTGGTATGGATATAGACACAGAGTCCATATTTTTTTGTGAGGAACATAATGGTGGTGATGGTATAGAATATAGTACAACAAATATCATAAATGAGGATATAAACAAAGGTGTTGATTATATATTTTTCGTTGAGACTATGGAACACATAAAACACCAATACCATAACGACTTAATAGATAAGTTATTGTCATCACTTAATGATGGGGGTAAATTATTCATATCAACACCTAATGAACAAACCTTCATAAATGGTGATAGGGGTCATGTTGGTATATTAACTAGACCACATTTTAACGAATTTAAAGAAAGATATGGGAAAAACATTAGAAGTGTTGAGTACTTGGATAACACTAGATTACTTAGTGGTGATTACATAACTAATAATGATAAAGATAGTCATTTTAAAATAGTTTTAACAAAATGAGAGAGTGTACATTTATAAATAATAATTTAATGACTTTAGTATGAAAAAAGGTTGGTTGATAAATGATACATTGACATGTATACCTGGGACTAAAACTTTTTGGCATGACTTGTTGGACAATGTTGAAGGTTTGGAGGATAAATGTGGTGGTTATACACCTTATAATATTCTACCCAATAAAATTATGGAATATAGTCGTAATGAGGGTAATCCGAATTATGTTATTAGAAATGCCTCATTCTTCCCACGCCTACCACTAAACGTACCAACAATATCACTATTACAAGATTTAGGTCATGGTAAAATGGATGTTTGTAATTCATCATCGATTGTCGTATTTAATTCTGAGTATACAAAAGCACATTACCCAAACATAACCAGTAGAACTGAGTTAATACCTTTAGGTATTGATTTTGATACATTTAAACCATCTAATAGTTATCAGGAGGAGTTAGGTATTTTAGATAATTCTGTATTATTTATTGGGTCTAGTCAAAATCACCCAAAAGGTTTCAATAAAGTGATGGAATTAATTAACACAACAGATTATAATTTTTGTTTGGTTATGAAAGATGATTTTACAATAAATCACCCAAGAGTTAAGGTATTCAATAAAATCTCACACGATGTATTAGTTAAAGTAATGAATTCATGTTCGTTATTAATATGTACGTCTGTTGTAGAGACACAACATTTAGCTGGTATTGAATCTGCAGCCTGTGATTTACCATTAGTCACCACAGATGTTGGTGCTTATTATGGTAAGGAAGATGGTGAATGGGGTGTAAGAGTATTAGATGGTAATTTTAAAGATAAGATTAGTTATGTGATGACTAATTTAGATAAGTTTTCACCTAGAAAACACTTCTTAGAATTAGGTTATGATAAACCTAGTTGTATGAATAAATGGAATAAATTAATTAAAGAAATAATATAATGGAAGATATATTTGGGTACCCTGGATTCAAACATAACCACTCACACTTTATAGCTGAGTTAGTTAAACAGATTAATTGTAAGACATACCTAGAATTAGGTATTTACGATGGAATAACACTATCACTAGTGCAACCTTTTGTGGATAGGGTAATAAGTGTGGATATTAAAGATGTTAGAAGATATCGAATCGGTGAATTTCACTTAGAAACAACTGATAGTTTCTTTGAACACTTCAAAGAAAAGGTTGATGTGGTTTTTATAGATGCTGACCATAATTTCGAATCGGTTAAAAAGGATTTTATTAATTCAATTAACCTACTTAGTGAGTTCGGTATAATAATACTACATGATACTGACCCTGAAAGTGAGATGTATCTTGACCCTGGTTATTGTGGTGATTCTTATAAAATGGATAAATGGGTGCGTGAAAATTATACAGATTTAGACATCATGACATTACCATTAACACAAGCCGGTCTTACAATAATAAAAAGGAAGGGTGATAAAAGGGTAAATAAATTTTTACAATAAAAAAGTATAAACGTTTAAAATGAAAAAGAAAAAAGTTTTAGTATGTGGTGGGTCTGGTTATATCGGTGGACTTACTTGTGATTATCTGTTAGAAGCAGGTTTTGAAGTGTCGATATATGATAATCTACTATATGAGAATAGATTCCTAAAAGAGGTACCATTTATTAATGGAGATATAAGAGATACTGAGAGACTACATGAAGTGTCTAAGGATTTTGATGTAATTGTATTAATGGCCGCACTCGTTGGTGACCCAGCTTGTAGTGTTGACCATAAGTTAACTGAAGAGATTAACTATAAAGCTATTAAGGATTTTTGTGATGTTGTTTCTGACGACAAACACCTAGTATTTATGTCAACATGTTCAGTATATGGAGCACAAGATGGTATGTTAGATGAAAGTAGTGATACAAATCCACTTTCTTCTTACGCAGCAACAAAATTACAAGCTGAGGAACACATCATCAAAAAAGGTGGTACAATATTTAGATTGGGGACAGTATTTGGTTTAGGTGACACATATAGTCGTTTAAGAATGGATTTAGTCGTTAACGTATTAACTATGAAAGCGATTAAGTATGGTGAAATTACAATCAACGGTGGTGAGCAGTGGAGACCCATCATATCAGTTAAAGATATTGCTGGTTACGTTACTGAGGCTTGTGAAAAAGAATACGATGGAGTATTCGTTTTGTCTAAGGAAAACGTTATCATTAAAGAGTTAGGGGAAAGAGTGGCAAACATGATTCCAAATACAAAGATTAACTATACTGAGATATCGTTCCAAGACGCGAGAAACTACAAAGTAGATAACACTAAATCATTAGAGGTTTTCGATTATAAAGCTAAAGTCTCGGTTGAGGAAGAGGTTATTAGAATGATTGATATGTTTAAGAATGGGAGAGTTAAAAATCCTGAAGATAAAGTATACCATAATGGTGCTTACCTAACGAATAAAAAAGAAAATAAACAATTTGTTTAATGGATGTAATTGATAAAAAGTTTTGGGAGGACAAACATGGGGTTAGTGATAGATATTGGTTGACAGGTTCTTCATTAAAAGAAATTATGACACTACATAATATTAGTGAGGATGATTTAACTGACACAAAAGTTTTAGAGATTGGTGTGGGTTTAGGTACATTATCTAGGGACATATTTAAATACACAACCGATTTATTATGTTGTGATATTTCAGAAAAAGCACTAGAGTGTGTTAACCCTAATGTAACTAAAAAATACCTAACAACTGATTTATCTAAGATTGAACCTGTCGATTTAGCTATATGTCACCTAGTGTTCCAGCACTGTACGGATGATGAAATCGAAAGAATAATTAACGATATTGTATTAACCGATAAGGGTGTGTTCACATTCCAATTCGCTTTTCTACGAGACGGTGAAAAACCAAACACAAATGTTCAAAAATTAATTGAACTTGGTTCACACCATTTTAGAAGTATGGAAACGATTGAAAAGATGGTTAACAAAGCAGGTAAAGAAATTGTATGGACATCAAACCCATACAATTATTATAAACCAGAAAACTTTAGTTGGTTGATGGTTAAAATTAAAAACAAAAAAAATGTATAGTACAAAAGTTTTAAACGGTGGGGTTGCTGTTGATGATAGAGGTTCGGTAAGTTTTGTCAATGACTTCAATTTTGAAGGTGTTAAAAGATTTTACCAAGTCGAAAATCACAGACAAGGTTTCATTAGAGCGTGGCATGGTCACAAAAAAGAAGGTAAATACGTTTACGTAACAAATGGTTCAGCACTTATCGGTGTTGTAGATATGGAGACTGAAGAGGTTTCTAAGTTTGTATTAAGTAGTAAAGCACCGAAAGTCTTATGGATTCCACCTGGGAATTATAATGGCTTCAAATCATTAGAGGATGACACTAAAATAGTGTTCTTCTCGACATCAACTATTGAAGAAAGTTTAGGAGATGACATTCGTAAAGAATATGACCAATGGAACATTTGGGATGAAGATTATAGATAAAAAAATAAAATAAATGAAAATATTTGTATTAGGGAAATCAGGTATGTTGGGACGGTATGTTTACACATATCTAAAAGAACAAGGTTATAATGTGTTTGGTGTTGGTAGAACTGACATCGACGCCTCAGACCTTTGTAGTAGAAAACTACATAAATATGTTGGAGGTAACATGTCTGATGGTGATGTGGTGATTAACTGTATGGGTACTATTAAACCTAGAGTAGATGAGTTGGGTGATACTAACGCTATTCTAGTGAACTCGTTATTCCCAAGAAAGTTATCTGACCTGTGTGAAAAATACGGTGTTAAGTTAATACATCCAACAACGGACTGTGTTTATACAGGTTCTAAGGGTGATTATAATGAGAATGACCCTTACGATGTTTCAGATGTGTATGGTATGTCTAAAGCGTTGGGTGAACCATCTAACTGTACCGTAATTAGGACTTCTATCATAGGTGAAGAAGTGGGTCAGGGTCGTTCACTAGTTGAGTGGGTTAAAGGTAATAAAGGTGGAAATACTAATGGTTACTTAAATCATTATTGGAACGGTGTAACTTGTTTGCAGTTTGGTAAGATAGTTGAAACTATGATTGAGGGTGATTTATTTTGGAAAGGTATAAAACACTTACATTCGGATAAAATAGATAAATACGAACTATCATCAATAATCAATAAACATTATGACTTAGGTATAACAATAACACCAATGAGCGTTCCCATATCCGTAGATAGGTCTATGACAACAATATATGAAGATAATTTAAAAAAGTTTAGTATACCTAGTCTAGATAAACAAATAGAAGAAATGTACCAGTTCCAACATGTACTTTTAGGTGGGTTGAAATTAAATTAATATTATGAGCCAAAAAAGAAGAAAAAATAAGCAATTATCAGAAGATGATTTAAGAGAGATTGAAGAGTTTGTATACAGAAAAAACGAAGAAGAATACAAGTTTTTGAAATCAATGTCCGTTAACTACAAGTGTAAGACAGAAAATCAAGGCAAATTAAGGGAATCCATACGTAATAATGAAATTACTATTGTGTCTGGGCTACCTGGAACAGGTAAAACATATATCGCTTGTGCTGAGGCACTTAAAATGATAAAGTCAAAACCGAAATACAAAAAAATATTATTAGTTAAATCTATTACTCAGTTAAGGGGTGAGGAATTAGGTTCTTTACCTGGAGATTTAAATGAAAAGTTCGACCCTTACTTAGGTTCTTTTATTGATAATTTTGAAAAGATTATTGGAGAGTCCTTGACTCGTAAACTAAGGGAACTAGGTCTGATAAACA
>WLWH01001845.1_pt1 | contig 12916 bp, 6 predicted proteins | sample 6712741 | NCBI WGS metagenome assembly WLWH01 (sample SAMN12718694, study PRJNA515312) | sponge metagenome | isolation source: marine sponge | host: Mycale hentscheli | place: New Zealand: South Island, Marlborough, Capsize Point | collected 2003-05-01 | reverse complement strand
CTGATCCCAAATAGTCTCCCTGGTTGAATGCTTTGAAATCAAACACATCAATAGCGTCTGCTCTCCAGAGACGAATCTTTGCACAACTATCTACCTTATATCCTGCTTGCAGAACATCATAAGGAACTGCAACTACATGCTTGTCAGGAACCCACCTGACACCATCACCATATCTCTCTACCTTACCACCAAATCCAATCATCACTGATTCATCAGGATAGCAGAGTTCCCATGGCCAATCACCATGCAACCAATTATCAGTAACCTCTACCTGCTGATTATCTTTAATCGTCTGCTTAAAAATACCATACTTATATCTGATACCATATCCAATGGCAGGAACCTTAAGGGTTGCCATTGACTCCATATAACATGCGGCGAGTCTACCTAGACCACCATTTCCAAGTCCAGGTTCTACAGAGTGGTCAATGATTTCCTCTAGAGTATATCCATAATTACTGACTACACTCTCAGCATCCTTACGAATGTCCAGATTAAGAAGGTTATTGCTTAACTGTGGTCCAATCAAAAACTCTGCGGACAGATATGCAACTTCTTTACGTTGATCTTTGTCAACCAAATAATTGTCTACCAGTCTATCCCTTACTGCGTAGCAAAGGGCAGTATACACGTCATGTGATGTTGCCTTATCTGGACGCTTGCCCAGCGTGTAGAGGAGATGACTCTCAACTCTATCACGGATGTCGTTTGTTACCATACGAAAAAAGGGCATTACTGTCCTTATATTATATTCTTATATATTTAACGTCAACCGATTATCAGGTTACGAAGTTAATAGTACCTACCATGCCACCATGAGCAGTACACTGATATACAATCGAACCTGGAGCGTCGAACGGAACAGTAAGTACTTGTGTACCAGTAATAGATCCTGTCAGGAAATTGCCTCCTGGAGCATATGCTGCACCACCATTACTGACCCTCAGTTCAAATGGATGGGATCCTCCTGTTGAGTTCTCTAAGATATAAGTAAAACCTCTATGGAAATATAGAGTTGGATCATCAGTAGTATTCAATACACCTGGTCCAGCAAAGCGATAAGAAGAAGAACCATTTGAGGTAACATAATACTTGGTAGTAAATCCTCTGTCACTACCATCTCCAACTATACTATTACCTTGGAATGATGTTGCGGTTACAATTCCAGTAAAGTTTTGAGTAGATCCACCTACAGTGTTGTCATCAATATAGATGTTACCAAGCATACCACCATGAGAGGTGCATATGTATACAAGACTTGTTGGTGCATTATAAGGAACTTGGAACTTAATAATTCCACTTGATGCTCCGTTGTTAGTTACACCATGATTGTATGCAGGTCCGCCAGAACTGGTTCTAATTTCAAATGGATGTGATCCACCAGACTGATTATCAAACTCATATGTTTGACCACGAACCAGATGAAGATCTGGATCATTCGTGGTAGCAGTGAATCCAATACCAGTGAAGGTATAATCAGAAGATCCGTTAGCACCTACGGTCCAACGAGTAACACCACCCTCACCAGAGAAGGATGTTGCAGTAACAATACCACTTACATTGACACCAGACCCTGTAGTTGCAAACTTCTCTGCATTATCATAGTACAACTTGACATCTGCATTCTCATTGAAGCGAGCAAGAGTCTCGAACGATGCATTCTCAATCTTCAGTTGATTAGTACTGATAGTCAACTCACCAGTAGAATTCAACTCTTTTATAAAACTATCTGTACCATCAGATGTTATTGTCAGATTAGGTTGTGCAACTGTTCCTCCAATGGAAACACTAGTAGCAGTCATGATACCAGCAACCTGAACACCATCATTGGTGGTCATGAATCTTCTGGTTCCAGAATAATTTAATTTAACACCATAAGTCTGGTCAAACTCAACAACCTGTTGATTATCCGCAAGATTGGTCCACTCCCATTTGCCACCAGCAAATCTTGTTCTTCCATAATTATCCCAATAAACAGTTTCTGTACCTGTATGATAGATACTAATATCACCATTAGTACTATTACCAATTTTTAAAGCTGATCCAGTTCTATCAGCAGAATCTGAATCAATATGAATAGCACCAGTGGTTGTAGTAACTCCACTGATGTTAAGTCCTTGAGTATTAGTTGTTCCTGTAACACTAACACCGTATCCAACTGTAGTAAATTTTACACCATTAGATCCATAAAGATCAACTCCAGTAGCAGTTGTACCGTCACCTACAAATACTGCAAAGTTCTCAGATCCAGCAGCGTTGGTAAATGTAAAGTCAGACGCTCTATCATAACGAATTCCTGTAGAAACAAGATAAGAATCTCCACTACTAATATAAGACCTCAAGTATGATGAGTTATCTCCAAAATTTAAAACATTTAAAGCAAGTTTAATATCATTATTAAATGTAGATATGCCACTAACTACTAAAGATTGAGCATCTAAGTCAACAAAAGAACCACTAGATCCAGAGATAGGAACTCCCGTCAGAGCAGAACCATCTCCAGAGAATGCCGTAGCATACATCGTTCCAGTAACTGTAACACCTGCTCCAAGTGTCTGTAGTTTTACCGAGTCGTCTTTGTATAGTTTAGTACCAGATGCATCGGCAGAGATCATTGCCCCCTTGCCAGCATATGGATCGGTTACTAAAAATTCTTTTGTGGAGATGTCAAGAACAGAGTTAGTATTACCAACACCACTCTTAATTGAATTGCGAATAGTACCAGAGACATCCGCAGAGTCAATGGACATATGAGTTACAGCAACACCAGCATTGGATGTTCCAATGTCAATGGTTCCAGTTGCATGTAATGTATTAAAGAACGAAGTACCTACAGTATCAATACCTGCCTGAGTTCCTCCGCCACCACCAGGAAGATTTGTCAGGAGAGATCCATCACCAACAAAGGATGTAGCAGTTACAACACCAGTAATGTTAGCACCACCATTAGATCCAATAGTACCCTGAACAAATATTCCATTGGTTGCTGTAGTAAATTTTTCACTACCACCATTGTAGAGTCTTACTGCATGACCCGTACCAGAGTCCCCGAAGAACATCTTGTTGAGAGTATCTCCAGCGTCTCTGACAGAAAATGTATCAGATAGTATTTTACTAGAAAGATCTATGGTACTAAAATATGATGTCCCAGTGGTGTTAATACCTGCAATAGATCCTCCTCCCCCACCACCAAGACCAACCCCATAGTCAGTAATATTTGAGGTTGAAATACCTGTAATATTCGCACCGCCTCCGTACAATTGTGATGCAGTTACAACGCCAACAACGCTCACATTCCTTCCAACCTGAAGGTCAGTGCTAATGGCAACGTTATTACCATTCAAATTAACATTATTAGGACTAGAGATCGTAGGAGTACCCGCAGACCCAACGATATTAATCTCTCTTACACCAAAAGATCTATCTGCCATTATTCAAACACAGGTTTTTTAGTATTTATCACTCATAAGATATTGTAAAGTTACCTGTCAACTCCATACCTTCACCAGAGAACACTTTAACACCCTCAATTACTGGTGATCCAGAACTAGAGGGTTCGTTACCCGTTGGTGCATCATAAAGAACAATTGGAGTTGATCCTTCTAGACTATTAACATCAGACCAAGGACCAGTACTAATATCTCCTGCACCAGAAACTCCAGTATCACTTCCATAATGAAACTTATCACTCTCCTGAAGTGCAAGAGTTGATCCAACACCAACGGGTTGATTGTGTCCTCTCAACCAATTACGAATATCTTGCCATCCCCAGTCCCTATTGTCCTCCAATTTAGTAGCAATTATTCCACATGCAACTGGACATGCTGCACTGGTTCCACTAAATTTATTATCATAATAATAACTATATCCACTTTGGTCATTTGGTTTAGTATCATGGCGTGCTTTACCACCACTACTGATATTTTTTGCAGTAAGAATGCCATCAGCAGCAGCATAGCAATCAATCTCACTACCCATATCACTATAGTTTACCTTACGTTCTTTATAACTTTGTGCAGAATCATAATCATCATCAAGAGCGCCAATATTAATTACGGGATAAGTATAGATTGTTCCTCCAATACCACTCCTAGTCATTCCACCATGTTGAGGAAATCCTCTACGATTTGTATATGGATAAACTTGAAGACCAAACTCAAAGACATTACTATCTCCCACAGTACTCGCAGAACCAACATTCCAATAGTTATTAAAGTCAGGATGATCAGAACTAGTTTGCTTTTGTCCACTATTTCCTGCTGCACCAACAAATATAACCCCAGCATTAATCATTTCATCCAATGCTTGAGTTGTAGAATTGGGACGCATCTCTCCCTTCATTCTATAACCATCCCCATAATATCCAACCCAACGCATAAACCCTGGTTTAGTATTGTTAGAGCTAAATGGATTGCGACTTGATGAAGAACTATATGATACTCCACTAGCACCACGATAATAATAATATGCATTATCAGAAGGAATAGCACGATAACCCCAACTGTTGCTAGTAATTGTAGGATCTTTAGTTCCAAGTTCAGAATTATTTGGTTTCATCAAATGAAACAACTTTTGAGCATCAAATCCCGCTTCAATTCCAGAACCAGAAGAACCATACAAATTTAAGACCCACTTATTTGCATTGTATGCCCACCCCTGAGTTCTACCAAAAGTTGCAGCAGCACATTGAGTTCCGTGTGTACTCCCATTAGTTGCAACACTTGTGGCAGATCCATTACACCGTATTCTACTATAACTTGTACTAACAAATGCTGTTCCAAAGGTACTAAATCCAACAGAACGATTTGAAGTACTTCTCCACCAATTTACTGCGGTGCTACTATCTGGGACAACGGTTCCATCCCATCTAGTTTCTAACCTAGTACCAGGACTTGCATCAAAATACTCAGGATCAATATAATATGGGGCATCAAGAATTAGATCAAGAGCATAACATCTACCATTAGAATCTAAAACATTGCCCTCAATCATATCTTCAGGACCAAAGATGTATGAATCTCCATTACCATCTGTGGTGCTGTTACTAATATCCCTAACATCAGACGGGTTATAAAATTCAATATGACCCAACCAAAATCCTTCGTCTGCAACAATTACATCTACATTTTTACCTGTAGAATATTGGGGAACCCGATTATCAAATACCTGTCTGCCACCACTACTGGTGCCAGTATACCAAGGATCTACTGCCTGTGAATGTCGAAGTAACTGAAATCCAGTCCGACTCATATCATAATCATTAGTATTGCCACCTGTAGTTTCAAGCAAACCATACTCTTCCCATCTACGATAGTGTGATGAAATACCTGCCTGCCTAAAACCCTGCACAGAAGTTTTAAGTTCCTCTGATGGTGGAGAATAATCCTCTTGTGCTAATTGACAATAAAGAACTTTCTCATGCTGTCCTACAGAAGCAGCTTCCTCATCAGTTAAAAGATAAGATGCCCTTGTCGGACTATGTTCTTTAAGATCATCACTAATAATTGCTTCATTTGGAATATTATCCTCCAATGTTCCATCTTGTGTGAGGATCTCATGGATGTACTCCCAATCTTCTGGGGCAGTACATCCAACAATGTAACGCTTTTTTTCCATATCTTATCAGAGTAAAGTTCCTCTAGAGAATCTGTATGTGGTTATGCCAGTTGTGCCTGTTAATGGTGTAATTTTAAGTTGACATGCTCCTCCACTTACCGTAGAGGCAAAAGATACAATAGGATCAGCAGAGGAATACATAATAGCAAACTCATTAGAGTACGAATTACTCCCATCTTGCATAACAAGAACCTTCTGAGATTGAATACCATTCGCATGTTGAACATGTAAGGTATATTCTGCAGTGACAAACGGTAAAGTACTCACATTAAATTGATCAACAATAACTGGTGTTCCTACAACAGCGGCAAAGGTTCCAATGCCAGACTGCATTCCATAACTACCAACTTGAAGATCGGTTTTAGGAAGAACAGTATTAATACCAACTGAAGAAGTAGTATGAATACCAGCAGCATTATCAACAAATTTACCACCAGATGCTGGAGGTGGAGCACTAATACTAATAGTTGCAGTTCCAGAAGAGATGGTTGCAGTTACAGCAGCACCAACAAAGTTAATAGTACTTGCAGTACCAACAGCAGATCCTTCTTCTTGAATAGTGATTCCAGTTCCAGAAGCAACAATGCCCGTCAGGAGAGAACCATCACCAACGAATGCCGTAGCAGTTACAACACCAGCAACCTTGGTTGGGGTGTTGATAAACAGACCACCTTGACCATTAGTCGTACCAATACCAACTCCACCATCCATTCCGAATGCTTGAAGTGCAAGAGATACTCCACTATTAGAAACAATATTTCTTACATAACCATTATTCTGGAAGACCAAGCTTCCCGTGCTGCTGTAAGGCATCCACAGATCACCACCAAACAATCTCACATCCCCAGAAATATCAAGAGAGTAAGAGTTATTAGCAGGAATACCAACACCAATTCTGCTACACTCAATATTAGCAGTCGTAACGTTAGGAGATCCAGTCAGTCCCTGAGCAACTGTTGCAACACCAGCGACCTGGGCATATGCATCACCAACAGTAACGGTTGCAGTTCCATTTGAGAGTGCAGAACTTACATTAGTACCAGCAAAGTTAATTGTTCCTGCAGTACCAATGGCACCACCTTCATCCTGAATTACAACTCCAGTTCCAGAAGCAACAATATTAGTCAGTCCAGATCCATCACCAACAAATTGAGTTGCAGTTACAACACCAAGAGCATTGATACCACCAGTTACTAAGGTATCAGCAGTATTGATTCCTGTTGCAGTTGCACTGATAGTAACAAGACCAGTAGAAGAACCGATAGAGATTCCATTACCAGCGATGATTGCAGTTGGAATTCCAGTGATGTTTGTACCATTACCAAAGAATCCAAACTGATCTGCTTCTATATTATTGGTCTTCAGTCTGTTTTGACCTGGATTAAATGTAATTCCCCCATTGTCAACCATCGTGGCACGATAGTTATTGCCACCAGCATTAACTTGATTTAGCAGAACTAAATTATAAAAATTATCATCATCTACAGATTCATTAATATAAAGAGGAGCATCAATACCCAAAGTTGCCTTAAGGATATTTGCAGTAATAATACCAGCAGCACTGATGTTCTCAGTAACCTTTAGAGAACCACCAACATGCAATCTCTCATCAGCAGTGGTGCTACCAAAGGATACATATCCATGGTCATAATTACCACGAGCACCACCCTTCATATACATCAATCTAGTGGTATTATCAATACCACCAGACGCTTCAGAATCCCAAACAAAATCTGGAGTATTATTATACGCTCTAGTTCTGAACAGTACTGAGTTTGTGCCAGGAGCATCGAAGCTCATGTATGCATAATTCTCATCTGAATCAGAATCTTGAAGTCTAATTGTAGGTGTAGAACCTTCGACACTAAGGTCATCCCTTACAGTAACTCTATCACCGAAGGAAGAAGTCTGACCTGCTCCAACTACAAATGCACCAGTAGTTGTAAGTTCACCAACAGTAAGGTTTGGTGTTCCAGAGATTCCAGAAGCAATACCAGCAACATTTGCATAACCAGAAGTTACAGACTCAGTTGCATAGTTTGCTGTGCTTGCAACACCAGCGAGAGTTGCATAGTTAACAACACCAGTAAATGTTCCTTTAAACTCCTGCGCCGTAATAACACCAGCAATATTTGCACCACTGGTAACTTGGAGATCACCATAAACAGTGGCACCCACGCCTGAAGTAGAGAACTTAAGTGCATTGTTATAGTACAGACTTGATTCTGCATTTGCCTTAAAGGATGCACCAAGTTCAGTTGCAGTTGATCTAATGTATACACCGTCAGTACCAGTGTTAGTCAGATATAAAGCACCATCAAAATCCTTATTAATTACATGGAATCCTGTTGCACTGCTATCAGTTCCCCAGAAGATTTCTCCATAGTCATTGCTACCAAGAGTTCCAAATCTTGCAGTAGCAGAAGAATCATAAGTAAAGACGTATCCATTACCAAGAGATACATTGGAAGTAATATTACTACTGAGATAACTGGAGAAGTCGGGTGGAGTGTAATTAAATACACCAGACTGATTGTTGTAAGACAGTGATGCAACACCAACAGGTGCGGTAGTCACAGACAGATCAGACAGTCCAATACCTGTTCCACCAGCACCAGTAAGGTCTGCTGCTGCTTGCCACTCACTACCAGACCACTTCAGAACCTGACCAGGAGAAGGAGTTGGTGCATTGACATCAAGAAGACTATTGAGATTAGTAGCACCAACACCAGTTAGTTGAGATCCATCACCACGGAACGACTGTGCAGTAACAATTCCAGTGAAGGTTGCACTAGACAGTCCAACAATATCCTGAGTGAAGACTCTACCTAACGTGCTAATTCCATTAACATTTAAATTATTAACAATATCTACTTGACCAAACTCAGAATCAAGATATAGAGGACCATTTACTCCGAAGATATTGTTAGATCCAAAGGTCCCCAATCTTAGATTACGTAACTCCGCACTAACAGCAGTTACAATTCCTGCACTGATATCACCACTAGTAATAAAATCGGCAGTACCAATAGAGACATTACCTTCACCAATATCATAATTGACAAGTCTTACCCAATTAGCAGAGTGGGCATAGTATGCACCACCAGTTGCATGAACATGGGCAAACGCACCATGATAAGTTGAAGCACTAGGAAGATCGCCAAGCGTGCTATAAAGGAATGGGATAACGTTGCTAGTAGCAGCACCAACCATACGGTCTGCTGTCAGAATACCAACAACACCAGCACCAGTCTCTGTCGTCGAGAACCTTAGATTAGGTGATCCACCATCAACACAGTAGTAAAGTTCTACACCACCCCATCCACTCTTAAACTCAGCAGACTTTTTATCACTATTATTAGTAATACTTAAAGAACCACCGTAAGTTCCCCTATTACCATGTTTAATAACACCATTAGATCCAGTATTATTAGTAGCTCCAAGATCTAGATAACTATCTGTTTGCGTTACGGGATTACCAGTCTCTACTTGATATAGTCTAATATCCTCATTATCACCAATATAAAGTCTCTCCTTTGCATATAACCTAGATCCAGACAGCATTGTAGAACCAACGCTGAGATATCCATTCGTTACAGTAACAGATCCAGTGAATGCAGCACCTGCAAGAGATGCTTTAGTACCGATTAAATTAGTAGTTGTAGTTGCAAAGTTAGGATCATCTCCGAGTGCCTGAGCTAACTCATTTAATGTATCCAAAGTCGATGGTGCCGACGATACGATACCAGCAACTGCGGCATTAACAAATCCAGGAGTTGCAATGCCAGTTAAGGTTGATCCATCACCATAGAATATACCAGCAGTAATTGATCCAGTAGTGGTAACGTTTGTGCTACTACCAATACCAAATACAACATTACCAAAGTCTACAATTTGAGCAGTAGTAATACCCGTAATAGATGCACCATCTCCAGAGAAGGAAGATGCATAATGAGTTCCATATGTAGTGGCACCCGTACTAATAATCTCTAATTTATTGAGATTATTATAATATAATTGAGCACCAGCATCTTGATCAAATTTTGCAGCAAATTCAGAATTATTATACTTAAGTTCAATGTTTGGACCATTGGTATTCAGGATTAACTTACCTTCTCCAAGTTCAGAGATGTAAGAGTCTGCACCATCATGGAAGATTTGTAGATCACTTCCTGTACCGAAGACTGCCTTTCTATTATCAGCAAAGATAGCATTCGTATTAAAGGTAGTAATACCAGAGAAGATAATATCTCCACCAGTAAACACCAATCCTGTCAAACCAGAACCATCACCAACAAATCCAGTTGCAGTTACAACCCCAACACTCATCCCAAGAGATGATGTATTACCAAGCGCCAAAACACCATTAAGACTTTGTGCTTCAGAAGTAAGATATGTATTACTATCTACAGAACCATCTGCTTTAAGGAACTGGGAAGATGTGCCATCAGGTCTTATGAACTGACCAGCAGTTACAATACCAGATACTGTAATAGACTCTGTACTTATAGTTGTTGTACCAACACCAACACTACCAGTTATTCCAGTGAGGTTAGATCCATCACCATAGAAAGTTGTACCTGTAATAGAACCAGCAACAGATACGTTAGAAGAATCTATAGATAATGCAGTAAGGACACCAACAACCTTTACATCACCAGCAAAGTCTGCTGTATCTCCATCAAGACTATCAATCAAAGCAACTTTAGTTGCAGAGAGTATATGGGTGCCCATACCAATAGTATCATTATCACCATCAATAGTGATAGAACCAGATCCTACAGTCAGTACACCAACTATTCTTACATTCCCCTCAACAACCAAGGCGGTGTTTGCACCACCAACAGTAACACTGTCAGAAAAAGTAGATACCCCAACACTCATTCCAAGGTTGGAGGTATTACCTAGACCTAAAACATTATTCAGAGTCTGAAGTTCTGTTGTGATACCAATAGGACCAACATCAGCAAACTCAAAGTTTTTAGATGTGTGATTGTACTTTAGATACTTACCATCATAAGCAGATCCATTAGTTGCAATACCAACAACGTCATCAAGATACTTTAGTTCTACTTCACCGCCACCACCAAGGGTTGCAAGTTGTGTAGAAATTCTATCTAAGAATAAACTATAATGCTGCTTTAACTGATCAAAAGTTACAAAGTCAGTTTTAGCAAGAGGATCTCCACCTTGAGCAGAACCACTAGGTTCGTTTAAAAATCCTTCAGAAATCCTAGTACTTAACTTATCATATACTGTAATGATCTCATCCAACTTCTGCTCAATAGCAGGGATGTTGGGGAACATCTTCTCGTTGATATTTTCAACAAGATCATCACGAAGTTTATAAAATTCAACATCAATATTTGCAAGATGCTGATCAACTTTTTGGAGTTGCTTTAGTTCTCTCTTCTTCTCTACTGATTCTCTAAGACTCTCAACTTCTTCAGCAATTCTAATCTTCTCTTCACCAATTGCGTATTTTAATTTTTGCTGACGCTCTTCATAGAGGAGATTGACCATTTCATACTGATCTTTCTCAGGGAAAAATTCCCTACGCCAATCAAACTTTCTTGTCTGCTCCTCCACAGGAGCAGCAGGAGTCTTGGCGGTCTCATCGAGAGCACCTGTCTTTTCTAACTCCTTATCCAGTTTCTTTAGATTCTCTTCAATCTGTCTGGATTTCTTCCCAAGTTTAAGAGACTTCCTGAAGGTGCCCATTAATATCCCAAAATATTACGCCTATGATAATATTTATTATACCTTAATTTCGTGCTTCTGTCACTAAATAAAACAGTCTTACTATGCGTAATAATGCAAAAAATTATTAATGTACTTGCAATTACATCTTTTGCAGTATCTGCTGCCATTATAGGCAGCGGCACTTATATATATCTCAATAAGGATAATCTTTTAGAAGATGCCAGACAAAAGATTACTGAAGCAGCAACGGAAGCAATAACAGAAGCACTTCCTGGTATGCTCGATGGCGCTATACCAGAACTTCCTAGTGCTACTGGTGGTGCTATAGGTATGCCTGCTGCCACTGGTGGTGCTGCTATTCCATCCACAACTGGTCCTGCTATCCCAATGTTACCATGACAAACTCAGAAGAATTAGAACAAAAAAATACTCCAGGGTATATATCGAGGGTCAAAGGTATTGCACTGACATTAGGTGGAATCTTTGCCTTGGCGCATATTGGTTTGTTGGGTTACGTAATTAACAGACCACAAGAACCAAAACTTCCTCAGGTTCCTACGATTAATATCCCCCATGGAGATTATTCATCTTACACTATCAAAGCAGGTAAGGATGGATATGAAATTGAGTATCGTGCAAACGATCCTGCTATCCTAGAATCACAAAGGTCATTATCTTCTGATGTTACCAAGAAAGGATTCTTTGGTGGTGGCACAGAGAGCCGTCGTGAATGGCGTCAAGACCAATTCACTATGGACGGCACACGCAACCTAGGAGGTGTCGTAGAAGACGGCGAGGGAAAGTCTGCAAAAGACATAGAGTGTATCGTGGCGGACGCTGGAGCACGGTCTCAAGGTGCAATGGCAGGTAGTGCTATTGCTGCTGGTGTTGCTGTTCCTGCTGCTATGAGCATCCCCTACGTGGGTTGGTTGGCAGGTGGATGGGCACTTCTACTAGGACAAAAGGCAGGATCTACACTTGGTTCTACAGTTGGTTCCGTATTTAATGATTGTTAATAATGAAAGACTTAAAGGTTCCTTTTGCGATTGTATCATTCCTACTTGTTCAGGGTGCTGGTGCTGTATGGTGGGCATCCCAAGTTGATGGTAGGGTAAAGAGTTTAGAAACTCTGAGTCTTAATCTTGCAAAAGAAAATAGAAGATACATTGAGCAGGTTATCCAACCCTCGTATGGGATTAGTAGTTCCTGGAAAAATCAATACCATGATGAATGGGTATTGAAAGGTGGTTGGAAAGATTAGTGGACATACCTAATATTAATATTCCGAATAATAATATTCGTATTGCTGATATTCGTAATTTAAATATTAATGTAATGCCTGATTGGATGGTTAATCCTCCACAGGCACTACCAGTTTACCCACCCGTGACTACACAGGTGGGTGTTCCTATTGTTAATATACCTGGATGTGTTGAGTCTCATAGAGATAGTAGTGAGAATCAAACACTCAAAGAAGAGGACAAGGATGGTGTTCGAGTATTTTGTGATGCAGGAACACCTAGTTATAGTCCAATAGATTATGATCCTCGTAGATTAGAGATAACAACAACATCTCCACCACCCCCACCATATAAAC
>WLWH01001843.1_pt1 | contig 12919 bp, 15 predicted proteins | sample 6712741 | NCBI WGS metagenome assembly WLWH01 (sample SAMN12718694, study PRJNA515312) | sponge metagenome | isolation source: marine sponge | host: Mycale hentscheli | place: New Zealand: South Island, Marlborough, Capsize Point | collected 2003-05-01 | reverse complement strand
TGGCGTTGACCCTAGTTTTTAGTTCTTTACCTTCGGATTTCAACTCGTTCAATACGGCCTGGATTTCAATGGCGGTATTAATGCTCTTATTAAATAGTGAATTATTCATTTCATAAACTCCATTTCTAATATAATTAATTTGATGATGAACAAAATAGAGAAGGAATAAGGCACGAATAAGATGCAAATATGGTTATATTGTGAAATGTTCGCCACATTGTCGCCACTATTCATTTTGTGTCTTTATAATATACAAAACCCTAAACATAGAGCTATGCATTAAACGCATGAGTTATGCATCAGCTATGTGGATAAACCTGGAAAGCTTGGGGATTGTGTGGTGTGAATATATAAAAAGAAAAGCATCCCTTTATATAATGATTTCTTTATACACATAATCTATATAAAGATTTCTTTATGTATGGGGAGGGGATATACTCTAAATGAGCATAAGGGATATGTGATGTTCTCTATCTGTTCACGTTTTGTTCTCTTGACCTTCTCTGATCAGAACACAAACAGAACAGAACATGAACAAACCATGAACAAATCCAGAACTGTAGAACAAATCAGGAATATTTCAGGAACATTTAAGGTATACCCCTGCAAAAAAATTTTGTTGCTTTGTATTATATATATATGCCTATGACATATACAGACCAAAAATACAAGGCTTGGTAAACCTACTAAAATTTAAACAAAAAAAGGGGTGCATCCAATCTAGGAAACACCCCCTTAGTTTATTTTCAGCAATTCACGTACAGTAAAATTAATTCTAAAAATAAGGCTTGTTAAACTTTCTTATTATATCGCTATATATAAATTATATAAACTCTATGTAACAAGTATTCTAACTTTATTTTTATTATTATTATTTATTATCTTCTAACTGCTGTTAGAATTTCTACTCTGTAGTATCTCTATATATATAATTATAACAGACAAAAATAATATTATCAAGAATAAAAAGTAAAAAATAAAAATAATATCTTAGTGTTGCATAAATGCAACTTCGCTACCATATAAGATAGCCTTGGTTGTCTTCGCAAGAAAAGGTACTTTTGTTGTCTTCACAAGAAGAGGGTGTTAAAATATTATTTTGATGTTCAGGAGATATTGTCATTATGAAAAAAGATTGCGATAACAATAAAGACTATTGCACTTGTGGGAAACTTCATGTAGAACATAAAGAGGGAGACTGTAACTGCAGATGCTGTAGAGAAGAAAGAGCAGCAAAACAAAAAGGAAAGTAAAATGTGGAAGATAGTCGTTTTCATGGTTCTAGGTCTTGGCACAGATCAAGAAGTATATCCATTAACTGGTGAAGAAGATGCATTGGTTATCACTCATTATCAAGGAAAGCCTTTAACTTTTAAGACACAAGAAAGTTGTTATACTTATATGTGGGAGAATGTAGACGCTATAAAAGGATATGCATCTTCTAGATTTGAGGGTAAGCCAGTAAGACAAATTATTTGTTCAGATCAACAAGAAGTTTAAATTAAGATGACAGAACAAGAGGAAGAGCAGCTAACTGCTAAACAACAACAAGCTATACAGGAACAAGAGTTTAAATATGCTGCTCTTCTTCAGATAAGAAACAATCTAAAAGAATTAACTTCGCAGAAGTCTAAGAAAGATTTCCTTACCTTTGTTAAGTTAGTAGCACCTACGCTAGTATCTGACTGGGAGATGGGTAAGCATATTGAAGTTATATCAGACAAACTGCAGAAGGTAGTAGAAGGAAAGATCAAGCGCCTCATGGTGTTTCTTCCTCCTCGTAGCAGTAAGTCAGTAATATGTTCTAAGTTATTCCCTGCATGGTACATAGGTAAAAATCCTAACCATGAGATACTGACAGTCAGTCACTCGGATCAACTATCCAGTGACTTTGGTAGATCAGTCAGAGACATAGTAGGAACAGAAGAATTTACAGATATGTTTCCTGGGGTAAACCTCAGACAGGATGTACGGGCAGCAGGTAAGTGGAAGACAAACCTGAATGGTAGCTACTATGCTGCGGGTGTTCGTAGTCAGATTGCAGGTCGTGGCGCACATGTTGCTATCCTTGATGATGCAATGTCAGAAGAAGATAGTTTCTCTGATGCAGGTAGAAGGTATATCAAGGAATGGTGGCCGTCAGGTTTACGCACACGTATCATGCCTAATGGTGCAATAATTATTATTAATACCCGTTATCATTATGATGATCTTTGCGGGTGGCTGCTGAAGCAGCAAGAGAAGTTTGATATAGATACAGAGATGCGCTGGGATGTAGTCAGCATACCTGCATGGGTAGACGAAGATTCTAGTAAGTTACTAGGCTTGCCTGTAGGAACAAGTTACTTTCCTGAATGGAAAAGCGATGAAATACTAAGACAAGATGAGATGGAGATAAGAGCTACCAATGGATCAAAGTACTGGGAAAGCCTGTACATGCAGAATCCTACTCCTGATGAAGGTAGCTTGATTAAGAAGGATTGGGTTAACTGGTGGGACTATGGCGACCCTCCTGGCTGTGACTTTATTCTACAGACATACGACACAGCATTCTCCACAAAGACAACCGCAGACTATTCAGTAATACAGACATGGGGTATATTCTATTTCCATGATGATGATCCTGAAACAGGAGAAGAAAACGTAGCCTCTAATATTATTCTACTAGGAAGTAAAAGAGGCAGATATGAGTATCCTGATCTAAGACGTATAGCACAAGAAGAATACAAGAAACATAGGCCAGACTTTTGTCTCGTAGAAAAGAAGGCTAGTGGTCAGTCTTTGATACAGGACATGCGTAGAAGTGGTTTGCCTGTACTGGAGTATACTCCTGATAGAGACAAGGTTAGTAGAGTTATCTCTGCATCTCCTATGCTAGAGTCAGGAAGGGTATGGCTACCAGAAGGAAAGGGTTGGTCAACAGAACTTTACGAAGAGATGATAATGTTTCCATATGGTAAACATGATGATCAGGTTGACGCCATGACAATGGCAATACATTATGTAAAAGATAGCTGGCGTTTAGAGCATCCTGATGATCCTGATTGGGAGGATGATCAAGGACATAGAAATCAGAAGCGAGTTGCATACTGGCGAGTTTAAGACTATAATTAAAAAATTATTTATTTAGTAAAGGCAATGCACAATATGGCAATTGATGGCGATAGCGCATTAGAAAATGTTTTAAACTTAATTCAGTCTTCTGTACAAACTGGATTGACCAAAGGAGAAGAAGTTCTTCAAGGTGTGCTTGGTCCTGCCTATGAGCCAATTAAAGGACTTGCTCAATTTATTACGCCTGACATACCAGCAATATATGAGGCTGGCAAACAACTTGTAAAAGAACCTAGTCCCTCTACTTTAACTGCTGTAGCTATGGCTGGAGCATTAGAAAGTCCTATGGGTAAAGCAATAAAACCTATAGGAAAACTAAGGTCTATACCAAAAGTAAAAGAATCAGTAACTGCTAATAAAGCATTTAATATAACGCCAGAACAAAAAGAAGTTTGGAGAGAAGAAAATCTGCAAGCTACTAAAGAGAAGGTTGCCAAAGAATTAGGTATTACTGATCCAAAAGAAATTAAAAATATAAATGTAAGAGATAGACATAGAAATCCTGAATTAGAAGAAGTAACTAGAAAATTTGATGAAGGTGAAATTACTAGAAAAGAATTTTTAGACCTTAAAGATGAGATTAAACCTTTAAGAGCATATGGAACAGTGCCAGTATTACGTTCTTTAAAAGATGTATTTTTATCTTTAAGGCAGGGCAAAGGCAAAGATTTATCTATTATAGGAGTAAATAAAAATATTAAACCTAATACAGTAGTTGAGTCACGTTTTGATATTGATGCTTATAGTAAATATGATAATTATGTAGCCTCTGTTAAAGAGCCATCAGGAATGTCTTATACTAATGCAGTATATCTAAAAGATGTTAATTTTGTTTTTAACCCTGAGAAGGCTTTTAATATTGCTAAAGGTAAACCTAAAAGTCCTTTTGCTACAATTAAAGGTAAATGGCAAAATGCAGAACCTGAAGATATACATCAGTTTGCTAAAGAAAAAATAAACTTAGAAGATTGGACAGAAGTAGGTTTTGATCCAGCATCTCATACAGGTTTTTATAATCGAACCAATGGAGAATTATTAAAAAGCGCAGAAGAAGTTATTCAAGTTGGTCCTATGATATTAGCAAAAAAAGTTAAACGCTTTGAACCTGAAGAATTAGCAGGTCCGAGAAAAGATAAGGTAATTACCTCATCAACTGGGAAAAAAATGAATGTTTACAAAAAGGGTGGTTCTATAGTAGAACGTAATCCTTATAACTATACACCGAGGACGATATAAATGGCAACTGAACGTAATCCCTTTGATCCTATCCCACAAGTTCAAGTTACTCAAATAGAGATTGAGCCAGAGGGAGACACAGAGCAAGAAGCTACTATTGAATATGATAATACTGATGGTGGTGTAATAGTAGAGTTTAAAAACCCAACAGAAGAATTATTGTCTGATGAACAGATAGAAGAAACTGATGATGAGTTTTATAGAAACTTAGCAGATGAAATAGATGATGATGTTCTTCAAGATATCTCTCAAGAAGTTTATGATAACTTTGTAGCAGACAAAGATAGTCGCGGTGAATGGGAGAGTATGTTTGAGCGTGGCTTCGATCTTCTTGGTTTGAAGTTAGAGGAAGCCTCCGAACCTTTTGAGGGAGCATGTACAGCAGTACATCCTGTTCTTATTGAGTCAGCAGTTAAGTTTCAGTCTAAAGCTACACAAGAATTATTTCCTGCCAGTGGACCTGTTAAGTCTCAGATCATAGGAAATGTATCTGAAGAGAAAGAAGATCAGGCACAACGTGTAGAAGAGTTTATGAACTATCAGGTTACTGACCAGATGTCAGAATACTTTGATGAGTTTGAACGTATGCTCTTTCATCTACCTCTGATAGGTTCTGCCTTTAAAAAAATCTACTTTGATTCAGGTTTAAATCGTCCTGTATCTGAGTTTGTCCCTATAGATCAGTTCTATGTATCCTATTATGCTGCAGACTTACGTCGAGCAGACAGATATACGCATGTAATTTACCGTTCTCCGGTAGAGATGCGTAGAGATATTGCTGCAGGTATGTATGAAGATGTAGAATTACCTGAAGCTTCTATACCACAAAGCAGCGCTATGTCCCAGAAGATGGATAATATCATGGGTTTATCTCCATCTGGAGACAATGATCCACAATATGTATTGCTAGAACAGCACTGTTATCTAGATTTAGAAGGCTTTGAAGACGAAGAAGATATTGCTCTTCCTTATATTGTCACTATAGAAGAGAAAAGCAGGAAGATTCTGTCTATCCGCAGGAACTATGATAAAGATGATCCGCGAAAAGAAAAGAAAATCTTCTTCACACACTATCGTTTTGTCCCTGGATTTGGTTTTTATGGTCTAGGTCTAATACATTTCTTGGGTAATCTTACTATGACAGCGACTGCAGCTATGCGTAGCCTAGTAGATGCTGGTCAGTTTGCTAATTTACCTGGAGGTTTCAAGGCAAAAGGTATGCGTATTGTAGGAGATAATGATCCTATATCTCCTGGTGAGTTTAAAGAAGTAGAAGCTACAGGTAATGATATCTCTAAGATGATTATTAACCTGCCCTACAAAGAACCTTCTCAAACACTTCTGCAGATGCTTAACTTTGTAACCTCTACAGCACAGAAGTTTGCAGACAGCACAGAACAAGTTATAGCTGATGGTGTTAACTATGGTCCTGTAGGAACTACAATGGCATTACTAGAAGCCAGCAGTAAGTTCTTCAGTGCTATTCATAAGCGTTTGCATAAATCTCAGAAAGAAGAATTTAAACTCTTAGGAAGAATTAACTATGAGTATCTTCCTTCAGAGTCTATGTGTGATATTCCTAATGGCACATTAAAAATATATCGTAATGACTTCGATGGCAGGATTGATATTATTCCTGTGTCTGATCCTAATATACCATCCTCTGCTCATCGCATGATGATGGCACAACTTGCACTACAGCTTTCTCAATCATCTCCTCCAGGCATGTTTGATATTGAAGAGCTAAACAAGACAATTCTTAATGCAGCAAATATTCCTAACTTAGATAAGATTATGCCGAGCAAGCCAAAGCCTGTTCCGCTTGATCCTGTAAGTGATATTGCTGCAGCAGTTAAAGGAATGGCTATCAAAGCATTCCCTGGTCAAAACCATGATGCACATATTCAAGTTAAGACCACATACCTACAAGACCCTGCAAATGGTGCTAATCCGTTAATGCAACGAATAGCTCCAATTTTAGAAGCAAACATGCAGGAACATCTTATGTTAAAGTATCAAGAACAGATTACTGGTATAACAGAAGAAATGATTTCTACATATGGCAATGATGCAGAACAGCAGGGCATTGATCCAAATAATCCTGATCTTATTGAAGCAGTTATGGCTACTGCTGCTCAACAAGTTCTTCAAGCCAATCAAGCTGCCGCTATGCAGCAACAAGCAATGTCTCCTGAAGCGCAGCTTGTTCAGATTGAAGGACAGAAGCTTGGTATTGAACAACAGAAAGTTCAAGCACAAGCAGCTAAAGAAGCAATAAATGCTGCTAATAAACAACGTGAGCTTGATCTTAAAGAACTACAAATTCAGTTGGATATGTTCAAAGAAGGTGCTAGTATCACAGCTAAAGCAGAGGATTCTGAGCGTGATAGAGAATCTAAGAAAGCTATTGCGGCTATGGAAGCGTTGCTTGAATTAGCAGATACTGAAGCAAACATTGACAGAGACAAAACTCTTAAAGCAGCAGATATGTTAGGTAAGTTTATCTCTGATACAAATAAAGGATAGTGATGGAATTTTGGGACGAGTTAAATTTAAAGTATAAAGAAAAGATAGAAGAAACAAAAAAATCTCTTGCGTATGGAAACGCTTCTAGTTACGATGAGTATCGTCAAGCAGTAGGTCTAATAGAAGGTGTTGAATTTGCACAAGACTTACTAAGGCATATAGTTAAACATCGAATATATGAGGAAGAAGATTGATGCAAGCTGTACAACTAGAGAAATCAATTAATAATTCAGACTGGGTAAATTCAGATAGTGATCTAATTGATGTAAATGATTTACCAGATATTCCTGGTTATCACGTTTTAGTTCAACCAGTAATAGTTAAAGAGAAAACTAAAGGGGGTATTATTATCCCTGAAAAATTAAAAGAAGATATTTCATATCTTACAACAGTAGGCAGGGTATTAAAATTAGGCGACCTTGCTTATAAAGACGAAGAAAAGTTTCCATTAGGAAAATGGTGTGCTACAGGCGACTATGTTTGCTATGGAAAGTTCACTGGTCAAAAGTTTGTTTACAAAGGTGTTAAGTTAATTCTTTTGTTTGATGATCAAATTATTATGAGAGTAGAAAGTCCTCATACACTTGATCCAACTTTTAATCTTTCAAATTAATTTGTGTATTTATATTATATAATATAAAATATAGTAACGGCGTAGGATAAACCTTAATTCGTTAGGTTCGCCACTAGCGGTATGTAAAGGAAAAGTAATGAGTGAGAATCAAGAAGAGTGGTCAACCATTGAAGTAGATGGTGTAGAAAAACAAGAAGCTGTTCAGTTTGAAGTAGAAGGTCAAGAAGCAAATGAAGAACCTGTTCAAGCTGTTGTAGAAGAAGATACTCAAGAAGTACAAGAAGCTGCACAGCCTGAAGAAGCTGAAGACAAAGAACAGCCTATAAAAGAATTAGAAGGTATTGAGACTAAAGGCGCAGAGAAACGTATTCGCCAGTTAATTCGTCAACGTAAAGAACGTGATGAAAAACTTCAAAGCATGGAAGAGCGTCTTAGTACACTTCAAAATGAATTAAATCAAAAAGAAGAGCAGTTATCTACTTCTCTAAAAAGTTCTATAGATAATAGTGAATCTCAATTAACTAATAATTTAGAGGCTGCTAAAAGTATTTACAGACAAGCTATAGAGAATAGTGATATAGATGCTCAGATTACAGCACAAGAAAGTATTAGTAAAGCACATGCTGAACTCAATCAAATAAATAATCAACGTACAGCATTAGAAAATTATACTGCACAGGCAGAGCAACAACAGGTAAGTCAACCACAACAACAGCCTACTAAATATGATCCAAAAGCTGTTGATTGGGCAGCTAAGAATGATTGGTTTGGTAAAGATCAAATAATGACTACGGCTGCTTTGTCTATAGACCAAGAACTAAAAGATGAAGGATACGATCCTTCTGATAATGATTTTTACGAGGAAATCGATAATAGATTACATAGTCGTTATCCTCAAAGGTTTCAGGGTACTCCTACTCAAGAACCTGAAACACCTCGTTTGCAGGATACATCGTCAAATTCTGCTCAAGTGGTAGCTGGTGCATCACGCACACCTAAAACTTCTAAGAGTAATAAAGTTAAACTAACACAAGAAGACGTTCGTTTAGCTAACAAATGGGGAATATCACTTGAACAATATGCTACTGAAAAGCTTAAAGTTGAAAAAGCTGAAGGCGACTACACAAGCATTTATTAATTAAGCGTGGAAGGAAAAATTACAATGGCACGAAATACAAACTCACGTAGTACTAGCACAAGGGAAGCTAAACCTCGTAGGACTTTTGAAGAACCTAATTGGTTAGATATTCCACCGACTGTTGCAGAAAGATTCAAAAGTGAAGGCATGTCTTTGCGTTGGATTCGTATGACTATGAAAGGCAATGATGATATTCAAAATATCAGTAAGCGCCAAGCAGAAGGTTGGGAGATAGTTCAATCCGAGGAAGTTCCCGAAATGACACACTCCTCTGTCGTGAGAGAGGAAGGACGATATTCAGGAGCAGTCTGTCGTGGAGACTTGGCTTTGGCAAAAATGCCAACTGACCTAGCTGAATCCCGTCAAGAATTTTATGAGCAAAAAAGTAGGGATGCGGTAGGCGCTGTAAACGCACAACTAATGCGTAATTCAGATTCACGTATGCCAATTTCAAACTCTAGTCGCTCAAGGGTAACTACAGGAAGGCAACCTTCTTTTCAAGATTAGCTTTCCTGTTTGTCATCGTAACTTTAAAACAAGGAAAGGAATAGTGTTATGAGTGATACAAAAGCACTAAACGGCCTTAGTCCTTCTCGCAAACGTGGTGGTGCCTCGAACAGCACTGCTACGAATGAATATCCCATTGCAAGTGGTTTCGGAACCAACATCTTCAGTGGCGATATTGTTTGTAATTCTGGAGGAAATGTGGTCGTTCTGAGCGTTTCAACCCAAAAAGCTATAGGTGTTTTTCAGGGTTGTCAATATACTGCTAACGGTGAAATTAAGTATTCTAACTACTGGCCTAGTGGTACATCTTCTGACGATGCGGTTGCATTCGTTGTTGATGACCCACAAGCAACCTTTGTAGTTCAAGCTGATGCTTCTGTCACCGCTGGTGATATTATGTCAAAGAACTTTAGTTGTACAATAGGTGCAGGTTCTACGGTAACTGGTCGTTCCGGTTTCGGAATTGCCGCTGCTTCTCGCACTGACACTACGGGTGGTATGCTTCGTGCTATCTCTGTATTGGATGAGCCAGGAAACGATATTACTGTTGCTGCAGATCGTGCCTTCCCAAAACTTGAAGTTCGTATCGTGCGTCACGTAGATGCTTACATCTCCGCTGACTCATCGGCTAACTAAGGAAGGGAGTAATAAAAAATGGCTATTAATCGCTCTAGTATTGCGAAAGAACTGCTCCCAGGATTAAACGCTGTATTTGGTATTGAATACAATGATGTGGACAATGAACATGCTTCACTCTTTGATATTGAACAATCAGATCGTGCGTTTGAGGAAGAAGTTCTATTCACCGGCTTTGGCACGGCACCTGTTAAAAGTGAAGGCGCTGCTGTTCAGTTTGATGATGCACAAGAAGGCTATGCTTCTCGTTACAGTCACGAGACTATAGCTCTTGCTTTTGCAGTAACTGAAGAAGCTATGGAAGATAATCTTTATGACACTTTTGCTAAATTACGTGCGCGTGGTCTTGCCCGTGCAATGGCTAACACTAAGCAAGTTAAAGCTGCTGATGTTTTCAACAACGGCTTTGCGGCGACAAGTCCTGGTGGGGACGGACAGCCTTTCTTCAGTGCTAGTCATCCAGTAGTTGGTGGCGGTACTCAATCCAATACTCTTGGTGCTACTGATCTTTCGGAAGCATCTCTTGAGTCGGCTTTGATTACCATCTCAAAAGCAGAAGATGATCGTGGTATTCTTGTTGGTCTACAGGTTGAGTCACTTCATGTGCCTTCGGACCTTGCCTTTACGGCAGACCAAATCTTGAATAGCACAATGTCAACGACAATTGGTGTTAACCCAACGACTGCTGCAAACGGTGCAACGAATGTTAATGATATTAACAGCATCCGTAATCAGGGTCTAGTTCCTGGTGGCTTTTATGTAAACCGTAGGTTCCAAGACGGTAATGCTTGGTATCTGCGTACTGATTGCCCGAATGGAGCTAAAATGTTTGTTCGTGCGCCTCTTCAAACTAAGATGGAACCTGATTTCGATACAGGTAATCTTAGGTTTAAAGCGCGTGAGCGTTACAGCTTCGGCTTCTCTGATTGGCGTAGCTATTACGGTGCTTCTGGTTCGTCCTAAGAGCAGCGTAAACTAGGTTAATATAGACTAAGTTAGGTGAGGGTGGAGAGAAAGATACAAACTTCTTTTTCTTCACCCTTTGCTTTTGTAATTACTGGTCTTGTTATATAATACAAATAATTAAATTCTATTTATATAAAGGAACAAAACATGGCAACTACTATTCGACAGGGATTTGTAACTGGGAGTGGGGCGGCTCTTGATACTGTGACTAGTGTCTCTCTTGCAAATACTCGTATCCGTTCCGTATTTGCTACAGGCATTGGTCAATTTCTTATTACTGGAACTTCTACTGATGCGCGAGGCAAAGTTAAAGGAAACAATATTAGATTTGTAAATACTACAGCATGTGATGCAAATGAGGTTTACTTTTCTGATTTAGGTGTTGCAATGAGAGGAAAGGTTCTAGTTTCTGCCCCAACTTCGACAGCAACAATAGCAGTGTTCTATGGTTGATTACACTTATCTGGTAAACGATATTATCCAGGCATCTGAAAATGAAGGAACAGAGTTTGTTAACTATATTCCTAATATGGTTAATCGTGCTGAAGAGCGTTTAACAAAAGACTTAGATGACTATGGTTTAGTATCTTATACTTCTGTTGCTGTTTCTTCTGGAAATAATATTCTTACTTTACCTACAGGAACAAGAGTAGTTAAGAATATTAATATTGTAAGTAACTCTACAAAAATTAATTTGTTACAAAGAACAGATGAATATATTAATGACTACTGGCCTGTAAGCGCATCAACTGATGAGCCAAGATATTACGCTCCTCGTAATAATACTACAGTTTTGATTGCGCCTACTCCTGCTTCTACTTATGGTGGACAAGTTGTACATGTTAGTCGCCCAGTAACATTAACATCTGCAACTCCTGAAAATTACTATACTGATTTTTGTTATGACCTTCTTTTCAATGCTTCTATGATAGAGGCTATGGTCTTTCAAAAAGACTATCCTACTTCACAATTATTTGAACAGCGATACTCACAGCTTCTAGAACTACAACGCAATCAGGCACGTAGAACACGTAGAGATGATATGCAAAGTCCTGCAAGTCCTGCTGGTGCAGATGACAATCTAGTAGCTAATGCTAATTAAAGGAGACTATAATGGCCGGTCCTATTTTTGATCCTCTTAACCCTAATGAAAGTCCTGCTACAAAGTATCAAAGAGAGTTGGATGCTAAGAATAAAGGAGGAGGAAAAAGAAAGCGTAAAAAGGGTGATGATATGTCAGACGCAGAGTTTGATACAGCTTATGAACGGCAACAAGCAAACATGCCTGACTTTGATTATTTATCAAGTAATATTAGTGGGTTTAATAGTGATTACGTTAGTGAGTCTGATGGTGGTCGTGTAGGAAAAGGCAAGAATAAAAAACAAAAAGTTAAAAAAAGAAATAACTTTTCAGGACGTGGAGCAGGTGTTGCTTTACGTGGCTTTTAATTATAGGAGAATATTATGGCACAGAAAAGTGGACATGCAGCACGGCAGTCTAAGGAAAAAAAGAATGAACTTAAAGCTAAAGAAAAAAAATTAATTGATGCTATTATTAAAGATGAAGATACTAGTAATAAAAAACTAGGAATATTAAGAAGGCATCCATATTATAAAGCTTCTGTAGCAAGAGCAAAGAAAGAAAAAGAAGTAAGGGAAGAGAGAGAAAAGAAAGGTTTACCTCCTGAGAATATATTTCAAAAATCTAAAAGACGAGGAGCAAAAAAAGAAGTACCAAAAATAGAAGTCGGTCCTGCTCCTAAAGTAACTGCTCTTAAACCTGAAGGACCTAAAGGACCAAAAAAGGAAAAAGCTGACTCTACTCCTTCTTCTGATTCTAAAAAAGACCCAACAGAAGGTGGACGTTTTGCTTTTTATCCTGGTGAAATATCTCGGAAAGAGGGATATGAAACAATGTACGAAGTAGACAGGAATAAAATGTCTGATGAAGTACGTGAAAGACTAGAAGAAGCAGAACTTTATGAAGGCGACTCAAAGGGTGGTCGTGTAGGAAAAGGTAAGAAGAAGAAAGTAAGTCAAGCACCTCGCGGTGTTCGTTCAGCTATAAGAGGTTTTAAACCTAATATGGGTGCTGGTAAAGGAAGTAAACGTACTAGAGGTACAGGAGGCGGCTGGGTTTAAGTATGGATAAACAAAGCAATGATTCATTAAAAAGTGTACCTGAAGATAATGTAGGTCTTGGTAAACTTCCTACACCTGTT
>WLWH01001837.1_pt1 | contig 12973 bp, 17 predicted proteins | sample 6712741 | NCBI WGS metagenome assembly WLWH01 (sample SAMN12718694, study PRJNA515312) | sponge metagenome | isolation source: marine sponge | host: Mycale hentscheli | place: New Zealand: South Island, Marlborough, Capsize Point | collected 2003-05-01 | reverse complement strand
TTCTCTTCTTTCTTAGGAGAAGCAGACCACACAGCTACTCGGTAATTAATATGATCGGCTAAGTGTATACCTAATTCATTACGCCAGTTACGTTTGATACCATTAGGTACAATAATCAAAGCTGAGTTTATTTTGCCTTTATCAAACAAAATAGCAATATTATCAATGCATACTTTGGTTTTACCTGTACCCATTTCCATAAATAATGCCCACACTTCTTTGTTCCAACTAGCTGACAATGCGTCTAATTGATGTTGAAAAGGCTTCGTTTTAAATCTATAATCCATAATAACTTTCTAAAAGAGCAATATAATACTTGCTTATATAAATTACAAGAGATAAAGGAGAAATTAGAAAGATGGAATTTAAAAAAGAAAAACAGGATAAAAAACCTACTGTATTTTTAGTACAGGAAAATCCATATATTAATGTGCTAAGTGCGCAGGAATATGGAGATATTGTTTTATTGTTTGAAAGTGGTCAACAAATTATGTTTAGTCCACAGCCTGCGATAAAAAAACTTCGCAGAAAACTCAAAGATTTCGATGATAATGACTATCTTTTAATGATGGGTGATCCAGCAGCAATGGGTATTGCATGTTGTATTGCTTCTGATATGAATAGAGGTAGATTTAAAATACTAAAATGGGATAAAATTCAAAAAAAATATTATTCTGTTAGTATTAACATTAATGAGAAAGGCGAAATAGATGAGCAAGATAAACTTTGAAGGCGACGCAGTAGCTAATATAGAACAAACAGGTTTAGAATCTGTAGCAGAATTACTTAGAGAACAGCTGCGTTTAGAGAGTGTTATAGCAGACACGGAAGAACAATTAAAAGGTTACAAAGAACATTTACGCAAATTATCTGGTGAAACAATACCAGAGAAAATGGCTGAACTAGGCATGACATCTACAGAGATGTATGACGGATCAAAGGTACAAGTAGTAGAAGACATTTATGTATCTATACCTAAAGATCCAAGTAAATCTAAAGCATGTTACGAATGGCTAGAAGACAACGGTTTAGGAGACATTATTAAAAATAGTGTCGGTATAAGTTTCGGTAAGGGTGAGAGCAATATGGCAACACATTTGCAAGAAACCATCAAAGAGATGGGTCTCATACCTGAAGTAAAAGTTTCAGTGCATCCTTCAACACTGAAAGCTACTATTAAAAAGTGGCATGAAGAAGGAAAATCTGTCCCAGACAATACTTTTAGTTTGTTTATCGGACAGAAAACAAAAATAACCAAGAAAAAATAAGGAGTAAATATGGCAAACGCTGTAAAGAAAAAAGACGAAAATAACGTAGTTGCTTTCGATCCTAGCATGTTTGAACAAGATGCTAATAAAGGATTAGGCAATCTGGGAATGGACGATCTTGCAATACCTTTTCTTCGTATACTGAGTGATACGTCACCACAGATTAAGAAAAGAGATCCTCTCTACATAGAGGGAGCGGAAAGTGGTATGATCTACAATACGCTGACAAAAGAAATATACGACGGAGAAGCAGGAGTAAGTGTAATACCTTGTGCTTATCAACGTCAGTATATTGAATGGACAGATAGAGGCGAGGGCAGCGGTGCTCCTGTTAATATCTACCCTGCAGAGAGTGATATATTGTCTAAAACTACAAGAGATGAGCAGAGAAAAGATAGGTTATCTAATGGTAACTATATTGAAGATACTGCAAATCATTACTGCCTGGTCATTGGCAAGGACGGAACTTCCTCCCAAGTCCTGATTGCAATGAAAAGCACCCAACGTAAGAAATCCAAAAGATGGAACTCTCTTATGTTGGGGCTTAAATTGAAGGGTGCAAATGGATTATTTACACCTCCTTCATATTCTCATGTCTACACACTGAAAACATTAGCAGAGTCTAATAATTTAGGTGAGTGGTTTGGATGGGATATATCCAGAGTAGGACCTGTAGAAGACGTTGACATTTATCAAGCTGCAAAAGCTTTTGCTGATAGCGTAGCTAAAGGCGAAGTTAAAGTTAAGCATGAAGATGAGAGCGTTGACAATGGTGAAAAAACACCTTACTAAAAAACTTACAAGGGGCGACCGCCGTTGCCCCTTTAAATATATGAATGAGAAAGATTTATGGACGACCAAAACAAGTTTATTGAAATATTTACAGGCTTAGACCGAGCATACGGTCAGACACAAAGCCGTGAAAAGAATGAATCGGGCAAACTAGAAGGCCGATCTTGGTTAGTAAAAGAACCAATTACAAGAGATAAATGGATTAATCACTTAGAGGGTAAAGAACCATCACTTGGTATTATACCGATTGATGACAACAACCAGTGCAAGTGGGGCGCTATCGACATAGATACGTACGATGGCTTTGATTATAAAAAACTAATTACAAGAATTGTCGAAAAGAAATTACCACTGGTTGTGTGTAAATCAAAAAGCGGGGGTGCTCATGTATTCTTATTTGTAAGCGAACCAGTGCTTGCCAAGCAAATGCAAATAAAATTAAAAGAGATAGCTGTATTTTTAGGCTATGGTGATTGTGAGATATTTCCAAAGCAAATTGAATTGAACTCAAAAGGTACAGGCAACTTTTTAAACTTGCCATATAACCATCCAGAGTTTCCCACAAGATATGCGTTTGACGATAAAGGTAATGCATTGATTGAATTGGGTATGTTTATAAAGCATTATGAAACGAAAGTCGTATCGAATCTCGGCATGGTGGTTATCGATAAACCGATTACCGCAAAAAAGAATGATGATTTTAAAGGCGCTCCTCCGTGTCTAGTAACACTAGCATCACAAGGCTTTCCTGAAGGCTCACGGAACATGGCCTTGTTTCAGTTAGGTATTTATTTACGTGAAAGGTTTCCTGAAAAGTTAGAAGAGAAATTAGATTACTACAACTCTAAATATTTTACACCACCTCTGCCAAGCAGGGAAGTGCTAACGATATTTAAACAAGTAGAAGATAAAAAATATTTTTATCGGTGTGAAGAGCCGATGTTTAAAACAGTGTGTGAGAAAATTAAATGTCAGTCGCAAAAGTTTGGCGTCGGCAACTCCGCTACGAATGAGATTATGGGATTAAAGAAATGGGTATCCGATAATCCTGTGTATGAGTTAACGCATAACGGTAAAGTTATTATTTTAACAGTCGATCAGTTATCAAGTCATGCAGAGTACAGAAAACAATGTATAGCGCAAGCGAATGAAAGCCCGCGGCCCATGGCTCCTGCCATATGGGCAGACATGGTAGATGCATTATTAAAAAATATGCAGGAAGATGACTTTATACAATTACCAGGTGAGGTAACAGCGAAAGGTCAATTCTTAAATCAATTACAAATATTTATAGAAAACAACAGAGGTGCGAAGGATAGACAAGACGTACTGCAAGGTATGGTCTTTGAATTAAAAGATTATTATTTCTTTAAACCTCAAGCATTTAGAGACTTTTTAAAGACAAAAAGGTTTGCCAAAGCATCTGATTCTGAGCAGTATAAAATGTTTGAAGAGTTTAAAGGTACAACAGCAAAGCTTAAAGTAAATAGCAACCCAGAGCATTGTTGGAAGATAGCCACTACAATTTTAGAGTCTGAGTATAAATTAAGTAAAAAAGACTTTAGTGAAGAGGAGGCTTACTAATGTATGTGAGACAGGGAGAATTATTTAAACAAACAGAAATTGATATATACAATCATGTTTTTAAAGTTGACGTTGCACAAGTCTATAATAAAAATACAAAAGAATATTTGGCTAACACAATAGATATAGGTTTTGGTCAATTTTATTTATACAGAACTGGTTTTGGTCATGAAATCATGGAAAAAAAAGGAAATGTTTTTCCTGCTTTATTTAGTAATATTAGTAAAAAATTTGTAAAACCGTCTTTAGATGCAGATGGTTATTATAAAATTCATTTTCAAAAAAAATATTTTTCTTTTCATCGTTTAATAGCTTTAGCGTTTGTAAATAATCCTTATCCAAATTTATACAATGTTGTTCATCATTTAAATAATTTAAAATTTGATTACAGACCAGAAAATTTACGATGGACAAGCACCTCTATTAATAATTTACACGAAAATAGAGATCAGGGTTCAACACTAAAAAGAATACAACATTTAAAAGAGAAATATGAACATGAACATGAGTAGAAAAATAGTTATAGGTCCTCCTGGTACAGGCAAGACAACATATCTAAAAAATAAAGTACAAGAATTATTAAAGTCTGGTGCGTGCACATCTCAACAGATTGGTTACTTTAGTTTTACGGTAAAAGCTGCTGAAGAAATCAGAGACAGAGTTATGTCAAATGAAGATATTAGTAAGGAACAAGTAAAGATTATGTTTCCATACTTTTCTACGTTACATAGTTTAGCATACAGACGATTGCAACTACAGCAAGCACAGATCATGGATGATAATGATTACGCTGAACTCTCACGCATGACAGGACATGAGTATGTAAACAAGATGCGTAAAGGTAATGGTGTAGATATTGCTATGCCAACAGCGAAGAGTGAGTATCAAGACATTATTAATTTAGCATATGCAAAGTATCCTAATGATAAAGATAGGTTGCCTAAAATATTTAGAGAAACAACACTCAACAACTACGGCGCACGGAACATGATAGAGCAAATGGATTTAGACTTACGTAAGTTTAAAGAAGACAGAGATAAGTATGAGTACGTTGATTACTTTATAAATTTTATAAAAAATAAAAATGCACCACAGTTAAAATATTTATTTATTGATGAAGCACAGGATCTATCTGCGCAGCAATGGCAAGTAGTTGACATGTTACAAAAAGAATCTGGTGCGATAGAAACATACGTAGCTGGGGATGATGACCAAGCTATCTTTCGTTGGGCAGGTGCAGACATTGAACATTTTATAGCCATGGCTAATGATGATAACAATACAATTATACCTCTTACACAATCGTATCGTATACCTATGAGTGTGCACACTATTGCCACAAAATTAGCACAGTCTATCTCGCAAAGAATACCAAAGGAATACAGACCTAGAGATGAAGAAGGAGTCAGAAAAGTCTTAAATATCAGACCTTTAAACAAAGGATTGGTAGAAGGCGAGTGGCTTATTTTATGTCGAACACATGAGATAGTGAAACAAGTTTCTGAATCTTTAGAAGCGTATGGTTGGTTGTATAAACGCTACGGATCATCCGTTATTAGTTTTAAATATATTGAAGCTATTAGAGCATGGACAAAGTTACAAAATGGAAAAGAAGTATCTGGTGTTGATTGTGATATTTTATATCATCACATGGACAGCACACGAATAAAAAGAAATTACGGTGTCTTTAAAGGACAACACGAAGGTTTCTATAGTTTAGAAACATTAATAAAAGATTATGGTCTTCGTGAAGAAGTAAAATTATCAAGTACAAGAACAGCAAGTGTTAAAGATATAACCTGGTACGACATGTTAAATGGAAAAGGTTTGCGTAAAAGAATACCTTACCTACGTTCTATCATGCGTTCAGGAAATAAATTAGATGCAGTACCACGTATCGAAGTATCTACCATACACGCAAGCAAAGGTGGGGAAAGAGATAATGTTATGTTAATAACTGATTTATCTTATGGTCCCTACAAGTCAGCAACAGAAACACAACAGGGCAAAGATGATGAAGCCAGAGTGTTTTATGTGGGTGCAACAAGAGCGAAGAAAGAACTACATATTGTTCATCGGACGGAAGGACAGTACGAATACGAACCTATATTTTTTTATGAACGACAAGCAAGTTGAAGACTTTATAGATAAACTAAATAAGCAGGCTGCGAAGCATCTTGTAAAGTTAGGTGTTGGTAAAGACTGGAAAAAGATTTATGAAGGAATGAAAAGAAGAAGGAAGAAACGTGAAAGATCAACCTAATTGGTTTCCTAAAGTACATCGCATGCCTAGTGAATGGGTTATGCCTGATACATTCCCTGATCTATCTGGTTATGACGAGATAGCAATTGATTTAGAGACAAGAGATCCTGGTATTAAAGATACAGGCCCAGGATACATACGTAAACACGGTGAAGTAGTTGGTATTGCTGTCGCAGTAGACGGGTGGCAAGCATACTATCCCATTGCTCACGAAACACCGCCCAATATGGATAAAGAGTTAGTTACACGCTGGCTGCGTAAGCAGTGTTCGTACGAGTCTGTCAACTATATATTTCATAATGCGTTCTATGATGTTGGTTGGTTAACGACGATGGATATTGACATTAAAGGAAAAATAATAGACACTCTAATTGCAGCACCACTCGTGGATGAGAATAGGTTCAGATTTGATTTAAACTCATTAGCAAAAGATTATCTACAAGAGTCAAAATCGCAAGCCCAACTCTACGAAGCTGCAAAAATGTGGGGCCTAGATCCGAAAGGTGAAATGTGGAAGCTTCCCGCCTCACATGTAGGAGAATACGCAGAACAGGATGCCGCTGTAACGCTACGCTTATGGCATCACTTGCGTTTAAAAATACAAGAACAAAACTTAATTAATATATTTGAATTAGAAACTGATCTGTTTCCTGTTTTATTTAAGATGAAACAAAAAGGTGTTAGGGTAGATTTAGACAAAGCGGAGACCATTAAAAATGACTTACAAGAACAAGAAAACAAATTACTCAGATCCATTAAAAAACTTTCTGGAGTGGACGTCGAAGTCTGGGCTGCCACCAGTGTGGCAAAGGCGTTTGATAAACTTTCACTGCCATATGATACTACTCCAACAGGACAACCAAAGTTTGACAAGAACTTTTTGTCGACACATGATTCCCCTCTCGCTAAGATGGTTGTGGAGTGTCGTGAGATTAACAAAGCGAGAACAACGTTCATTGAAAGTATCACCAAGCATTCGTACCGAGGCAGGATACATGCTGAGATCCACCAAATGCGTTCCGACCAAGGAGGAACGGTAACAGGTAGGTTTAGTTATAGTAATCCGAACTTACAGCAAATACCAGCACGGCACGGGATCCTCGGACCCCTGATCAGAAGTATATTTATTCCTGAAAAGAATTGTGAGTGGGGTATCTTTGATTACTCGCAGCAAGAACCACGGCTCGTGGTTCATTACGCAAGCCTACGTCATTTTACAGGGGCTGATAAATTTGTTGATTCATACAATGAAGATGAGACAACGGACTTTCATACTATGGTATCTGAAATGGCTGACATACCTCGTAAGCAAGCAAAGACAATTAACTTAGGTTTGTTTTACGGTATGGGTAAAGGTAAGCTGATGTCACAGCTTGGTGTTGATCAAGAAACAGCAACGGATCTATTAACATCTTACAATCAACGTGTTCCTTTTGTTAAGCAATTAATGAATGATACAATGAACAAGGCTGGCAAGAAAGGTTATTTATTTACACATGAAGGCAGGCGTTGTCGCTTTGATCAATGGGAACCTACCAATGAGTGGGGTAAAAAAGCATTACCTAGAAAAGAAGCTGAAGCTGAATACGGCGAACATATGATCAAACGTGCCTGGACATATAAGGCATTAAACAGGCTTATTCAGGGCTCTGCTGCCGATCAAACAAAGAAAGCGATGCTAGAATTAGATAAAGAAGGCTACCTAGCGCACATACAAGTACATGATGAACTTGACTTTTCTGTTGCAAGCGATGCAGATAAAGCTAAGATTAAAGATATTATGGAAAACTGTGTTGAACTCTCTGTCCCAAGTAAAGTCGACGTTGAATGCGGTGACAACTGGGGCGATGCAGGTGATTAAGATTTGGTTATTAATTTCGATGGTGTCCATGCCTGGCATGCCTTCCGTTAAACATACTGCTGAACTGTGGTTTGATGAACCTAAATGTGAAGCTAGACGTGTTGATATAGAAAATAAATTATATGATATTGCAGCAGAACAAGGAATAAACCCTGTATATGTTGAAACATGGTGCCTTGAATCAAATATGTTTGTTATTAATAATAGTTGACACTCCCATTATATTAGATTAAAGAAACAATTAAATGAGAATGGTGCAACATTCTCGGAGTATGGCCGAATAACTGTAACAAGGTAGTAAGGCACGGTCTTCACAAGGTATGGTCGCATGACTGAGGGTGTGAGGGTTGGTACTGAAGTAGTAGTTAAGCTAGGACAGTTTGACTTGTCGCGAAAAGGTTGGGGGTAGTCAAAGAATCCCCCTACTCACACTTAAAAAGGAGAAAGTATGAAACTTAAAAGAGACTATGAGGCGACGTTTAAAGAAGGACTTCGTCTTGGGGTTCGTTTAACGCGAGCGAAAGCGTATATAGAAAATGCACGCGATGCAAAGAGAATGGGTGATGACTCTATGGCTGAATTGTATATGGAGTTTGCCAAAGATTGGAATGACTTGGCTCGTAATGCAGGTAGAAAATTTACACCGACCGCGGCTCACGACCCAGAACAATCTGCTTTTGATTTTGGTGACATTGAAATGCAGGAACATTTATCAAAGTTGCCATTTAAATTAAAGGAGACAGGATGAACATCAAGAAGTTTAAAAGTGTGGCAGTCGCCATTGACACTTACAAATTATTGAAGAAGATAGCCGCCGCCGACGATAGGTCGGCAGGTATGCAAATAACGTATTTAGTAAAACAAGAAGCAAAGAAAAGAAAGCTTGCCACATGAAAACAGAAACCATTATGCCTAAATTTAGATCGTATAGAAAATTTAAACCAGAATGGAAGTATGAAAAGAAGTGTTGCAAGGAGTGCGATAGAGAGTATCTCACGGATAATATGATGGGAATGTATGTAGAGCAGATCTACATCTGGTTCTGTATTCGATGTTACAACTTTCTAAGACCTTAATAGTTTGTGTCACGATTGTGGCGTGTGTGTGGTTATGGACCTCGCACTCGCCCTTTCGTTTATATGTGAATGATTGCACAAAAAACAGAGTATACAGCACCGAGTATTGTATTTGGATGTATATGGAAATGAGAAAGGAAGAATCATGGCTAAGAAAAATTCTCTTAGAACTCGGCTATTGAAAGAATATGCTAGGTTGTCTAAGATAGCGGTACGCGAACCACGGAACGGGAAAGAGATGTTTACTCGTATGCGTTGGGAAAAGATTAGAAACATATTATGGAGGCGTTATGATTATATGCAGTCATTGTAAAGGCAATGGGTTTATTAAAATTAGATTCGAGGCAGAGCAGAGCATTGACCAGTGTAAGGTTTGTGACTCACAAGGGGAACTCGATGAAGATAAGTATTACCACCAAACATGGACAGAGGGCGCTGAAGATTCCCTCGCGGTGTACTACGGACCGCCCTTGGACCCCGAATCATTCAAAAACTACACGATTTCGGGAGAGTAATCCCGTTGTAGAGGTTAAAAAGGGACAAGAACCACCCTTTTAGTTGCGTAAAACGCGATAATATACTATATTTAGTAGAAATTTTTTTCACAATAACTCCCGTTAAGACTCCAATAGTCATACGGGAGTTGAAAGATGCTTATGAGCGACCAAGAGATTTTAAAGCAGCGGGAACTACTAGACACGCTTCTCGCAACACGGACCAACCAATACGAACGAGTTAAATCCATGAAAGTTATGGATTCTATTTATTTTAAAAAGAAGTTACCGAAGAATGTAATACTATTCCCATTACAAAGGATTAAACGCTATGTACATCACACTACCAGACAGCCCCGTAAGAAAAATATTTAAGTGCGATAGTTGCGAAAACTACCACATAAAATTCTTCGATCCTAAACACGATAGGACATATACCCCTGAAGAATGGGAACAAATTGTCACTGATGGCAAGGAAGCTTTGTACAAAGCACTGCGTGTAGTTCGCGAAGATCCTAAGTTTTTTGCATAAACACCCCTTTCTATAGATGTTTTTACCCAGATAGAGTAACACTCTCTTCTACGCTAGAACACAAGTTACCAAGTTACCAAGTTACAACCCTTATCAGTTACCAAATAAAGGTAACTTAGAGGTAACTTACATATTTATAGAAGTTACCTTTTTTATATTTACAAACATAACTCGCATTGCATGAGATGATGAAATATTGTATAGTTTCTGGGAAGAAACATCTATTGAACAGGTGCATTATGAAAGAAAACAAAGAATTACAAGAAGAAGTATTTATACCAGAAGCGTTGTCAGATGCACTGTTTCATCCTAAGATAACAGGTAAACAACGCAAGTTTGCATTGCTATTAGTTCACTCTGAAGGTTTGCATACCGCAACACATTGTGCGATTCAGGCTGGTTACGCAAAAGATTCTGCCGTTGTGCGCGCTTCTGAGCTACAACACCCTGAGAAATATCCTTTGGTTGCAAAAGCTATTGAATCTGAGAGGAGAGCTATTGTTGAAAGATACAAATGTACACAAGAAAGATCCCTATCTACATTGGCAAGAATTAGAGATAAGGCTAGTGAGTCAGGGAATTGGAACGCTGCCGTAGCTGCGGAGACCAGGAGAGGACAAATAGCTGGGTTATATGTTGATAAGAAAGAAATTCTTACAGGTACGATTGATTCCATGTCAAGAGATGAGGTAGAAAAGAAACTGCAAGACTTGAAGGAACAGTACAGTATTGAAACTACGTTTGAAGAAGTTAAAGAATTAGAAAATAAGTCTTGACTATAAAATAGAATGGGATTATATAGGTTTTAGAGCTAGTGAACTGGTAGGGCCAGCAAGTGCAGATCGCTACTGAGACCTGAGACATGCTTATGACTAGCTCTTAAAAAAAGGAGAAAGTTATGCATGTAGATAAATATGTTGTTAATAATATTGGCACTAAATGGGTCAAAGGTAAACAAAAGAAGAATGTTGTAATAGGCACTATTGATGGTGATTCAATTGATTTTAAGAAGCTAGTACGATTGCTAGAAGATTGGCATGAGACAGTCAATGGTGAGTATGCTAGTAGAAATGTAGAATTAGTTGTTAATATTACAGAGGAGGATTGATGTTAGCGATAATTAGACCAGACTTGTATGAGTATACTACATTACCTATGACCGACGAATTGTTTTGGCGTAGGATAGAGAACTTGAGGCGTGCAGCACTGACTGCTGAGAGCTTTGAGTTTAGGTTGTTGTATTATAATCAAATGATGGAACTGATGAAGAGGTGTCCATGAAGGAAATGGTATTCGGATTATTAATATTAGGTGGCTTTAAAGTATTAATTGTTCTTGCTTGTTTGCTACTTGGCTTGTTGTATATTCTGTGAAACCAGAGAGTAAATTTTGGAAACAAGTAAAAGAAAACTTGTCAGATATACACTGGACTAGGTTTGAAAACTGGGCGGCACAGGGTGTGCCAGATTGTTATGGCATCTGCGATGGTGTATCGATTTGGGTAGAGCTAAAAGTAATTACAAGTAATAAAATAAATTTAAGCCCATTCCAAAAATCATGGAATTTTAACCATAGTTTACAAGGCGGAAGAAACTTTATTATGGCAACGACCTTCCCTCAAAGCTTACTGTATATCTTTGGGGGTATTGTGGCTCCCTCCATTGGCTCCATTGCCAACCTTCCCCCAGACCATTGGGTAGTTGACATGGTGCACGACCAGCGTCCCTGGCAGCAGGTGCGGGACATCTTGCTCCATTGCCCATTGCCAACAAACGTCAGCCTTTCCGTATAGTTAGTTCGCATGCAGTACCTGCAGCGAACCAGGAGCTGGTAGCTCCATTGCCCATCACCGTGATCCCATAGCCGTGGTGTTATAGTAGTAACAGGACTGGCAGCACGACCTGCGGGCTGAAGCTGGTGTGGAAAAATTATCCAATTAGCTCTTGACTATCGAATAAGATGGGACTATATAAGTATTAGTAATAATGAAGAAGGGCCCTGAGATGTTTCAGATGCGAAACCTTCATTGTTGCTAGGACTGGTTATTGCTGTAATAAGGCGCGCGTCCAGTCTGCAACGTGGCTACCGAATCCGTTTGGAAGTTTCATGAACGGCCACAACTAAAAAGGGGTTGGTGATAACGTGTCCTAGTTGGATAGACATTGACCCCATTAGAAAGGAATAAAGATGGAAACCGTAACAGTATTAAAGAAAGAACCCACCTGCGCTGAGCTGGTGGATGAACAGTGGAAAGACAGACAGGAAGACCTGAAGAACCCTGAGTACGAGGCGCTAGCCTTTGACTACGTAGAACCGCATACATTCAACGACCAGGCCGAAGGGTTCTGGCGTTGGCAGTTCAGCTGGGGCGGGCCCAGCGACGAGCTGCGCGGTTACGTGAACGAGCATGGCGAACTACATCGCTTAGAATACTGGTACCTGGACTGGGGAGACGGTGCGCATGTGCTGGTGAACCAGGACGCTGCAGCCTGGACACAGATGCAGGAGATGGTGCCCGCATTATGAACTGGTTAATAATTACAGGTCTACTATTATTATTTGCAGCATCCCCGCCAGGGCTGCTGCTGATGAAAGTTTTGCTGCATGTTGTATAAGTTGCATCACGCATTGCTGCGACTCGCGTCGCGCGTTACTATAGTTAGTTCAGGTGCAGCGTCCCAGCTCTGGCACGGAAGTTCCTGTGGAAAAAAAAAATAAAAAAGATTTGACAAGTATAATAACATGGGATATAAAGGGATTATTAACTAGAAAGACGAAAGGAAAATAAAATGTCAAAAGCTGTTAATATAATAGAAGTACTAGAGAAGGTGCAACAAAGCCCCGCTAGTGTAAGTAAGAAAAACAAACAGGCTGTCATAGACGCTTATGGTCGAGCGTTAACAATGCAGAAAGTTCTAGCAGACTTTATTAAAGTCAATAGACAACTGATGATAGACTTGTCTATGAGCGAGAACGCTAATCTATTACATGGGAGGGATTACTCAGTTCATGTTACACAAAAACTTGGTGCTAAGATTGACACGCAGTTGGTCAAGGAGAAACTTGGCGAGATTGCGTATCATCAATGCAAAGTACCAACGCA
>WLWH01001828.1_pt1 | contig 13022 bp, 20 predicted proteins | sample 6712741 | NCBI WGS metagenome assembly WLWH01 (sample SAMN12718694, study PRJNA515312) | sponge metagenome | isolation source: marine sponge | host: Mycale hentscheli | place: New Zealand: South Island, Marlborough, Capsize Point | collected 2003-05-01 | reverse complement strand
ACCGACAAGACCAACAGGATTCCAAGAATATAAACGCCTACTTTCTGCCAAGTCTCGGTCAGGTCTAGGGTCTCTCAAAGCTTGCGGATCATTCATCCTGATTCGCCCAAGCTGTAACTGAGGCTGGTCTTCATCAAGAACATCTCGCCCAACAAGCATACCGTTTGGTCTTCCATCCTCTATCTGAGGAACCAAGTCCCTAAGCTTGTAACGGAACCCCGTCCTATCACAAAAACCAAAAGCTTTCTTACCACTGGCGTAACTGCTCATAAGTACTGATAGCCTCCCGGCACAACATACAATGCAGCCTTCTCTCTATCCGCATCAGATGCCAGCTCCCACTGCTCATCATAAATTTGCTTAAGCAACGGCGCTCTTTCTGAGGCTTCAGGCTTCTTGACGCTCACCTGATAGGCAAGACCAGCAACAAGACAAGGAAGCCAGCGGGAAGGAACATCCATATTGTTTGAAGCTGGTTTGCCAGAATCTTCTATCCTCTGCATATAGTAATAAACCAGAGTGTAGGTTTCGGCTGAATCAGGGACAGGCCAAAGGTTTATCGCAATCTCAGATGGATCTTTTTCTATCCAGTACTGAAGAGGTCTGGCCTGATTCAACTTGTTTGTAAGGTGAGAGTACTGACTAACAGAGATTCTCTGCATCATCAGATCTGACTGGCTGCTTGTGTTTCCAGCGTCAGTTCTAATAAAGGCTTCAATGATATCCAGTTTGTCGGAACTTAAAGCATATCTGCTTGTGCCGGGAGTCAAAGTCTCAGATGCGGACTGCACCGTCCACAGGTTCAGGCCACGGTTCTGCCACTCAAGCATCATGAGGTCTAAGCTTCTACGAGCTGTGCGATAGTCATATCCGCTCTTAAGCTCTACCCCGGCCCTCTCATAGGCTTCTTCAATTATGTCGCCTATGTCGAGATTAAATGCATACGTTCCACTGGTAGCCATTATCTGATCATACCTCTAGTAAGACCCCTGACCGCTCTGCCATCACCTCGGCCCACTGTTCCCCCAGCAAACTTCTTCTCGACATTACCGGCCTCGGACATAGCAATAGCAACGGCTTGATCCCGGCTGGTTACCTTCTGACCGGAACCACTCTTAAGATCGCCAGACTTATATTCCGACATGACCTTTTCAATTTTTCTTTTCTGAGCAGGTGATTGCATAATCTCTTTACCCATCTGTGATCTAGAAATCATTACACATACTTCTTCTTTTGAGATTTAGGAGGACTCTTCTTGCTTCCACCAGATCCCGCCCAAAAAAACTTGTCCGCCCAATAAGCCGGGCTGCTCCTTCCTTTAGCTATATTCTTTGCGTGTCTGCTTTTAAATGCTTTGCGAGCTTCAGCAGAATAGTTGTGACCCATCTTCTGGTCACCAAACCTAATGATCTTTAATTTGCCATCAACTTTAGTAGCAACAATGCCTTTCTTTGTAGAATGGCTAGGTGTCCGCTTAGGTTTATTTAAGCCACTAAGACCATACTTATTAAGTTTCTTCTTGTCAGATTCAGAAAGGCTCATTTCTTTTTCTTCCTGCTAACCGCTTTAACTCTACGGGGTTTACCGGCTGGTTGACCAAGACGCTTTTTCTCGGCAACTTTCTTTTTCTTTTCTGCCGCGCTCATCTCGCCTGATGTCTTTGGGGTTTTGCTGGACACACGCTTGGTTGGTCTACAGTAAGGCGTACCTCTCTTCTCGCCTTCACCCCGACCACAAGCTTTGCCGGTACGAACGTCCTTCCATTCTTCCTTGAACCAACGCTTTAAAGCAGCGCCTTTCTTGGTCTTACGAACTGCCACGAGAGCTATTTCCCCAGTTAGCAGCACCAACCTTTCGACACTTAGCTATTGCGCCAGACGCATAAGCAGACGGAAACACCCTGTACCTAGCTTTTACCTTTCGGTAGCAGGCATCTTTGGTGCTTCCGCCTTCATTAAACTTAGCGACTGTTCCGCCCTTGTAATATCTTCTCATGTTATGAGTAAGTCTTTATCAAGGTTAAAACAATAGTATAGGCATCTCCAGAAGCAGCGCCAGTTGTTGTGAAGACTATGTCTCCATTTTTACCAGTGCCTGCGTTATTTGGGATACCCGTAAAGCCAGAAAAATCTAACTCATCAGAATAGTTCTCTGGTAAGTAAGCAATCAAAGTATTAGCCGTAGCCTTGAAATCAATTCTAACGCTCATACCGAACGTAACGTATTGAATCTTAGATACTACAACCCCGGTACAAGCTTTGCCTGTTTGGGGTTCGTCATTAAGAGCGGAAACATCAACCTTGACAACGCCTGATTCACCAGTGCCATCACTAACATTAGTGAATTTCATGACGGCAGCTCTTGCACCGTCCTGAATAGTTTGGCTGGTTACAGTATCTGCCATCTACTTTCTCCTAATAAAGGGCGGGTCACCCCGCCCGATTATTATGCAAGGTTGTTGTTCTGGATGTACTTAACGGTAATGTAGCCAGCACCAGTAGTTCCTGCACTGGTCTTGGTGAAAATCGTTACGTCACTAGTACCAACATCCAACCAAGCGTCAGTGTCAGTGATAGTTCCAGTAGATCCCTGCTTGATTACATTTGCGCCAGTAGTCAGCGCCAAAGCAGTTAACAACTCAGTAGAGGTTGCAGATGTACCAACACTTAGATTCTGTGATGCACCATTACACGCGGTATTGATGTACATAGTAATCTCAGTAATTTGGCTATTTGCAGGGACAATAATCCCAGTGGATGCGGCTGTTGCTGATTGAGACCACGCTGCGGTCTGAGCCATCTCAACACAGCCAACATTGGCGGAAGCGCCATCGCGGATAGTTCCGGCCTTAATAGGTCCAGAAAAAGTGGTAGTAGCCATGAGGAACTCCTTGTCTAGGCTAATGTCAGCCGCCCTATGCGACTGTCAAGGTTCTTATGAATTATAACAAAAGAAAGGGCGACCCGAAAGCCGCCCAATCAATATTTTACCCAGTACGATTAGGCTCCGGGGGAACCATAAACGCCAAGCGGGTCAGAAACGCCGAAGCTGTAACGCTCACGAGCCTTGTAGCGAACGTTGCCTGTGTCAAAGTCACCATCCATTGATGTTGACATTGCTGTACGGACAAAGTGCTTCATGCCGTTTGGAACATCGGTGGTCAGGAAGAACGCATCGTTGTCAGTCAAGTAGTGATTGACACGATAGCCCTGAGCGATTGAACCATTTGAGCGTAGTGCGTTGATGTCGTTATCGGCTGTGCCGACACGCAAGTCTGTCTGAAGCAGACGTGTTGCAACGAACATCAATGCTGGTGGAACGATGAGCTTCTGTGGGCGAGCAGCAATCAACAGGCCGCGCTCGTCAACGAAAGCAGCAATGTTGATGACCGCATCTTCCAATGAAGTCTCGTTCAGGTCAGCGTTAACCGCAGGACGGTTACCGTTCACACCACCTTGGACGGTTGGGTGAGATGTGTTGAACAGAGTAACACCATCGCCAGACTGGAAAGTGGTGAAACCATTGTTCAGCAAAGAAGCTGCTTTGACTTGCTTTGTGTAAGCCATAGCGCGGGCAAGAGCCTTTGTGTAACGTGCTGAAAGCGCGTCATACAAATTATCTTCCATTGCTTCTTCAGTTACAGAGAAGCCCATTCCCACGGTTTCGTGGTTGTAACGGGCTGTGAAGGATTCTTGAGCTGAATCATATGAAATTGCAGAACCTTCAGGCTTTACTGGTGCAGCACCAAAACCTGACAGTTTTACTTCCTCCTCAAAGCTACGCTCTGAGTTCTCAGTTTCATAGATTTCTGCATGTTCGTTTTCGTACTTTTCGTACTCCAAACCAAACAATGCATTTAGACCCGGCAAAAGCTCCTTTAACAGTTGTGCGCGTGAAATAGCCATCAGTTACACTCCTATGCTGAGCCAGTTGTTGAAGAGTGCTGATGGTAATTAAACTTACACACCAGAATCGGGAAGGCAGTACCCTTTTCATCGCCCTGATCGCCACCGAGATAATCGATGATGCGAATTGGGTTCTCAGCATCTGTGCTGATTTCAGAAATGTCCAAAGCTACACGACTAATGTTTAGTGTAGTATTTGGGGCTGTCTGAACGAAAAGTGTATTCTTGCCATAGACATCGCCAACATTTGTTGGAGCGCCATCCGCTTGGATGGTGAACAACGCGTTAGGGTCGTCTACTACAAACGCCATTGCGTCAGACGCAACAGTGCTAGCAGGCCATTTTTGTGAAAACACTTTTTGACCTGAGTTAGGATCGGTGAATGAACACCCCATGAAAATACCGACCATATCGATGGCGGTAGAATCATCACCTGTAGCGGCCTGCTTCTGAATGGTTGTGGTTGTACCATTATCTACAAGCATGGCGACATCGCCAGTGCAGATATTGGTAGCATAACCTGACAAAATTGGGTACTGGCGGAAAACTTCCAATGAACCAGAATCCAATTTACCAATCGGGCGCAGACCGAAGGGAGCGGCTACTGAAGACATAATCATCTCTCCTTCTAATAAGCCATTGTAAAAACGGTAAGCGCCAAAAGTTATATGTAACTTTCGCTACTTACCAAACGATGTTTTCGTAGACCGTTCTGGATTTAGAACGGGCATACGAGGATCTGATTGACGTAGATAGTTGTTATCTACTGAATCGATCTGTTGTGCGTTCATCTCATCGTGAGCGTCACGGCGAGATTCCACATATTCGGTTGAGTTCTCGCAAAGTAGCAATCCTCCAACCTCAACATTACCTTGAAATCGAGAGTCGATATCAGGCAACACTTGTAATTCAGGATGGTCCTCTGCCTTGACTGGCGTCCAACCCTCACGAAATTTAGACGAAACATTGGTGTTATCTGCGTTACCCAAAGTTGATGTGCGTATCCAGCGATATTCAACACCATCGCGTGGTACGGGGGTAGGCAGCATGCCCGGTCTTTGCCATGTTTTTTTACGAGCTGTAATTTCACGAGACTCGTTTGAGCGTGGGGTTCTATCAGACATTAGATGCCTCCTTCAAGAGTTGCGCCGCATATTGTTCTGCCGAAAGGCCAAGGCGCTTGGCGAGAGCGACTTGTGTTGAGGTTAATTGCACTCTGCGTGGTTTTTTTGCACTCCGCCCAGCGGGGGCAACCACGGAACCAGTTTGACGAACAGGTGCAGCCTCAACTTGCTGCTCATCAAACTTGTCTGGAAACCGTTGACGCATAGAATCGTCAATACGGTTATAATACTCATCTGCCTGTGATTGTGGATTGATGCCCTGCTTCACCAGAGACTCATGCACACCAAAGGCATATCCTGTCATTTCTGAGTCATTGCCAAACCATTCGTTCTGTGCTGCCCACGCCTTTGTCTTCGCGTCTGGCTCTGGAACCTTTGGCTTTTGCTGCAACTGAACAGGCTCTTCCTGAACTTCTTGCTGCTTTGGCTTATAAGACTCAACCCTAAATTTTTCATTTTGCAGGTTGTTTAACTGTTCCTGCGCTTCAATCAGCTTATCAGGGTCTCCTACTTCATAGGCCTGCTTGTAAGCGGATTTAGCACGTTCAAGTTCAGCTTCAACACGTCCCTTTGCCTGCTGTACCAGAACACCTTCACCCTCTTCAAGGGTTTTCCGGAGTTTCTGGTTCTCCTCGTAAACCTTGCGAGCGTAATCAACCGCCTCGTCTTGAAGCCTTGCAGCCTCTTCTTTTCGGCGGCGCTCCTCATGAAACTCAAACTTTAGCTGCTTGATGCGCTTCTGCACATTTTCGCCATAGCTTGCGATCTCATCGTCTTCAGGTATTTGCGCCTCAGCATCTTCTGCACGGCGTGGTTTATCTTCTTCTGGGGTGTCATCAATGATGTCCACCTCAAACCCAGAGTCTCCAATTTCTTCAAACTGTTCCTCTGCAACTTCTTTTTGCGCTACTTCGTTCATGCTCTTGTGTATCCCCTTGGGTCATCGACAACAGCCTCAACGGTGTCATCATTGATAAGACGGAACTCCTGTTTGTCCACCTTAAACCGTGTGCCGGAATAAGAGCGGAAAATTACGAAGTCACCTTCTTTACAGTAAGGGCCATTAGGAAACTTTTCAGTGTCCTTATACGCGTCTGGCCCAGCCTTCACCACAAATCCAATAACTGATGCGGTTTGTTCCGCGTTCTTCAGTGTATCGGTTATGTAAATGCCGGAATCTGTTTTTTCTTTAACCTCAAGTGGCTTAATTAAGAGTTTGTAGCCAGATGGTTCTGGTATTTTCCTTGCAGTTGAATCTTCAACTGTTTTTTCAGCAGAATACATTTCTGTTCCTTTTGCAGTGATTTAGGTTCACAGTACCTCGCAGGTTGTCCCTGAAAGTCTCCACAATTACAATATAACTCATTATTTTGAGTTATGGAAGTGTCAGGCTTCTTCAAGCCTTTGTTCCAAATCGAGGATATCACGCTCGACAAGCGCAAGGGCCTCGACTTTCCCGACCAGCCGAAGATACTCTTCATGGTTTTGGCATCCGCCACCGGCCATATGGTCAGCGATATCATTCATATAGTTCCTTATTTTATCCCTGATTACTTCCGTCATCACTCATCTCCCTTGCCATTTCACGACCAAGATCAATCCCATCTCTTATATCCGCTCTGCGGGCTTGGTCAGCTTCAGTTGCTACTTTAACGCCAAGGCGAGCGCCTTCACGTCTCTCTTCAGACTTCAGTCTGTCTTCCTGAAGATCCATATTTGCTTCCTTTGCCTGCACATCTGCCTGCAATTTGGCTACATCAAGTTGCTTCTTATGCTCAAACTCAGCCTCTTTCAAGGCTAATTCGCGCTGCTGTATTTGTGTAAGAGGGTCTTGCTGTTGCTGCATGGCCTGCTTCTGGGCCACTTCAGCCTGATCCTTGCGAAGAAGCTTTTGTGCCGCCTCTGATGCAAGACGCGAAATCTCAAGCTCGACATCTTCTGGCAAAGGCTTCTCTTCATCAGGCATTGCCACACCAAGATTCTTTTCAATTTCCTTGCGATACTGGAATGCAACATGCTCAGTAATGTGAGCCGCCATAGCTGCCTGTATTGCGGCAGCGAAGGGACTTTGACCGACAATCTCTTGAAGCTTTGGATCTTGCATAGCAGCCATATGCACCTGAATGTGTGCCTCGTGATCCTGATACTTAAACGCTTTTACAGGCTCCTGTTTCAAGATCGCCATATTTTCAGTAACTGGATCTGCTGCTTTAATGTCGTCTGGAAGTTTGATGATCTCATCCGCATCCTTGATTCCCAACACCTCTAACATTTGACGATGTAACTTACCCATGTCATACAAATTAGGAGCTTGCTGAGCTAACTGCATAGCCGCCTGATACTGTACAACGCGCTGTGCCATAGTAGACGCATTCGGGTCTGATACAGGGATTACATCAACGCGACCATCAAAGTCACTTTGACGGCTAAAGTTACCTTCCATGTCATAAATATATTCGGCTGGCATGTAATCTTTTACAATTTTTGCCAAAATGCGTAGTTCATTTTTTAGCGCTGCGTGAAGACGTGCCTGAACACCAGACATCACCTTCATGCTTCGCTCCATCAGAGCTAGGGTCGTCCCGACCGGCGCTTGTGGGTTAAGATTTCCGACTTGTACATCAGCAACGGAGCCAATCCGTCTCCCCTCTTCCACGATGTTTCCGAGAAGCTGGTACAATACCGATGATGGCTCCTTGTAAGGAAGGAATGCAATTGAATCCCTAATTGCACCCCCCGGCACGTCCACGTCCCTGAACTCACCCGGCATGAGAGGCGAATCATCGCCCTTAATACGAAGTCCCCTAGCTTTGAGGCCAGCAGGTAGATTGGATAGCGTACCCGCGTCAATAAGCTGTCTAAGAATACTGGTGGCGCTTTTAGCAAGACCACCAATAAGGTGAATAAGACCCGTTCCATAAAACCCAAGTCCCGGTAGGTATCTATAGTGAACAAAGTGCGCTCTCTTACGCTTTTTAATATCTTCTTCATACCAGTTCCTCCGTATAGACAAAACTGTCAAGCTGGACTTATCAATCGTTACAACATACGGACGTGCCAAACCATCTGGATCATCGAAAGGCTCAGGCATAAGAAGGTCAGCGTGAACCTCAAGGATCGTGTGCCGATCATCGTCCTCAAGAACGGCGGTCTCTCCATCGATCTCATCATACTTTTCCTGAATGTCTGAGTAGTCAGGTTCTGGGGCGGGCAACTCTACATCAAGATAGAAGTTATTAAACTGAAGCTCAGCAATTTCATTTGGCGTTTTCTTCATGACATGCGTATATCGCGGGGCGGTAGCAAGATCAGCAGCACCATAAGACACAACAAAGTCTTCAGCAGGCACGAACATCGCACATGGCCGCTCCATGATTGGATCGTAATAAACTTTTTTGAATGCTGAGCCAGCAAGAGGAAGACGAAACAGCATCTGCTCTGTTTCATCGCGATACTCACTCATCTCCTCAGTAAGAAGATAATTCATTTCTGTCTCAACACGCTGAGCCTGATCAAGCTTCTCTTGATCTTTTTTGCCCATAACTTTTGTGCGTACAGGACCAGACGCAGGAAAAAGCTCGCTCATTGCCTGAGCTTGGAAACGGACAACAGCCTCAGTCAGAACTGGGTGAAACACGCCTGCGGCACCAGCCCATGGCTGAGTACGCTCTTCAATCTTCATCCCCAAAAGGTCAAGGCCTTTGACATATGATCTAGCCCAGTCTTTACGAGACTGACGATCTGCCACAAAATCATCAACAAGCTCAGACGCCAAAGCGCCAAGGTCATCATCTTCAATATATTCAGCTAGATTTGCGTCATGATCTGGGCCGACAAGCTCTTCTGTGAACTCACCAGTAAAATCAATAATCACTTCCTCGCCATCGGATTCAATAGAAACTGCTTCAGGGTTTACGACTTGAATCTCCACCTCATTTGTTTCTTCTACATCGAAATCAGCGGGTGACATCTGTTTTTCTACAGCCATTGTGTATCAGTCCTATTTTTTGTCCGGTGCTTGCATGATAACAGAATATTGACCATGGTGGGAGTGGGATAGGTCACCGGTTACCTTCCAACCCATATCTTCGTATTTTTTTACATCCTGATGCAAAACATATCTTAAAACAATTTTTTTAGTAATATTGAACAGGCCGTCTGTAGCTTGGTTCGTCTTCCCATTCATCCATTGAACTCCTAATCCATCCCCCCTGACGGAATCTCAACAAGGCCTGCGTTGTGGAATCCACCAAATCGTCATGCTCCCCAGCAGGAAATGCAGCGCATTCCTCAATAACTTCTTCCGCCCATCTAGTTGGCGGCGCCCATATAACACCTGACGCAAAAAGATCACTTACTGCGTTAGCTCTAGCTATCTTATCCTGTCCACGGGACGGTGTAAACTCCGTGACGGGTATTCCCATGGCTCTAAGCTCAAAAATAAGCGGAGAACCAGCAGCTTTGGCCTCCACAATCATCTGATCTGGCTCATATTCCCAATATTTGTCATACGCTGCACGTTTTAGGTCTGGAAACTCAAGTTTTTCCTTATATGCGTCCAATAATATTAGATTTGGGACAGTTCTTCCCTCTTCATCAGGGTGATGGAAGACCCCCCATGTGGTGCAGGCAGAATAATCGGCTCGTTGCGTTTTCAAAAACGCAGTGTCCCAGCTTTGGATGATTGCTTCACACGGTGGCGGGCTACTTTTATCCCATTCCTGCCACCATTCTCGCTTAATCAAGGCCCCTTCTTCTGAAGTTGGGTCCTGTTGGTACTGTGCAGACCACTTGGATAAGGGTAGTTCTGCTCTTAGCGACTCAAGCTGCTCAAGGGGCCAGAACTCAGGCCACAAAGGATCACCAGAAGGCATGATTGCCGGAAACTCAATGATTTCCCAATCGTCCGCACCCTCTCTTTGCGTGGCAGACTTCATAATCTGGCCTGTTAGGTCTCTAACTGACCATCTTGTCATCACTACAATGATCGCTCCACCCGGTTGTAGTCTCTGGCGCGGTCCTGATGTGTACCATTCGTATACCTTGTCGTAGACATCGGGGTTGTAAGCCCCCAGTGCCGCCTCCTGTTCCGAGTGGGGGTCGTCAATAATGAGAACGTCAGCACCTTTACCAGTAACTGCACCACCAACACCAATAGCAAAATAGTCACCCCTCTTGTTTGTGTTCCATCTTCCGGCAGCCTTTGAGTCAGAAGACAATGATATGCCGGGGAAAACGCTTTGGAAGTCTTCCTGATTGATCAGGTTTCTCACCTTACGGCCAAATCCAACAGCCAACTCTGCCGTGTGTGCCGTCTGAATAATCTTTTTTTCGGGATATCTGCCAAGAAACCAAGCCGGGAACAGGTATGAAGCGAACTCTGACTTGGTATGTCTGGGGGGCATGTTTACAATTAGGCGCTTTAACTCACCCTTTGCCACCCTTTCAAACGCATCAGCCATTATGGCGTGGTGCCTGCCAGCAATAAACGAGGGCCACATCTTATTCACGAAGGTCAGGAAGTCTGTTCTGGACTCCTCTTTTGACTTGGCCTCCTCCAACTCATAAAGAAGATCAAGTATCTCCTTCTTTTGGTCATCGGGTAGGTTGGCTATCTTTTGATTTATCGCCGTCATTTGACCCATGTTATGTTTTCAAACCCTTAACCGTGGTGTCCAGAGGAAGCTTTGTTTCCAAGCATGTGGCAGCCCAGTCGATTATCTCACCCCTGTCCAGCCTAGGCTTGTGCAATTCCAGAACAATCTCACGGGTAGGACACTCAGTCACGTTCTTTGAAAAAGTTTTTATTTCCCCTTCCGGGGTTACGATTACGGAGAAGAAGACAAAAAAGGTATAGAAGTCCATCGCTCATGAATCCTCACCGACACACCTGTTCATTAGCACAGATTTTGCCAACTCAAGCAAAAAAACCATTTCAGGTGCTTTTCCGTGGGATGTAGCCATGAAGAGGTTGCCCTCATCAGTCCAGCCAACAACGATGGCTTCGGTCATGGTAACCTCATCCTTTAGATGACTAAGCATCTCATTCGGGTCCAGATCTAAATCATCGTCAAGACCTTCACCACGAGGAAACTGTATTATGTTACTAGCCATTTTCATCTCCCACTCCCAAGATAATGACGGTGGGGGAGCTAGGGAGGTAGCTCAACCCCACCGGAGGTGCCGGGAGACTTAGCACCTCAACGAACATACTACAGAAAAACATCGACACGCGCTAGGCGAGACGTTTTTTTGTGGCCCTATATTATATATATATATATACTAATATATTATAACTTACTAATTAAGGGTTTCGGGAGGTAGAAATGACTTATTCAGTATTGAGAAGAGCAAACGAAAACCACGATATTTTTTATTGTGTGGGCATGAATGATGAGCCGATGACAAATCCGACACATTCATCGCTAGCAGCAAAGCAGGCAAAGGCCATTTGCGAGAAGTACAAGCTACAGGGGCAATACTCTATCAACATGTTGTTTAGGATAGACTCTGAAAGAAAAGCAAAAGCTCAATGCGAGAAGTCAAATAAAAAAACCGTTGAAGATCCGTATGGCGAATTAACCAATATGGATGGTGGTGATGCCTTACCTGCAAAGTAACATACCACACTTCAAGTGCTGGGTTAGACGTGAATATACATGTAATCATGTGAGGTATCACGGCGAATTTTTACACGCTATGTGTATTGCTGTGACAACCATGCCCAATAGATGCCTTAGTTTTCAGGTAATTTTCACAGGTTGTGAATCTGACGAAACAGATGATCCAAACATACATGGCGGCGCTATGTGGGCAAGAATGCCCATAACAGCTTTAGTTGGTGACACTCCACTAGAAGAATGGCCTGATGCAATGCCGGTGTATGACGCCCAGCCTTGGGACTGCATGTCGCACACTCACGCTGTGTACACCCTGAACAGGGCAACCCCATGTCCTTGGATCGCAAAAGTAGGCGGGAACTTTTTTCCGGCAAAGTATCTTTTCACCGTGGATTACACAGACAGCGAGATAGCAGACGACCCGGCACAGCATAAGCAGAGTCATGTCTTGGAGCTTCTTGATGCAGGGGACTGGACAGGAAACATAGTGGCGCTACCAAACAACCGCGTTAGGGTGACACATCCAGCATGGTTTGAAACAGGAGAAGGCGCACCAGACTTCCTTCCCTCACAGCACATTCACTACTCAAAATCAGATCTGGACTATACCTTGGATGTTAACCAGATATTCAACAACATCTACGCAGAGGATGAGTGAGTTTGAAATTTTTTTTGCAAAATTTTTTACCCCCTAGGATTCCTACCCTCTTTTTCTAATGAAGGGTGGGGTCCTCACGAGCCTCCCAGTCCTCCCAAAGCAGAAGGGTGCGGGTATGTACCACTTCCATCATCAAGACCGCCTCAGAGGGCGTTAAATCGCCCCACAAGGCTATCTCATCTACAGTCCTATTACACCCTAGGCAAAGTTCACTCTCCTCATCAATCAGGCACGTCCCTATGCAAGGGGAGGGTATTTCAAGAAACTCTGACATTGGTTGTGTAGAACCTCATGTATATCCGAGTACGATGCGGCGTACTGTCAGGGGTGGTTGGGGGTAGGTGGGGTCAGCATCTTTCGCCATTTCAAACAGGGGCGGTCACGATCCGATCAACCGATCAAGCCGCGCCTTCAAATCTTTTTCAATCTCTGACGCTGATCTTTCGGCGGTATCGGCCTGTTCAATCCGATCAGTAAACATGCCAACCGTTTTGCCCACCAATTCCAATGCCCGAATGCGTGACGATGCATTGTCTGCCTGATCCGCTTCCTCACTGAGCCTTTTCAAAACCCATTCCTCTCGCCTGCGCTCAATCGTGCGGCGATCTGCTTCCATATCGGCTTGGATATCCTTAATCCTTGCGGAGACCTTGGGGTTCTGTGCAAGGCGGCAAGCCTCTGACCAAACCGTGCTATCTTTCATGGTATCAGCAGC